>JABAOF010008356.1_pt2 | contig 21634 bp, 18 predicted proteins | sample 7062171 | NCBI WGS metagenome assembly JABAOF01 (sample SAMN14538628, study PRJNA623070) | marine sediment metagenome | biome: marine biome [ENVO:00000428]; feature: marine pelagic biome [ENVO:01000023]; material: deep marine sediment [ENVO:00002113] | place: India: Gulf of Khambhat ...
TGGTTGGCTTCAAACGTTACGACTCTAAGCTGCCTATTTGGGCTGGGCAAACTCTTGCTTTGCGAATACCTCTGCGCGGTAGGTTGGCTCGTGGCATGTGTCGCAAGCGGCGCTGTTACCTTGTGGTCCGTACGAAAGTTGACAGCCGGGAATTAGTCTGGTATAAATACAGCTTTCAGAGGACTTATAGTGGCAGATATGATCACAGAAGCATAAGTTTGTTCAGAAAGAATAGGAGGTATGAGATGAGCTCAAAACGCGTTTCGCGTCGAGAATTCATAAGAGACAGCCTGATTGCAGGCGAAGCAGCAGCACTAACATTTTGGAGCGGCGGGCAGGTTTTGGCGGACAATCGCCCATTGATTATCAAGAAACCCAGGCGCGGAGGGCCTTATAAGGTCGGCATTCTCGGGTGTGGGAACCGAAGTAAGGCCCATATCTCTGCACTGAACGAGGTTCCTGAAATCCAAATCGCTGCCCTGTGTGACCTCGTCCCTCACAAGATGAATCGGCGAGCTGAGCTGATCCGGCGGGGACCTGAGCCGCGCAAGTATGTAGATATGGAAGAAATGTTCCAGCAGGAAGACTTAGACGCTATCGCCGTGGTCCTGCCCAATCATTTGCATAAGCTGGGAACAATCGCAGCCTTAGAAGCCGGAAAGCACGTCTTTTGTGAGAAGCCCATGGCCCTCACTGTAGCCGATTGCAATAAGATGATCGCTGTTTCCGAGCGTACTCGAAGGGCAATCCAAATCGGCACACAAAGGCGGCATAGCAACGGTTACAAAACAGCCGTGGAGACTATCCGAAACGCCTCGGTTGGGAGAATACTGTCTTCGGATATTAATTCCTACCGGGATGACTGGCGTGTACCCGATGAGGATGAATATCCCCCCGGCGTTCAATATTGGCGCATGAACCAGGACCAGTGTGGTGGTGTAGTGTACGAGATGGGTGCCCACATTATCGACGTCAACAACTGGATATTCGACAGTGAGCCGGTAGCCGTCGCGAGTTTGCAGGGTGTGAATGATCTTGCTCTGCGGTCAAGAGACTCTACGGACCATGGCGGGGTTCTCGTCCGTTATGCCAATGATGCGCTGATGAATTACGGCGGCAATCTCTATACCTATGGTCCTACTGGATCGAACTACTTCTTTGCCGTCAACGGTACCATCGAGCTGAATGGAGGGTGGCTCTCCATTAACTATGGGTCACCGAGGGGTTTTCCACAACAGGGGCCACTTCCAAAGCCTGTGAAAAAGAAACTGCCCAAAGACGATGGAACGCGCGATCAGTGGAAGTATTTCGCCCGAGTATTGGCAGGCCAAGCCGACCCTTATCCCGACGGTTATATCGGTCGCCAAAGCATTCAGATCTGCCAGGCAGCCATTATCTCTGCTCAGGAAAAAACTGTCGTGAACGTCAGCGAGCTGGGCTGACATTTGTTTTGGCGAGGCAGGTGCTGTGTTCTATATCCGGCCCTACATACAGAGATGTGGATGAACATTCCAGGCGTCTTGTACTATGCCTGCGAAATAAGCGCACGTGGGAAAAAAGTGTCAACTATATAAATCGAGGAAAAACATGAATACCGATACCGCAAGCCGTCGACAGTTTCTTGCTGGCATCTTGGGAACGGGTCTGGGCGTCTTCTGTCAGGCCGCTCTTGCTGGAAAAACTACATCAACAGCAGATGAGAATGGTTTTATCAGCTTATTTAATGGAGAAAACCTTCAAGGATGGCACGCGAATGTCCAGAAGGTTATACACGGTTTTGGAGGCAGCTGGAAAGTAGAGCAAGGGGCTATTACTGGAGAGCAAGATCCTCCCGGTTCGGGAAACGGGGGGATTTTGATGACCGATAATAAGTATGGCGATTTTGAACTGTTGCTGGAGCTGGCCCCGGATTGGGGCGTAGATAGCGGCGTCTTCCTTCGAACAAATCCTCGAGGAGAGTGCTTTCAGGTGTATGTAGACTACCATGACCATGGGAATATCGGCTGTGTATCGACCGAGACTCCGACCGGTAAGAAACGCCTGATCATTCGGCCCTTTAACATCTTCGGGCAATTGAATCGTCGAGGGACTCTTACTGGTTTCACCACCAAGCCCGATGAACGCGAGATAGCCTGGGACCCTGATTATCTGGTTTACAGTGCCACGCCTGAGCAATGGTTGTCAGCCTGGAAGATCGGCGAATGGAATACACTTCGCATACGCTGTGTCGGGAAGTACCCTCGAATCACTACTTGGATCAACTACACAAAGATCGCGGAATTTGACGGGACGAGCTGCCCTCATCCGAATTACGATAAAGAAGATATGTTTCAGAAGTTGGGCAGAAAAGGGGCCATCGGGTTTCAGGTGCATGGAGGGAAGGCGTGGATTAAAGGAGCCAAATGCCGATGGAAGAATATCCGTATAAAGCTCCTGTAATCAGAGATAAATTCATAGCCGGTCGCTGAACTGCAGAACGACGGCCTTCTTGGGTCGGGATCGGTCGAATACTTAGGGTATTTCTTAAAACCGCTCACTTGCAAAATGAAAAGACGCAAATTCCTCCAACGATTAGCTTCTGGTATGGCCGGTTGTATGCTCACCTCTACGATAGTGGTTTCCGCTCAGAAGCAGGACACAGACCAACAGAGGCGTCTTCCTTACAAAATCGGCATCAGGCAGGCCAGTCTGCGCAATCCTGAAGATCCATCGAAGAGGATGATCGCGAACATCGACACCTTCAAAGTGGCCCGGGATATCCCGGGTATCACAGGAGTAGAATTGCAGATAACCGGTGGTCGTCCTAATATGCGGGATTTGTCGGTGGCTCGTCGTTACAAAGCAGAGGCTCATCGCTGGGGGCTTAGTATCCCAAGTACCGCCGGGGTTTGGGATCACGCCATCTGGGGCCCTGATTCGAGACAGGACCTTCTCAATTCGATTCGGGCGACCGAGATTCTGGGTGCGCGGGTCATGTTGGTGGCGTTCTTCGGAAAGAATGCCCCGGATATGGCGGACAGGCAATCCTACGGCCCAGTGGTTTCTCTCTTGAGAGATGTAGCGCCGCGTGCACAAGATGCGGNNCAATCCTACGGGCCGGTAGTTTCTGTCTTGAGAGATGCAGCGCCGCGTGCGCAAGATGCGGGCATCATTCTGGGTCTGGAAAATTCGTTGAGCCCGAAAGAGAACAGGGATTTGGTGGACAGAATCGATCATTCCTCCGTCAAAGTCTACTACGATCCTGATAACATGTATCAGTACGGGCATGCGAAGGAAGCGGTTCCGGGGATTGAGCTGCTTGGACCAGCACGGATAGCCGCAGTCCACGTCAAGAACAAGGGCCGCATCTTGCAGGAAACGTGGCGCATTGATTGGGCTGCCGCATTTCAAGCCTTGACCGAAATCCGTTACGACGGCTGGTTAGTGTTTGAAACACGGCACGAAAACCACCAAGAGTGCAAAGAAATGACTCGGCAGAACATCGCCTTCATCAAAGGGCATTTTCGTCCACCACCCGGATAGACTTTTCTTCTCCTAAGGCAGGCTGAAAAGACCTTTAGGAATGAGGCAAATCGATCTGTTTTTTTTAGGTTAAACTAAAAGCGAATAGGATGTTACGTGTCGAAAATTATTGCTGTGATCCTAAATTGGGGTATAATATTATAGTAGGGTTTGTCGGCAGAGAGCTTGTGTCTTTGAGGATGTTGAGTTGCTATGATGAGAGGAATAGCTGGAACATTGATCGTTCTCGAGTTGTTCTTGTCCATGAGCTTAGCACAGGATTCAAGTAAGAGCGTCTTGATTGGGCCGGCGCCCAAAACTGAAGCCGGGGGCCAGCGGTGGGCACTTACAGTGGGTATCAATGATCACACTAACGCCCCGGTAATGCGATACGGCGTAAAGAGCGAGACCAAAAAACGCTTGATTACCTACTGCGAAGCGGGTATTATCTGAACTTGAATTGTTTGCCAATAAAATAGTCCGGGAAATGATAGGAATAGTGCATTTTTGTACACAGCGTTGAGGATTTACCGATCCACTTATAACGCTGACAGGAGATTAAAGGCATGGAAAGCTTGCGATACAATGCTCCGCCCGGCCCGCCAGTTTCAATAAAGCTTCAGGGGGGTATGTCTGATTCCCAAAGGTACTATTAAGAAAACCGTGATTATGTTTGCGGCGTTACTGATGTTAACAGGATTTGCATCTTTCTTATTAGAGGCATCCGAAAAAGCCAGGCCCAAGCTTCTTGAGAGCCTTTTATTGATAAACGAACTGACTGATTTTTACTGTTAGCCTGTGAACGAGAATGGGATGCTTGAGGGTTGCAGCATTTGTGCTTCGTTTGCTTCTTACGAAAATGTTAGACTGCAACCCACGAGGACGGAGTTTAAACTAACAGCACTTTTATAATGTGTACTATTTAGCATCTAAAACATTCATGCATTTCTTTATAGCTATATCCGGAGAATCATAATATGTTGGATTCGCAAAATGACAATTTGAACAGCCAACCAGGTCCAACAAATGTTCAGCAAGAAACGAATATCTACGAAGGCGAAATCAATCTTATTGATTATTTCAGGATTGTTTGGAAACGAAAATACTTCATTGTGCTTGGCTCAGCCTTGCCAACGTTAGTAGTTGCGTTGATTTTCTTCCTTTCACCAAGATGCTATAAAGTAACCTATGTTTATGATGTTGGAGACCAGAGTGTATATGACGTTAATGACCAGACTATCTCTGGTGTGAGCAATTGGAACCTCAATGAAAAAAATTATAAAGTTTTCCTCGACAGATTCTACAGCCCAGAAAATGTGGATAAGATTATAAGTAAATTGCGGGAAAATAGCCTCGATACATATGCTGAGTCAACAAGCAGCGTCATGAGAGACTTGAAAAAATCTGTGGAATTTGAAGCTTCACCGCCATTTATGGACCTTTCTAAAGCACCCGTAACAGACCCCGTTCAGATAGAACAGATGAGACAATTAAAAGCTCAATTGTTCAATATGACTATAGTTGGCCGATCTAAAAATGATCTCCTTATAATAGCCTCAGTGGTAAGAGATAATCTTGAAGCTGTAATCCCTTTGTATTTGGTAGAGGAGCAACTGAAAGCCACCGTACGACATTGCAGAGGCAAGTTGGCCGACATCGAGGAAGGCAGATTTGATCTATATCTTGCCTTAAAGACAGACAAAACAATCTTAGCGAAATTGAAAGGTATAGAAACCAAAACTGTAGACAGAAAAGAAGGCAACATTGCTTTGCAATTCGACATCGGTAGAAAACCCGAATATTTACCTATAGAATATCAAATACAGGTTTTAGAGTCAAGGATTGCACAGCTTGAAGGAGAGATCACATCGGATGAGGAGAAATATAACTACTATAGGGATTTGTTGGCATTAAACGAAAACCTTGTTATTGAATTGGAAAATAACTCCCCATCTTACTATACAATTCAACAATATCGCTCATTTCTGATTCAATCAATTGAAAATCATAAAGACAAGGATGAATTGAGGGGCTATTTAAGCTCCCTTATCAAAAGAATAGAAAACAGAATTGCGGTAAGCAAGCCTATTATGGAAAGACCGGATATGCGTCCAGTCGCCAAGAGAATCGTAAACAAAAGTGGTATTGTATTTGCAATATCGCTAGTGATATCAACATTTGCTGCCTTTTTATTAGAAGGCATCCGAAAAAGTCAGGCTCGAATTTCGTGAGAGCTTTTTATTGATAGACAAACTGACTGATTGTTCCTTTTTAGCCTATGAATGAGGGCGGGACGCTTGAAAAGGTTGAGGCCATTTTTGCTCTGTTTGCTTCTTACGAAAATGTTCGACTTCAACCAACGGGGACGGGGTCTGGAAGGATTTACGTCCTACAACATGCCGGATAGCAGATAATCGTTGCCAAAAATGAAGAGGTCCTCAATCGAGATGTTAGCTCCCGCAAGACGCCGACATTCTCAATAACCTTGAAGCTGGCCAAGTTGTAATCAAAACGAAAGCCCCTATTGTCATTGAGTCTTTTAACAACGTTAAAGAACTCGGGCGTTTTGTGCTCGCTGTGGTGAAAACAAATGTGCCGGCGGAATCATTACTCTGGTGAACTGAGATTATGGTCAATAAGGCAAAAATCGTGATAATAGGTCTGGATGGTGTGCCTTTTGGCATGCTTAAAGACTTCGCCGAAAACGGCGTCATGCCCAACACCGGAGAGTTGATTTCTCAGGGAATATTCAAAAAAATGCAATCTTCTATCCCGGAGGTCTCTTCCGTAGCCTGGTCATCAATAATAACCGGCAAGAACCCTGGCGAGCATGGAATCTTCGGGTTTATGGATTTATTTCCTAATTCTTATAAAATGAGATTTCCCAATTACAACGATTTGAAATCACGTCCATTTTGGGAGCAATGGCAGGAGAAATCAGTTATAATTAACGTTCCCTCTACTTATCCTGCCCGAAAAATGAATGGTGTACACATCTCCGGATTTGTGTCGATTGACATAGGAAAAAGTGTTTATCCATCCTCCTTGATACCAAAACTGAAAGAGTTGGATTATCGGCTGGATGTCGATTCCGAAAAAGCCCATAAATCTATGGAACTGTTTTTGTCGGATTTAGACAAAACTCTGGACGCAAGAATCGAGTCTTACCGTTGCCTTTGGGATAGTCAAGACTGGAAGACATTCATGCTTGTGTTCACCGGTACAGACAGACTGATGCACTTTTTGTGGGATGCATACGATGACAAAGAGCACAAATACCATGGTTTATTCCTCGATCACTTCAGAAAAATCGACGAGGTAATCGGTGAAATCAGCAACAGGATTACCGATGACGACTTGCTAATTATGCTCTCCGACCACGGTTTCGAAAGGCTCGACAAGGATGTTTACATCAACTATATCCTCCGAGAAAACGGATTCCTGCTTTTCAGGGATGCCCAAGATATTAGTTTTAAAAACATAAGTTATGGCACAAAAGCGTTTGCGCTCGACCCTGCGAGAGTTTATCTGAACTTGAAGGATAAGTACCCTTGTGGCACCGTCAAGCAAAACGAAAGGGACGATGTCTTAGCCGATCTTGAGGAATTATTTGATTCTCTCAAAGTAGATGGCCGGAAAGCTATAAAAAATATTTACAGGAAAGAACATATATACTCGGGCCTTTGGCTTGAAAATGCACCTGACCTAGTATTGGTTGCCACAAATGGTTTTAACCTCAAAGCAAAGGTAAACAGTCAAACACTCGCTAATAAAGGTATTTTCACCGGTAAGCATACACAGGACACAGCGTTTTTAGTGGCAAAGAGCATGGACAAGGAAATCACCGTCCCTGACCAACCATCTGTATCGTGTATAAAGTCAATCGTCGAAAGAAGCAAGAGTTGACAAGTTACTCAGATACTTATTAACTTGTTATTAACATTATTCGCAGTTAGTTGCCTTATATTAAGGAGCAAAAATGCACAATGCTAAGTGTACATGTTGGAATTGTCCGGCAATTAATTTGGCAGGAAAGGTAGATTTTCGTGCTTGTGGTCAATCTGTCAAGCAATTTGAAAAAACCGCGGATTCTTCTCAGGAAACATACATCATGGCAGAATGCAAGCGACGACCAGAATTAGGTTTGTATGACCCGATGGGGATTACTTTCGAAGAATGTCCCGAATGGCAGGAGACACCGTACGGCTATTTACTGAACAATATGAGAGTGATGATCCTTGGGATCGATGGTTACCTGGGCTGGACTTTGGCTCTTTGGCTTGGAAGCGTGGGGTGCCAGATAAGCGGCGTTGATAACTATAATCGCCGAAGCTGGGTGAAAGAAAGAGGCGCTCACACTGTTGTACCTATAGCGAGAATGAATGAGAGACTGCACGCGGCGAAAGAAGTCCTCAAAATAAGCATTAATTTTCGTCAGATAGACATACTGGCAGAACGTCAGCGGCTAAAAGAATTTATTGATGAGGTAAAGCCGGAAGCAATTATACACTATGCTGAGTGTCCCTCAGCCCCCTTTAGTATGATAGATGTTGAACATGCCATTGAAGTGCAAAAAAACAATGTTCTTGGTACTCTGGCACTGTTGTTTACAATAAGAGACGTGGTACCCGAGACGTCGCTGCTAAAATTGGGAACCATGGGCGAATATGGAACGCCTCTAACGGGCAGGCCCATTTTCGAAGGCATGTTCCCTGCAGATGCAGTGCTTCACTGGGATGACAGGGAATGGAGCCTTGGAGGTGAAATCACACCTCGGGATCCGGTGAGCTTATATCATACCAGCAAGGTTCAGGATACATTCAATGTTTACGAAGCTTGCAAATACTGGTGGCTCAGGTCATATGATATTATGCAGGGTGTAATCTTTGGTGTTCATACTGACCAGACAGCGGCTGATGCCCGGCTTCGTACTCGTATGGATATCGACGAATACTTTGGGACAATAGCGAACCGTTTTGTTGCCCAGGCGGTTTTAGGAATTCCGCTAACACTTTATGGCCTTGGCAGACAAGTTAGAGGATTTATCGCACTCGAAGACGCAATGCAATGTATGACAAGATTAATCGCCTCACCCCCAGAACCGGGGCAATACGCTGTTGTCAATCAGATCTCCGGCGTATTCAGCGCAAGACAGCTTGCTTATCTTGTTGCCAGAATCGGGAGAAAACAGTTTAATTTGCCGGTTCAAATTCAGCGAGTTGAAAATCCAAGGATTGAAGCCGATGAGCACCCTTTCGAAGTATTGTATGAAAAGCTCCCCAAAGAATACGGTTTCGAGCCAAACGTCAGCATAGAGGAAGAAATCCACAGGATGTTTAAACTTTTTATGACACCGGAGGTCAAGGTGCGCATCGAAGAGAAAAGACACGTAATCATGCCCAAAACCTGGTGGTCGGGCGCAAAGAGGGAAGTAGCAAGATTGGAACTATTAGATTTGAAGAGCGAAATAGAGAAAGATGAGCGAGTGTTTACGATTAACAGATAAGAATTTTAAGCAAGAAGTTCTCGATAGTAAGTCACCAACTCTTGTTGATTTCTGGGGCTCGTGGTGCCCACCGTGCCAAATGGTTGAGCCCGTTATGAATGAGTTGGCAATCGAATTAGATAAGACAGTAAAAGTTGCAAAACTTAATGTTGACCAGAATCCGGTAATTCGCTCTATGTTCAACATATCAGCGGCACCGACCTTTATTCTATTCAAGGATGGACAAGTCCTGAGGCGGATTATGGGAGCCCGTTCAAAAAAACAACTCGTGGAGATGATTGAAAGTGCCCTAGAATTCCAAAAACCAAAACAACAAGCTAAAACGATTGTAAGTACAAAGATACTAAAAAGCAAATCAGCTGATGTATTCGAAGAAATGAAGCGTTAACTTATGAAACAACAACTGGACAAACAACGAATCTTTATCACTGGTGGAGCTGGTTTCATTGGTGCGAACTTAGTGCAATATTTACTGAACAAAGGCGCATATGAAATAACTGTTTATGATAATCTTTCCGCAGGTTCAAAGGCCAATCTCGACAAAGCCATAGCTAATTCTAACCAAAATGGCGAAGTGAGATTCATTCAAGCCGACATCCTTGATTTTGACACATTGATTCGTGCTATGACCGGCCACAATGTGGTTATCCACCTTGCCGCACATACACGAGTACTGGAATCTGTTGCAGATCCTAAAGAAAATTTCAAAGTTAACACAAAAGGAACATTCAATCTATTAGAAGCAGTACACAAGAACAAAATTGAGAAATTTGTTTTTGCTTCATCTAATGCAGCCGTGGGCGAGCAAAAGCCGCCCATAAATGAAGAAATGGTTCCTAAGCCACTTTCTCCGTACGGTGCTACTAAGTTGTATGGTGAAGCGCTGTGTTCAGCGTACTATCATTCCTACGGTCTTAAGACGGTCGCGCTTCGGTTTGCAAACGCCTATGGCCCCTACTCGGACCATAAGACCTCCGTTATTGCAAAGTTCCTCAGAAGAGTTAGACAGGGCAAAGCTTTGGAAATATATGGTGATGGCCAACAAACTCGCGATTTCATACACGCGCAAGATATCGCCCAGGCAATAGACCTTGTTATTACACACGATTCTTCGCGGCCCGTCCCATGGGGCGAGGTTTTTCAGATCGCCACAGGTAGAGAGACAAAAATCATAGATTTAGCAATGATAATCAAAAAGTCAGGGAGTTATGAGAATCTAAGCTCGATACAGATAGTCTTTAGGAACAGCAGAAAAGGCGAGATAAGAAAGAATCACTCTGACACCAAGAAAGCAAGAGAAGTTTTGGCTTTCAAACCAAGAATAAGTCTGGAGAACGGAATCAAGAAACTGTTCGAGGTGGACTAAGTTAGCATCTGAGATGGAAATCATAAAAGTAGCACAACCTTGCGTAGGAGAAGAAGAAGTAACAGCGGTGAGAGAGGTTATACTTTCTGGACATTATGTAAGTGGACCAAAAGTAAAGGAGTTCGAGGACAGATTTGCTGAATACGTGGGCGTAAAATATGCCGTCGCCGTAAACAGTGGAACCGCCGCATTACATATTGCTTTGGCAGTTCTGGGAATATGGAACATAATCACACATTATCACTCAGGGACATTTTGATAAAAAAAGGCTCTTTGAACATTTTTCTGACTGGCATCAGCAAAACACCGGCTTTTTTTATACCTATTCTGATAGCTTTTTGGTTTGGTATTAATAAGTCCACTGATGTGTTTTTTCTCGTATATTCCGTAGTTTTGTTCGTAACACAGTGTTTCTGCGGTAGTGTCAGGCCAATAATTGTTCCTTTTATTGCGGAAAAAATATCGAAAAAGACAAGCTGCAACGAGTTTGTCACTAATATTTTAATCTTTATACTCAGTAGCTCGCTGGTAGTTACCTTCCTATATGTTCTGTTTTCAGGAAGATTTTTTAGTTTAGCCACGGATTTTAGTGAGGATGCCTCAACATTAGCACAAGCAATGAGTATTGAGTTGGGTCCCTTGATAATTATAATGACCTGCTCGAGCCTATTTGCCGGTATTATCAATGCTTACAAAAAGTTCTATTTCACGGCGTTTGTACCAATAATAGGCTCTTCGTCGGTAATTATAACAGGTTTTTTATTAAGGGAATACCTCGGCATTCACGTCTTATGTACAGGATACATCATTGGGCAGTTTTTTGTCTTAGTTGCAGTTTTCGCTAAGACCGGCAGTTTGATTGGAAAGTTAAAGTTTTCTTTAAATTTCATCAATAACGAAACCCTTAAATTCATGAAAGTGGCCTTTTTCCAGACTTTAGCCATAATTGTCTGGAGCGTAAATCCTGTTGTTGATAATATCATGGCAACCTATCTTGGCGTAGGAAGTATATCAAAGCTCGATTATGCATATAAAATAGTACATATTCCGACGAGCCTAATCACCACAGGCGGCATTGTCGTTCTGTTTTCATATCTTTCAGAAATATATTACAGGCAAGGAGCTAAAAAGCTAAGAAGCTACACCACTAAAATCATTAAGCCCGTCCTTTTGGGCGTTTTGCTTTTGATTGTCATTCTTTTTTTTGCCGCCAATGTTACAATAAGCTTTATCTATGGTGCAAATGAATCGATAGCTGATGATTTGCTGGAAATAACTAATGTTTATAAGATTTATCTTATCTCGTCACTTCCTATAATAATCGGAACGATTTTTGTTCGATACCATATGATCACAAGAAACACGCATTACATTTTATTTTCTTCCTTAATTAGCTTCGCTGCAAATATTTTGCTGAACTATATTTTTATGCGATGGATAGGGGTGGCTGGAATCGCGTTATCCACAACCAGTGTAGTAACAATTCAATGCGTTATTTTGGGTTTCCTATTTATCGGCAAATCCAGCCATAAATCACCTGATTTGAAGGTCAGCAAATACGTTCCGTAACAGCCGAAACATCACATAAAATAGGTGTTCTGAAGACAACAAATCAATACTTGACCTTTAAGAAAGCATAGAAACGAAGGCTGAACATAATGAAAAATGAATTCCTGGATTATCTTGCTTGCCCCGATACAGGCTCTGCGCTGAAACTTGAAGTAGAGGAATATGATGAAAAAAGAGATGAAGTTGAAACTGGAAAATTGATTTCTCAAGACGGTACTATCTACCCGATTATAAATTATATTCCTCGATTTGTCCCCACGGATGATTACACCGGCAGTTTTAGCCTTCAGTGGAAACTCCATAAAACAACGCAATACATAACAAATGAAAACTCGTTATCAGAAGAACAATTGAAAAGTATATCAACTCTCTCACCCGAAAAAGTCAAAGGCAAGTTGATTCTCGATGCTGGCTGTGGTTCCGGTAGATTTATCGATATTCTTGAAAAGTGGGGAGCAGAGGTGGTAGGGGTTGATTTGAGCTATGCCGTCGACTCTGCCGAATATATTCTCGGTAAACGCAAGAAGGTTCACATTGCCCAGGCATCTGTTTTTACATTGCCCTTTAAGCAAGGAATATTTGACTACATCTGGAGTTTTGGTGTCTTGATGCACACTCCCGATACCAAAAGAGCTTTTGAGTCTTTGCTACCATATTTGAGAAAAGACGGAGAAGTTACAATTTGGATATACTCAGATTATCGCCGAACACCAACTTTATTTTCAAACATATTCAGAAAAGTAACTACGCGAATCCCTAAAAAATTGCTGTACGTTTTATGTTACATTTCCGTCCCCCTCTATTATCTTTACAAAATCCCCTTGATAGGCACTGTCTTGAGAAATGTCTTTGTAATCAGTATGAGAAGAAATTGGAGATGGCGCGTTCTTGAAACATTTGACTGGTATAGCCCTAAATATCAATGGAAACACAGATATCCCGAGGTTTTTGAATGGTTTAAGTCCAATGGTCTTGAGGTTACTCATATGTCTGAGCCTCCGATAGGGATGGTGGGGAAAAAACAACCAACATAGTATATTGCCGTTGCAGAATTGAGCATGGTTCAAGATCGCTTGACGAAAAAAAGGTATTGGGAAGATATTTACAGCGGTAAAAGGCAACCGAAATCAGCAAGAAGACGGGGTTCTATCAGCCGCGTTTTAAAGAGGCACCTGGTATATTGCCAGTTGGACAGAATTTTCAAGAAATGTCTGCCTCAGAAGCCTGAACTGAAATTCATCGAGTATGGCTGTGGCGGTTCTTTCTGGCTACCATACTTCAATATTAAATTTGGATATCAAGTAGAAGGTGTTGACTACTCTCAAACTGGATGTGTCCTTGCTCAGGAGCAACTGCAAAGGTTTTCTTCTTCAGGACATATCCTGCAGGAGGATTTTACAAAACTCGGCAGTGATTTTGAGAATAGGCACGATATTTGTGCGTCTTTTGGTGTCGTAGAACACTTCAGAAATCCACAGGAAATTATCTCCAAATTCTTCAAAACCATTAAGAATGGTGGAATAATGATTACCGTCATTCCCAATATGACCGGTATTCAAGGCCTAATACAGTTTCTCATTAACAAAGAGATTTTTCTGCTGCATAATATTTTGTCTTTGGATCGTCTCAAGTCTCTCCACCAAAAACTGGGTATGGAGATACTTTATTCGGGAAAAGTAGGATTTCTAACCTTGGGAATCAATTTTGGAAAAAAGGCTGCTCTTCTGAGAAAAGCATACAGGCTTTACAGTTACTGCGTTAGCAGATTGGCAGTCATATTTGGGAAATTGTTTGATTGGCCTGTCGCGGGTTTGTGGAGTTCCTCTTATGTTGTCATCGCCCGCAAAAAACACACTATTGATTTTTTGATAACAAATGGAACGAGTTGTTACATAAACAGCCTGAATAAGGCGTTTTTTTGCACGGCCAAACAAGTTTGACCGTGACACCCACGTTCCATTAGTAATGTAAAGGTCGATAAATTCTTGTGTGTCAGCATGGCGTTAAAATCCTTAGTTGAACAAATGGACATTATTTAGCTGCTCTTTTTATATGAGTATCTGAACTTCCGGTGGCAATCAGGGGCAGGAAGAAGCTTAATGAGTAGATTTATGCTTAGGATATTCTTGAAAAAGTTGCGTCGAATATTATGCGCCATATCTGTGGGTGTTGTTGCGGCCTTTTTCATAGGAGAGTTCATTGTCAGGCTGACACCACACATGCGAGTCTCGACGGTCATGTGGGCACCGGACGAGGCGATGGGGGCTGTGTTAAGACCAAACCAAAAGGCGAGATTCTCTGCTCGTGAATTTGATAATGTGGTTGTGATCAACAGCCATGGACAACATGATTATGAACAAAGCTTTGAGAAGGCAAAAGATGTTTTTAGGATACTGGTGCTTGGTGATTCGTTTGTCGAAGGACTGCATGTCGGACGAGATGAACTTTTCTTTAGTCGGCTTTGTGAAAGACTGAACAATGGCCGCGGTGCTGACCAGGTCAAATATGAATTCATCGCACTGGCACGGTCGGGGTGGGGGACGGCCCAGCAACTGAAGGCTCTTGAGGTTTCCGGCATACGGTATAAACCTGATCTGGTGATGTTATGTTTTGTGCCTGCCAATGATTTTTTCAACAGTTACAGGCCGTTGATGGGGAATGTTTTTCGGCCATATTATGTTCTGGCTGAGCAAGGCCAACTTGAGTTGCAGGCCGCCCAATGTGATACAAGCCGGGATTCAATGGTCTATAAACTCTACAAGAAATCTCAGCTTATATGCTGTTTGAAACAAAGCCTGGGTATGCTGCGCTTTCAACTCAAACATGCTTCCAGTGTGCCGCCGCAATTCGGCATCTATCAGGTTGGCAAATCTGAAGACTGGCAGAGGGCGATTAAGACAACATTGGCATGTATCAAGAAAATGAATGATATATGTGAGGACACTAACACAAAGTTCTTTTGTGTGAGTCTTACTACCAAGTATCTTGTTGAGCAAATAGACATTGCACGTTACCATGAGCTTTACCCGGCAATGGCTGGGCACAAGTACAACTTTGATCACCCGTATGATTTATTGGAAGATTTTCATAAGAATAATTCAATTCCATATGCGTCAATGCTGAAGTATTTCCAGGATGACTACTTGAATACAGAGAGGAAAAGCCATTTCGAGGAGGATGGTCACTGGAATGAATACGGACATAATCTGGCGGCGGATTTCTTGTTTGAGTATTTCAAGAATCACGAGGCATTGCTGGCCTTGGACGGATAAAACCTGACATGTGTGGGATTTGCGGAATTATACGAAGTAACCGAGAGGTGCTCACAGAAGAAATCGAGTCAATGAAAAATGTTCTGGTGCACAGGGGGCCTGACGACGAAGGGGCATTTTTTTCGGCTGTAAAACTTCCAGATAGAACCGTCAATATCGGTCTGGGGCATCGACGGCTCAGTATCATTGACCTTTCCGCAAATGCCAAACAGCCTATGTCAAACGAAAACCAGCAAATCTGGCTGACCTACAACGGCGAAATATACAATTTTATCGAACTAACAGACCAGCTCAACTCCCTAAGCCACACTTTCAAGACCAAAAGTGACACAGAAGTCATCATACATGGATATGAACAATGGGGCACCGCCTGCCTGCATAAGTTCAATGGTATGTTTGCTTTTGCCCTATGGGATGAGGATAAAAAACAATTGTTCCTTGCCCGTGACCGGCTTGGAATAAAGCCGCTTTACTATTACCACAACAGTGATACCTTTGCCTTTGCGTCGGAACTAAAAGCCCTCTTGCAGATTCAAGATATACCCAGACAGATTGATTACCAGAGCGTAAGCGACTATCTTTCATGGCAATTCGTACCTGCCCCCAAAACAATTTTCAGACACATCAAAAAATTACTGCCCGCCCACTATCTGATTCTTACAGAAAAAGGTTTGAGCTGCCAAAGATACTGGAATGTGCGCGAATTCTCTGACAATCCGGGCGACCTTCAGCCCGAGCATTACGAGCAGCATATAAGAAGCATACTTACAGATTCAGTAAAAAAAAGAATGATTAGCGATGTCCCCCTCGGCGCCTTTCTTTCCGGTGGCCTAGACTCCTCGACCGTTGTCGCCCTAATGAGCAAGGACTCTGTTAAACCCACCAGGACTTTCTCAATTGGCTTTGACTCCGAAGAATACACAAGCGAACTCAAATATGCCGCTCTCGTTGCACGAGCTTGCGATACCGAGCATCATGAGAGAATACTAAGTGCGCCAAAGCTCCTCGAACTTCTCTCAAAGTTGGTATGGTTCATGGATGAGCCCTTCGCCGACCATTCCATGGTGCCAACATACCTGGTTTCTCAACTTGCCAGAGAGAATGTAACAGTTGCCCTTTCCGGCGATGGTGCCGATGAAAACTTTGGCGGCTACCCCAGAAGGTATCTCTTTGCGAAAAAATACAGCCGCTACCTCCAACTTCCTGCACTTCTTAGAAATACCTCTGAAGGCTTATTCCGCAAAATTCTACAACTGGTGCTTTTATGCATACCCGGCAGCAACAGCAAAAGAAAATTGCTCAAACTAGACGACATGTTTCAATCGGCAGGCTTAATGCGAATTATAAACCTCCATAATGTAGTTGACACAAGTTTAAAGAAAAAAATTCTGCATCGGGATATTCAGCGAGAAGTAAACCCATTCACCACGACCGTCTCTGTCAGGTATTCTGAATCAAACAGCCATAACTTACTTGCAGAACTCCTCACATTGGATATTGAAAACTACATGACAAACGATGTCCTCACCAAAGTAGACAGAATGAGCATGGCTAACGCACTTGAGGTCAGGGTACCGTTCCTCGACCACAGATTAGTTGAATTGGCTGCAGCTATTCCCACCCGGCTGAAGATATATCAGAGCAAACCAAAATACATTATTAAGAAAGCGTTCAGAGACCTGTTACCTAAAAAAATAATTGACCGCCATAAACAGGGTTTTGGCATCCCCCTTAACTTTTGGATGCAAAAAGAATTAACCGAATTCACCAGCCAGGTATTACTTGATGATTGTCTCAAAAAGCGACGTATTGTAGACGTCCGAACAATACGGCAAATGCTGGAGGCGACCGCCGCAGGAAAATGCAATTACGCAAGAGAACTCTGGACAGTCCTGATGTTGGAATTGTGGTGTCGTGAGTTCCTGGATTAGGAGTTAAGTGTGGATACAAAAGCGTTGATCATAGGATGGGACGGCGGTTGCTTCAATGTGCTCGACCAAATGCTGAAAAAACAGATAATGCCTAACCTCAACACACTGATAAAGACTGGTGTTAGAGCAAATTTCCTATCAACAGTTCCACCAATCACAGCACCGGCCTGGACATCATTTAGAACCGGCAGAAGCCCTGAGAACCACGGTATTTTCAGCTTTTTCAAGCCTCCCGCCAGTTCACTGGATATCAAAAATATTGAGCGACATGATGCGACCAGCATAAAAAATCACACTTTCTGGAATATTCTGAACCTAAACGGAAAGAAGGTCTGTATCATTGATATGCCACTCACGGACCCGGTCGAAGAGATAGATGGAATCATGATCTCCGGCATGATGACCAGAGGGAAAAGAGGCGTGCTGGCTTATCCAGATAGCATAATTGAAGAGCTAAACCAGATCTTCCCCGACTACTTTCGAACAGCCCTATCAGATGGTATAGATTTATCACCGGCTTTCCTTGACCAACTCGTAGTCTCACTGGAATGGAAAAGACAGTTGGACCTTCACCTGATGAGAAAGTACCCTTGGCACTGCTTCGTTACCGTTTTCTCAGTGGTCGATGTCTTGCAACACTACTTCTGGAAATTTATCGATCCTGAATCCGCGGCATATCAACAGCAGCCAAAAATCTCTGAAAAAATCGATAGCTTCTTCAATACACTTGATGACATCTTAGGGCAATACCTCCAACAAATTGGCGAAAACGATTCAGTTTATATTATCTCTGACCACGGCTTCGGCCCCGCGAATTATGGCGTCAGTGTAAACAACATTCTCCAACAGGCAGGATACCTAAAAGTAAAAGGTGCGAAATCAAATCTCAAAACATACCTATTTAACCCCAGGACCATAAAGAAAATCTTAAAGAAATTGGATCTCCTACACCTGCGAGTCAAAATAAAGAAAGAGTTCAGAGAACAACTTAAGAACACTTTACTCAAAAAAGATTTAGCCGTTGATTGGCCACAAACCAAAGCATATTTCCGAACCAACAACGAGGAATGCATTTACATAAACCACGCCGACAAGTTTCGATGTGGAAGTGTACTGCCGGAGGATTATGGAAAAGACGTTGATCTTATAGTCGAGAAGCTCGAAAGAGTGACAAATCCTGACAACGAGGAGAGAGTCTTTGAATTCGTAAAAAAACGAGACCATTTTTATAACGGCATCTTTAAGAATGATGCCCCAGATATCATCCTTAGACCCGCAAAAGGCTACACTCTCACGGCCTACAATTTCAATGGCCAGATCGTAGAGCCGTACGACAATCCTTTCTTATCGGGGGTACACAGTAGAGCCGGTATTTTTGTTGCTAAAGGACCTGCCTTCAAACGGAATTTTCAGTTCCATTCCATCAAAATAGAAGATTTTGTTCCTATTCTGCTTCACACCATGCAGATTCCGATACCGGGGAACCTGGATGGAAAGGTGCGACTGGAAATTCTTGAAGATAACTTCATAGATTCTCATCCGATAGTTTGTAAAGACTACAGTCAGAGAAACACAAAGAATTTCCAGAGCCAAGATGAAAAACTGAATGAAGAAGAAATCAAAGAACGACTTGCCCAATTAGGATATATTGATTAACACCCTTTAGACACTTCTCGCTCTGGCTTATCGAAACGGGGAATTTCGCGAGTGGAACGCTCTTTAAAATATATTGAACTGACAAGGAAACATTCAATCTATATCGTCAACACGTTGTCTATAGACATAGTATTGTGTTATTTTTACATTATCTTTTTTATTACCTCCCCCCAACGAATACACTACGCTGTCCTTCTTACCGTAGCAGCCGCTTACCTGTTCCTTTGCCTGTCCTGTTTCTCCCGGGCCCTCTGCATTCTTGTTTTCTTTATTCCACTTCAATTTAGCGGTGTAGATACAGGCTACGGCATCCTCTCCATCACGGATATGATGATTATTGAACTTACGTTTGCTTGGCTAGTAAACAAATTCCTTCAACGCCCCAGAGTTATAATTAGTTCCAACTGTCGTTTTATCATTGCCTGGGTTTTTCTCATAATATTGTCATTTGCAAACTTTCTTAATCCACAGACAAAGATTTCGGCGACATATTTCCTTAGGCTGCTTTCAAGCATTACCTTGTTTTTTGTTATTTATGACCAGATAAGAAGTAAACGACAATTATCCTATTTACTTAAGATACTTGTATTTTCATCCTTTATTGTATCACTATACGGAGTTATTGAATTTTTCGTTTTAAAAAGCGATATGCCTTTGTTGATAAACGGTCAGTTGAATAATTTTAAACGAGTAGAAACATTTTTTCATCAGCCAAATAAAACCGCTGCTTATCTTGTTGTGGCTGTTCCGCTCATCATTTACTTTATCATAACTGAAAATCGAATACTTATTAAGACTTTATACGCCGGCGCCCTAGTCGTAACCCTTTCCTGTCTAACACTTACATTTTCGAGGGCTGGGTGGCTGTGTTTTACGATATCGATTTTGTTCCTGCCTTTTTCAAAAGGCAAAAAGGTCCTTATCCTCACGGTGGTAATTTCCCTCGTTTTGTGCTCCGTCCTGTCGGTAAATATTGCCAGCAGATTACCGTCCATTCACCAAAGGATTTTCAGGTACAAGCACGCGGTGTCTCAAGTTATGCGAAAACCCTTCATAGGGCACGGGATTAGAACGTACAAGGATCTAAACGAGCAACCTCATGACTTTAAAAGCAAAGCTCCCCACAGCATTTACTTGGCGGTTGTAGTCGAAACGGGAATCCCAGCACTTTTGTCTTTTCTTCTTCTAATTGGTTGCACAGCGAAGCGAATTATCGTCGTGCGAAACTATACAAGAAACCACATAACACGGGATAGGCTAACATTTTTGCTTGCCAGCTGCCTCCTGGCCAGCTTTGTCTCGCTATTCTTAATGAAATTTTTTGAAACAGGCCTGATAAAGCTCTCGATGTGGGCAATGCTGGCGATTTACAATCTCTTTCCAGTACTTTTTTCGAATACAGTACATAAAAAACACAGATATGCAATCTACAAATAAAATCAAAATCGTTTATGTCATTCCAACGTTAGATTACGGTGGTGCTGAAAGACAGCTTCTGGAATTATGCGGGCATATAGACAGAGATGTTTTCGACCCAACAATTGTTTTGCTAGATGACAGAGACCGGCTTCTAAGAGGACAATACAAAAATACTTCGAACCCCAAAATCATAAAACTCAAGCACCGCGGCAAATATAACTTGCTCAAATTCTTCGAATTAAGGCGACTTTTTAAGCAACTTAATCCACACATAGTGCACACTTATCTGCCTGCAGCAAATTTCTGGGGCTGTCTATCAGCCAGGCTGTTCAATAAAACTAAAGTTGTTGCCTCGTCCCGTGGCTTACATCATAGCGTTCTTAACAAATGGTATTTGATGAACTTTCTTAGTTTAAATTTTTTAGCGGACTTTGTTATTGTAAATTCGAAGACCGTCGAGAATAATTGTGTGGATTTTCTTAAAGTCAACAGGGACAAAATCGCAAAAATCACAAATGGAGTTAGTTTTAACAAAAGCTATTTAAGGGAACCCCCGGATAACACTAATAGCGAATTTGGCACCTTTGATGGGGATATCCCGGTAATCTCCTCAATTGGCCGTTTAGATAAACTTAAAGGATTCGATTTTCTTGTAGATGCCGCCGGGATCTTGGTGGAACGTGGCGTTAAAGCAACTTTTCTGATAGTTGGTACTGGTCCTTTAGAGAAAAACCTTAAATCTAAGGTAAAAAAGCTTGCTCTTAATAATGTAATCAGGTTTGTGAGCGAAGTTAAAAATGCTGAAAAGATTTTTTCTATAACGGATATTTTCGTTTTACCTACACTTTCAGAGGGATGTTCAAACGTAATTCTCGAAGCGATGTCGGCAGGACTTGTCATTGTGACAACGGCTATTCCTGCAAACGAAGAACTAATAGAAAATAATCGTACCGGCCTTTTGGTAGCTCCAGAAGATGTGAAAGAACTTGCAAATACAATTCATAAGTTAATTGATTCACCGTCGCTGTCCAAAAAGATGGGCAAAAACGCAAAAGAAACAAGTAAAAGTCTTTTCAGCGTTGAAAAAATGACGTCCCAATACGAAGAATTTTATCGCAAAATAACCAGAAAGGTTGACGCGTGAAAGTTCTGAACTGTTTTCTTGATAACAGGTTCGGAGGACCGCAAAGAAGAGCCTTCGCTGTAGCGGAAAAACTTGAGAAACATAATATAGAGACAGTTTTCTTGTTCAATGAAAAACGACCGTCGCACATACCGGTACAAGGTTTCAAGTGCTTCCTGATTCAACACCTGCAGATTTTGACTCTAAAGTCCATGGTTCTAAATTTCTTCTTGTTTCTGATACTCTTTCCGAAAAATCTTTATCAACTTTGCAAGATCATAAAGGCCGAAA
>JABAOF010017983.1_pt1 | contig 21614 bp, 25 predicted proteins | sample 7062171 | NCBI WGS metagenome assembly JABAOF01 (sample SAMN14538628, study PRJNA623070) | marine sediment metagenome | biome: marine biome [ENVO:00000428]; feature: marine pelagic biome [ENVO:01000023]; material: deep marine sediment [ENVO:00002113] | place: India: Gulf of Khambhat ...
GGCTCGAGGTGTTTGACGAGCTGGGCGACCTCGATTCCAAAGCCGCCACCCTCTGGGACCTGGCGCAAATCCAATTGCAAAGAGAATCATTTGAAACCGCATTCCAATACTTAACCGAATCCTACGCCATCAACCTTAAACTGGGCCGGCTGGACGGGATTTGCTTTGTGGGCCTCTATCTTGGACAACTCTTATGCAAGGCCGGACAAACCGAACAGGGCCTCAAGATACTGGAACGATCCAGGGNNCAAATTACAAACAAATTCCAAATTACAAATTCCAATGACCAAAAAAAGAAAATTAGAACTTAGTTCGCTTCGCTCACAATTAGCTGGAATGATGGAATGTTGGAATAATGGGGTAATTACAAACACTTCGGCGAAGAGCACAATGGTCTTCTATTCTTCATTTCTTCGCTTCTTACTTGCCAACTGCCAACTGCCAACTGCCAACTGAAAAAGGCGTCCTTCGGACAAATAGACGCCTGCGGCGGAGGCCTAAAGGACCATTGGTTTTGCAAATTACAAATTCCAAATTACAAAGTAAATAATTTTCCAGGCAAATAATCCCTCAACTAATTACCTTTGCCAATTGGATATTATTTTTTATCATCTCATTCACAACAGTTTCTACATCCATACCTTTTTTCGATGCGATATTTTCAACAAATTCCTGGATATCCGGTTCCAGGTAAATAGGTAAATTTATTTTGATGTTTTTCCTGTAAAATTTACCTCTTTCACCCTTTGAAAAATCATATTCAGGTTTCATTATAATAACTCCTTATATTGCATAATTTCGGTTTTTGTTGGTTTTCGTGCAGAAATGACTCTTATTTGAAAATTATCATTTTCAACCGGATGAAAAGTATGGCAGACAACGATTAGATTGGCCGCTTTATCCATACCAATTGTTATCCATCTATCTTCTATTTCTGCATGCTCTTCATCGTAAATAGTTAATGCATTTGAATCTAAAAAAACAGTCGCTGCACGCTCAAAGCTAACCTTATGTTTTTTTATGTTTTGTTTGGCCTTTTTAGGATCCCATTCAAAATTGTAATTAGATACTTTTCCACTCATTATTTCTCAACCTTTAAGACAGGCAAACCAATAAATATCATTTTTGCACCTACCTCCTTATCTATTATATCATACATTAAAAAAAGTGACACCCACCCATTAGAGGAAAAGAAGTAACAGGTAAATAATCCCCTTTTCTTCTTTGTGTATCTTCGTGATTTTTACCGCATTGTAAATGCCTTCGCGGCTAAAAAATTAAAATGACAACCCCTCTTCCTATTGTTCAAAATACAACCGGATGCCCCATTGGTAACTTTTTCCCTGGGGATAATAGACGGCTTCCGTGGGATCAAAATATAATATGTTGTTGGTTACCATATCCCTTAATATTTCTTTTAACTCCGAAGTCTCCAGTGGAAGGCTTTCAAAGTCTTCATCACTGACTGTTCCCTTCTCATTAACCAACTTTAGAACCTGCTTTTTGTTCATATCAAACTGACAATAATAGGCGATTATTCCTCTTGTCTTTTTTTTATAAAGGTCCAAAACCTTATCGACGGGGGTATCGAAAAGTTCGCCCAGTATATCCTGTATTTCCCACATACTTCCACCCACCACCTCCCATATTTTTTCAACATCTTCCCGGGTGAGAGTGTAATCCTTGATACCGGAGTACTTTTCTAGATTTAACAGCCATTCCATAACATCTTCTTTGGGAAGATAATCCACTTTGTAAAAAGTTGAAGTCTTTTTCAATTTTGAATCGTTATAAACAGTGTTCAAAAAATATCCATCTGAGGAGGCAATGATGATATGCGCCAGGTGGCTCTCCTTGGTCATGGCAACAAAAAAATTGAACAATTCGATAATCAACCGCCGGTCCCTGCCATTATTCATGTATACCTTATCCAATGCTTGAAGCTCATCGATAATTAATATTGATTTTATCCCTTTATCTTTCAACTTTATGAATTCTCTTTCCATTACTTTAAAAGGGTCCACTCTACCTTTCTTCATCTTCTTTTCGATCTCGGAATTTATCTTAAAGAACCCAACATGTATTTCGGCTTTCAATTTTCCCTTCTTTTCATCCTTATCATCCACGCTAAAAAACACACTAAGGAAGTCTTTATAACTGTAATTATCCGAAAACTCAGTGAATATTTTCCTCAGGTTCAAATATTTCACGTCCAGTTTTTGTTCTCTTTCCACCTGGTCTAAAAATTTGTATAACAGGACTGTCTTACCGGAGGATTTGGGGCCGTGAAGGAAAAGGATGGATTCCGGTTCTTGATCGATATAAATTTTTAAGTCGTTTAACTCCGTTTGACGGTTTATAAATGCAGCGTACTTGCGGTATTTAAGCTTATTTTTTTCCATGGCTTAATTATAATACCAAAGCTTCTTTTTTTCAATGAAAAGAGAAAGAGGAAAGAACCCCCTTCGGGGGAAATTCCAAGTACCAAATCCCAAATTACAAACATTAGGTGCCCTTCGGGCCAATTTTAAACGCCTGCGGCGAGGGGGTGGCACCCCCGGCCTATAAGAGAAAAACCACGAAGGCACGAAGGAACACGAAGAAAGAGATCAGAAGGTCAGAGAAACAAAGTGCCAGGTAAATAATTTTTTACCCCTTTTTCCTCGCCGAAGGCGTTTAAAACCTGTCCGAAGGACACCTTTCTAATTGTCAATAATCAATTGTTAATTATTAATGGTTTTTAACTGCCCGAAGGGCGTCTATTGGAATTCTTTAATGGTTGGGGGTGCCGCCCCCTTTGGAATTTCCGGGCAAGCCCAGATCCTTTTTGGTTTCGGCTTTTACGGGTTGTTGACATATAGGGATAATTGGATTACAATAAGAAAAAAACATTTGGATATTCAATTGATTTAAATGAAAAAGCTATTCATAACAGGTGTTCCTGTAAGAGGAGATGATTTTACCGGGAGAAGCAAAGAGCTGTCTCAAACAAAATATTACCTGGAAAATGGACAGAGTGTTGTCCTGGTTGCCCCGCGAAGATTTGGAAAAACCTCGCTTGTTTTGAAGGTGCTGGAGGAATTACAGGAAAGCGGCTGCTATATTGCTGATGTGGATTTATTTACCATCGTCAACAAAAAAAGGTTAGCAGAAACAATTGTTGAGAACACTCTAAAGAACAAAAAAGTATTGAGTGTTGCCACCCGGATAAAGAAAGGGGTTTCCCAGGCCTTTAAGAACCCGCAGTTAAGACAAACCATAGAAGATTATGAGTTCGTATTAAAGTTTGCCGAAGCAAATGTGGACCCGGAAGAACTATTAGAGACGGCTCTGGACTTTCCCCAAACGTTTGCTGAAAAAGAAAAAAAAGACCTTTTCTTCTTTTATGATGAATTTGGAGAAATAACAAAATTCAATGGGGAACATCTGATAAAAATGATGCGGGGTAAATTTCAACGCCATCCCCAGGTGTGCTACATTTTTGCCGGGAGTCATGAATCATTGATGAAAGACCTTTTCACAAAAGAGAAAAGTGCTTTCTATAAGTTTGCACGAGTCATCTATTTAGAGGAGATTGCCTTCGATGAATTTTCAAACTATATCCAACGCAGATTCAAGCAAGAGGGAATTTCAATTTCCCATGAGTCCATAAAGGAAATTCTTGGTAAGACAAGAGGCCATCCTTATTATACTCAGCTTCTTTGCAGCTCCATACATTATATAGTACGAAATAGTATAAGAGTCAATGCCTGTTCCCTTAAATCAGCAATTCTAATTTTTGCCCATTAAAGAGCGGGCAAACACAAGGTTTGCCCCTACAAAAGCATGAAAAGGGTCATCAAATGTAGGGATTCGGCCTGCATTTCGTGTTCATCCGGGCAATTCGGTAAAATTAGAATTGCTGCCATTAAATCCACCGCCCAAGACAAAACCGTTTATTTAATCATCCTTGATATAGCTTGAGTTACTTTTGGCCAAAAAGATATTAAATTGCCCTTTGCATCGTAAATATATTCGGTTTTGTTCCCTAAATTCGGGGAAACTGTACTTAACGACTGCGGTAATAACACCACTCGCAGATTCGGGCACATCAATACTCACACTGGGACCTACTAAAGCACTGGCTTGTGCTTGACAAAAAAAGAAGAAAACAAAAAGACTGGCAAGAACCAGCCGAAAAGCCTTCCTAAACATATTCTCCTCCTTTTAACCTTTGTAGTTTACTGTTGCCAACCAGGACTAATCACCGCAACGTAATTTGTTCAAAGTGCTCATCTTTGATGGAGAAAACCCCATACTCATTAATTTTAGCTTTGATTTTCTCATCCAAATCCTCAGTTGTTTGATACATTTCAGTACTCAAATAAATGATTTTTTTCCCGGCAGCGATAAGACTGGAAAGCAGTTTAAAACAATCTCTCTCAAGTTGTCTTGACTCTCTTTTAAAAAAATCATTGATTACAATAAGCTGCCAATCCACCGCAGCCATGACCGCCACGTAAATTTTAAACACTGACTTGTGGGTACATTTGGCGATATCGATATCAACTCCCATAATCCCCAGGTTTTCAAGAGCCCTTTTTAAGTCCACCCCCACAACCCTGGAAAGATGTTTTAAAAGGTCTCCCGGCTTAATCCCGTTAAATTTAAAATCTTCCGGGTTGATTTTATCGATGCAAACCGCGTTTTTTTGCCCCTGGTAATGTCTAAAAATTTCATCCTTTACCTGGCTAGTTTTGCACAGGACAAAAGCCGTATTTTTATCCTTTTCAAAACCGATTTTGATATCAATCCCTTTGCTTTCTTCTCTTCTCAGGCTTTTTAAGTGGAGCCGATAGGCAATGAAGAAAGCTCCTATCGTATAGAGGATGGTTAATCCTATCCCCAGGCAGAAACCGTGAGGTAACCGGCTTTTTGCATGGAAAATATTTTCATTTCCCTTAATAAAGGATTCAATTTTGTCTTTACCTGGTGTCGATTTCTCATAAAATTGTTTTTTAAAAAAGAACTTGATAAACTCATACTTACGTTTTTGGCAAAAGGTATAAAAATCAATAAAAATCATCCCCCCGCCGCATATCTCGGTTCTTACAGTTTGAAAAAAGCTTGAAGGTAATATGGCTGTCAACAGTTGATACGTTTTTATTTTACTCTTAATAACGTTTTTTCTGTCTTCCTCATGCTCAAAGATTCTTTTAAATTCGTTCTCTAACACGTCATTTAATGCTTTTTTTATATCTGGTGAGACAGGACCGCCTTTGAATGTTCCAAACCGTTCAAACATCTTCCTTTCAGCTATCATTAGTAACTTTCGAGCCTCTTGCTCAAAATCAAATAATGATCTTATATTGGCTGCGTCATTTTGATTGTATTTTTCACCCAGCCAGGGGAAAAACAAAACAAAAACAAAATACATGACAGCCAAAATAATCGGTTTATTTCGTCTCTTTAAACTTCCGATAATTGCCCCCACAGAAGAAAATAAAGAAAAAACCACTACAATCACCAAACCGAAATATAAAAAGGATACATTGAAAAGATTAATGGATTCAGCTAAAGGCAATAAAAATGAGATTGAGATTAATATCAAAGCGACAGAATTTAACAAAATTATCCTCGCTAAAAATAGAATCAAAAGACTTTTGAAATGACTTGAAAAAATACCAATAAATTTGAGATAATCTTGATTATTAGTGGTTCTATATCCAACGATGAAACTAATAAGCCCACCTAAAAGTAAGATAATCCCTTCAACGTCCATATAACCCTCTTTTTTATAAAAGTAGTATTTGCCTTTAGCAGGATAATAGATGTTTAGTCTTTCCCCTGTATTTACATTTGAAATGGTTATATTAAAAGAATTACCGTCAATAATGCCAAATTCAGGCGGAATACACGTTAACCTAATCCCATAACCGCCATAGTGATCGTACTTAAGGTAATATTTTACCTTTTCCATTTCGCTTTTCTGGAAAATCTTGATATCTTCTATAATTGATTGATATCTGTTCATTCCATCAAAGACTAATATGAAAAGGATTATCAAAATGCCCACAAAAAGTTTAAGGTAATTCTTGCTTAATAATTTCCTTAGTTCAAATCTAAACACATCACCAAAAATCCTCATGATTCCCCTTGACCTCACAAATTAATTGTGTGATGTATTGCCCAAAAAGTAAGGCATTAGAGTACATTTGATTTAGTCTCCATAGTTCTGAAATTTTGGGCAATGCAGCAATATCAGTGCTTTCTTTTATCACCTTTAGTTTATTGAAAATCTCCGCTGCTCTTTCATACATGTTATCAAATGCCCCTTTTACGTCCCCGGACTTTAAAAAAACCTCGACATTTTGAAATACCGCAGGGTTTAAACCTGGATTGTTTTTGAAAAAGGTTTGATAATCAAAGCTTTTTAGCTTTTCAATCAAAGTATAATCGTACGGTATGGACGCAGCCAGATTTTTTAAATCATAGTAAGAGGATTTTGCCTTTTCCATACTCTCAATTGAACTAGCCACGATACCCTGAAGATTTTCATAATCATTTTCTCCAGACTCAACATGATTTAAAAATGATAACGTATCTGAATATGATTTCAAAAAGTTTTTGGCTCCGTTAACGATGATGGCATTTATATCAATATCAATGTCAACCAGAGTAGTATTCTCACAATCCAGGCAAAAAAGCAAATCACCACTGTTAAAAACAAACCAACCATAAACAGGGGTTACCATCAAAAGGATTAATGATATGATGATGATTTTTGTTGTCATGTTTGACCTCCTTTGTTGATGTTGATAGTCTCATGATTTACCCTCACTCCTCTGTTGTTGCTCTCTGCAAAATCAATGCGAACAGGATTGATGACAAAAAAGCCAATATCATGAAAATGTCACGCAGTTCCACTTTTTATATACCACACAAAGCAGACGAAGTCAACAAAAATTTACACAAAAAGGGGTCGGCGTCTTAGGATTACCTCTTGCAATAAAGACGTTTCTCCTGTAAAATATTGCCTGGGAGGTACAAAGAAATAAGTTTCAACAATGTTATTAATAGAAAGGAGGATTTTAAATGGACAACATTTACAAACCTGGCCTTGTAAAGGCTCCCACCTCCAGTTTGACCGAAGTGGCAGACCCGACAAGATTAATACTTAACGCTGTGGGGAGAGGTTTAATTTTTGCCTTTTTTTTCCCGATTTTCGTTATTGCTGGGGGCTCATTAAAACTTGTGTTTCTTAACTTCCTGGCCCTGGGGAGCAGTCAAGCCGGTTTGATGTTAAAATTCCAGGCCCTTTATCCGCTTTTAGCCGGCATTGCGGTTCTGATCCTGGTCCGACAAAAGAGTTCCCCACGTCGAGCCGCGGCATTCCTGGGGATCGCTTTGCTGCCCGTCCTGGTGCTGCTTCTCAGCGAAGAAGTCCGAATGGCGTTTAGTTCACTGGGAAAGGATATTACCGGTGGGTTTTCTATAGGATTGCACCTCATTGTTTCATCATTGGCGATTTTCGCGATGCTGGCCAGCGCCCATACCATACGCATCGAAGCTGCCCATCGTATTGCCGCCAGTCTGGCTGTCATTGGCGGGGGTCTTTATTTCTTGTCTCTGCTTATCCCGGTGAAAGGTAAATTTCTATTTCTCGAACCATTTAGAGCTCTAACTCTCAACGACCCCACCGGGGCAGGGGTATTTATTGTTGCCGGGCTTGCTTCACTCGCCTCTCTTGCCCTGATGATATATGCTGCTGTTACCTGCTTCCAAATCCAAAAGCAAGAGAAAGACAAACACAAAGAAATGATGGGAAAGCGCATCATAAATCTGTGGGTGTGGCATTTACTGGTATCCGGGATGGCGATCTTCTATATGATTTTCATCGGTATAATTTTAGGTAAATCAATGGCTGATGCTCTCCTGGTTATGTTCGTTACCGCCTTAATAAAGTTTGTTCCCTGGATACTGGGGCTCTATCTTTTAATACCACTGGGAATTTCTGAGATCCTGTTGACGCATCCCTCTCTTTCTGACAGGCAAGATCAAATATACAGGCAAGAACAAATGAAAGATAACAACGACGTGTCTTCTCAGGTTTCCGATGATATTGTCTTCGGTGACCAGGAACCCTGATAATCAGGAAAAATTCTTGCATTGTAAGTGGAAATGAGGTAGACTAGTACTTACGGTTGTTTTAAGACTGTGCTTGAAACAAAGGAGCGATAATATGTATTTCGATAATACCAAAGCCTTGTTGATGACCAACGATCCCGAATTTCAGGAAAAGATGGAACACTACCTTTTCAACCGCTATAACCTGAAAATCGATACTGCGGCCAACAGCCTGGAAGTCCTGGAACGCTTTGCGAGTGCCAACGAACTCTATGAAATGATCATACTGGATGAAGAAATAGATGGACTATCGACCGCATCCCATGTGTTTAAAACCATTAAAGAACAAAACGAACAAGTATGCGTGATGTTTCGATCAACATTGAGAGAAATTACTGATCCCTATAATCAAACCGCCTTTGCCCTCCCCCCCGAATACGCGGATAAGAATTTTCGCCTGGACCTGGCCAACCGGCGATTAGATACCATCAATTCCCTGATATACCCGGTCATTAAATCCTCCTCAATGGAAGAAATATATCAAAAAGCCTGCCAGGGCCTGATGAAAGTATTTAAAGCGGATTATACCCTGTTTGTGATAAACCGAACAGATGAAAAACCAATTAAAAGAGGAAATATGGTGTGGGATACTCCCGAGCGTATTAAAGAATTACCTTATGAATTCGACTTTAAAGGGCCTGCAGGAGCTGCAGAACCTTCCTACCTGGAAACCCTGGTTAAATATTGCAAACCCATTTATTTCCCCGATGTTGATACCGACAAAAACAAAGAATTCCTCCGGGAAATCAAAGAAAAATTTTCCTATACCTGCCGTTCGGTGTTACTGGTGCCCATGGTATTTGACAAAATGTGCATTGGGTTTTTTGGCATGTTTTACGAAAAAGACAGCCGGCTGTATAACCTGTTAGAATTAGATATCATTCTCAAATTGGCAGACTTTACCACTGTTGCCATCATTGCTATATTTTTAAAAGAACACATGAATTTGAAAATTGAAATTCCTAAAATGCGTGAGCTGTCTGAGTTTCCGGAATTGTCAGGCACCCTGTTTTAGAGACGATTGAAATCGTCCTCGTACCTGACGATGTCGTCTTCTTCCAGGTAAATGCCGGTTTGCACCTCGATAAAAACAACGTCCTCACTTCCTTGATTACCAACCCGGTATTTGGCCCCGGCCGGGATGAAAACGTGCTGGTTAGAAGCAAGGGGAATCTCTTCTTCATCTAACGTTACCAACACGTTTCCCCGGATAATAATCCAGTTTTCCGAACGGCGTTTATGACTCTGCAGCGAAAGACGCTTACCTGGTTTTACTATAATTCTCTTAACTTTCAAGTGGTCTTCTTGATGGAGTATCTCAAAACTTCCCCACGGTCTTTCTTCTTTGTAATTATTATTAACACTCATTTATCACTCGTTTTGTCACCCAGCCTTGGTTTTCTTCAGGAGCGGGCGCGAATTTCTTTTTTAACCAACTCCAAATCAGCGTCCACCATCATTTGAACCAGGCCGGCAAAATCCACATCCGGTTTCCATCCCAGTATTTTCCTGGCTTTTGAGCTGTCACCCACCAGCAAGTCCACCTCGGCTGGTCGGATGAACCGTTTATCAATCACAACAAAGTCCCGGTAATCAAGGTCAAGATAAGAAAAGGCCACTTCCATTAGTTCTTGTACGGAATGGGTTTCCCCGGTGGCGATGACATAATCGTCCGGTTCCGGCTGCTGCAGCATCAGCCACATGGCTTTGACATAATCGCCGGCATATCCCCAATCCCTTTTGGCATCTAAGTTACCCATGCGGATCTCTTTCTCCAGTCTCAATTTGATTTTGGCTGCATTGTAGGTCACTTTCCGCGTCACAAACTCCAGGCCCCTGCGGGGGGATTCGTGGTTAAACAGGATACCGGAAACACCAAAAATATCATAACTTTCCCGGTAATTAACCGTGATCCAGTGACCGTAAACCTTGGCAACTCCGTATGGGCTTCGGGGATAAAAAGGGGTTTTTTCGCTTTGGGGAACCTCTCTAACTTTACCAAACATCTCAGAAGATGAAGCCTGGTAAAATTTGATCTTCGGATTTACAGCATGGATGGCCTCCAGCATTCGTGTGACACCAATAGCTGTAAATTCTGCGGTTAATACCGGTTGGTTCCACGACGTGGGAACAAAGCTCATGGCTGCCAGATTATAGATCTCATCCGGTTGAACTTTGTTTATGAGTTTAATAATTGAGTACTGGTCCAACAAATCTGCCTGTTGGATATTAACTTTATCTTTGATATGTTCGATTCGTTCAAATTTCTCCGTACTGGAGCGCCTGACCATACCGGTGACTTCATACCCTTTTTCCAACAACAAATCAGCAAGATACGAACCATCCTGTCCTGTAATTCCTGTAATCAATGCTTTCTTTGCCATATGCAACTCCTTTGATAAAAAGACAATTTTATATTAATTCCATCCTTTAGTCAACTTTTTATCTCCCGGGGTAAAAAAAATAAAAACAACGGTTGACAAAGAGTGCAAATTGCAATAGAATTGTCATCCTAAAAAGTATGATTAAAAGATAAAAAAGGAGTTAACCATGAGAATAAAAAAATTTTTTGTGTTTTTAATGATCATATGGGTGTTTACTGCTTTTTCCTTTGCGGGTATAGAGTGGTTCACTGACATCAAATCCGTTACCACAAAAGGAAAGAAGGACAACAATGATATCGCAACCCATTCCTATGCCCAGGCAGGAAATGTCAAACAGGTATTCGAAGGGGTGGCCAATGAGAACATGCTGCATTTCCAGGATGGTTATTGGCTCTTCAAGGCTGCCGAAGACAATATCTATATAGTGAATGATAAAAAACACGAGTATATGGTCATATCCATAGATGGGCTGCTGCAAGTGGCCGGGATACTGGGACAGCTGGTTAAAATTCAAATTATCGACCATTCCATCAATACCGAGGCTCTCCCTGATGAAACATTGTTGGGATATCCTTGCAACCACCTCAAAATCACCACTGATTACACCATGAAAATCAAAATTGCCTTTATCAAAAAAACTATGAAAATTCACGAAGAAAAAGAAATATGGGGAACCACCAAAATCCCGGGGCTTGCTGAATTCCATAAGGGGTTCTTAAAAAAGAACTTCAAAACCGGTATCCCGGACCTGGACGAATTGATCGCCGAACAAATAAAACAGCAAAAAGAGATCGGGTTTCCCCTTAAAGTCATTACCCATACCATCCAGAAAAACAAAAAAGGAAAGGTCAGGGGAGAAAGCACTACCACCATGACCGTTACCAAGATTAACACCAAAAAATTTCCTGCATCTTTTTTTGAGGTTCCTGCGGGTTACGACTACGTAGAGGGACCGTGGGAAAAGAAAAAAGGAATTTTTTAATTAAAGATAAGAAAGTAAAGGTGCCCTTCGGGCAAATTTAAATCGCCTGCGGCGATGTTTCAGCCACGAAGGGCACCAATTTGTTTGTAATTTGGGATTTGGAATTTCCCCCGCAGGGGGCAGGGGGGTAGACATCCGGGAAAAAATCATGTATCATTGCCAAATGACAATAACTGTTAATAACAATTAATGCCAACCTGAAAATAAATACTGCATAAGGAGTACGAAAATGACTGAAAATAATGCTGTTAAAAATATCTCAGATGAGGATTTTGAAAAAATCACCGGCAGCGGCGTTACTCTTGTGGATTTCTGGGCACCCTGGTGCTATCCCTGCCGCATTCAAGCACCTATCCTTGAAAAATTAGCTGAAAAAATAGGAGACAAAGCACAAATATGCAAACTAAACGTAGATGAAAACGGGGAAGTGGCAATGAAATACGGCATCACAGGTATCCCCACACTTCTCATTTTTAAAGATGGTAAAATAGTCAACCAATTCATGGGTGTGCAGGATGACAAGATATTGATATCAGCACTTGAAGCCCTCATGTAAACGCAGGGCCTGAATTGTTAACTGACGATATGAATATCCAATTTCTTTAACAGTTCGAAACCATCCCCCCGGCGGAGGCATTTGATCGGGCTTTGGGTCAAATCGAGAATAGTCGAACCCCCGGACTCAGGTAAAAGACCTGCATCAATCAATAATGTCACAACATGCTGTTCCTGTGCCTGTATTCCCGAAAATTCCCTGAGAATGGCTGCGGGATCATTTAACGGCGGCTGCCCCGACCGGTTCACAGATGTAGATACCAGAGGGACATCTAAAATCTCTATCAACCTTAACATCCCGGGCACATTGGGAATACGAATACCGATTTTACCAGTGCCCTTTACCAATTCAGGGTTAATGGATTTGGACACCGGAAACAAGAATGTAAATTCTCCCGGGAGTATTTTTTGGTAAAGTTCATGAAAAACATCAGGCACAGCGTCCACCAGACCATATACCATATTCAGCCCTGAAACCATCACCGAATAAGGCATATCACGCCTGTTTTTGACCGCATCTATTTTTTCAATTACCGCCAGGGAAAAAAAATTCCCCCCTAACCCGTAAAGGGTATCCGTGGGATAAACAATTACCCCATCATTGGCGATAATTTCCCTGGCAGTTTCTATATTTTTTTCTAAAAGAATGTCCCTGTACTTTATTACTTGCATCGGTAAATTTTCTTACTAATTTCTCTCTTTTCCAGTCCTTCTGCGCTTAACGCACTGGAAATGCAAATCTATTTTATCGATATTTTATAAGGCAGGAGGTAAGCCGGGAAGAACGTTTTGTACATATTGATTTTTTCTTCGAAGCTGAGCACAAGGTTAGTGGGTGATATTTTCGAACCTTCTCCCATAAGTTCCATAAGTCTCTGGAAAAAGGTTTTTCTCCTGGGATAGATGATAATACCAATTTCTTCTTCAGGAGGGATTTTGGCCAGTTTTTTTGCTTCTTCAACAGCCTCATTCAGTCCCCCCAGTTTATCCACGAGATTAAGCTTTAACGCAGTGCTTCCGGTCCAGACTCGTCCCCGGCCGATTTTATCCACCGCTTCAATGTCCATATTCCTGCTGGTGGCTACCACGTTTAAGAATTTCCGGTACATTTCTTTCATTAGTTCCATTATCTTGTCCCTCTCGTCCCGGGAAAACATGCGATAGTCCGAAAACATATCCGCATACTGAGAGGTTTTTACTATTTCTTTATTGAGGCCGATTTTATCATACAGACCTTTCAGGACGAATTTTCCACCCAGGACCCCAATGGAGCCGGTGATGGTTTGGGGAAGGGCCATCAGTTTTGAAGCGGGAGTTGCAATCCAATACCCACCTGAAGCGGTGAAGTCTGACATAGAAATCACCACTGGTTTTTTCCTGGCTGCCAGTTCCACCTCCCTGCGAATTACATCGGAGGCAATCCCTGAACCGCCGGGGCTTTCTATTCGTAACACCACTGCTTTAACATACCGGTTCTTCCTTACGGATTTTAGCTGCTTAGCTACTGTCGCCGAACCCATAATTTCGCCCCCATAGATCGACCTTCTTCCGCTTTGCCCAAGATGAATCTCACCGGAAGCAAATATAACAGCTATCTTTTTAAATCCCCGGTAGGGAAGTGGGGATGAAGTCTGTCTGTATGTATCAAACGAGAGAGTTACGTATTTCTCTTCTGAATTCTCAAGTATTTCATCTTCATATAAAATACCGTCAACCAGTTTGGCCTCCAGGCAGGCCTGGTTTGAAAACGGCTGTTCTTCAATAACTTTCCTTACGGTTTCCACGTCCAGGTTCCTGTTAACGGCAATACCTTCTAAAGTTGCTAAATAAATATCGTCCAGCAATTTTTCTATGGCTTCCTTGTGGGCAGGGGTCATGCTTTCTTCAGTAAACATATTGGCTCCGGTTTTGTATTCCCCAATGTGAAAAAATTCACCCTGTATACCCAATTTCGACAGTGTTTTTTTCAAAAATATCGCCTCACTGGCCAGACCCTTCAAAATGAGGTAACCTCCCTTGAACAAATAAACTTTATCTGCGAACGTCGAAAGATAATAACTTCTTATATCTCCACCTTCGATAAAGGCGTAAACCTTTTTGCCGCTTTCCTTGAAGTCCTTGATTAACCGTCCAATATCTTCCACCTTGGCGAAACCGCCATAGGCAAAGGAAATTTTCAAAATAATCCCCTTGATGCGTTTATCTACCTTTGCTCTTTTGATATGAAACCATAACTCCCTGATAGAACGTTTTTTAGGAAGGACCGAATTATCAATGTCCACAATAGGGCCTATCAAATCGATCTGAAGATATGAATTCTCCGGGATGTGGGGCTCCCGGGTAAACTGGATATAAACGTACCCGCCAATTAGGGCCAAAATCACGATTAATAAGACAATCACAAGAATTGTTATCAATATTCCTTTTTTCATTGTTACTCCTGTTGCTCACACTCAATGAGTTCTAACTTGTATTATACTGATTTTTTCTAAAAAAGGTTTTGCTTTTTTTAAAAAAAAAATATTTTTTCATCGAGTTCAGAAAGAATGAAGTATAGCCTAACGAATTCCTATTATACAATCAAACGCCAAAAAAGTAAACCCAAAATTCACAATATTAAGGAACCACAGATTACACAGATTACACAGATTCTTTTATTTTTTTTCTGCGAAATCTGCGAAATCTGTGGTTTCTCTTTTAAAAATGAGGATTTTGACGAGTCACTGCTTGAAAGCATGAAAAGGTTATGATAATATCATGCTCTTGTATTAAAAGGTGCAGAGGAGCAAATGCATATTGCGGATGGTATTATTCCGGCAGGGATCAGTGTTGGCGCCGATGCAGCAGCAGTGGCACTGGTCTATGTCGGTGGTAGAAATCTACGCTCAGAAGAAATCCCTAAAATGGGCATCTTTGCTGCTGCGTTGTTTATTGTCTCCCTGATTCATTTTCCTATTGCCGGGACCTCGATACACCTGGGATTGTATGGACTTGCCGGCCTGTTGTTCGGTATACGCGCGATTCCCATTATTTTTGTCAACCTGCTGTTTCAATGTCTTATTTTTCAACACGGCGGGCTGCTTTCCATGGGCATTAATACATTAACAATGGGAAGCGGTGCTTTCGCCGCCTGGGTTGTATGGAAATCCCTTAAATTGAACAACCAGGTAAAAAGTTTTGCTTGCGGTTTTTTGGGGATTTTAATCCCGGCAATCCTGGTTTCTGTTATTTTTGTCTTGGTAAATTACGGCAAAGGCATGGTGTTTATCGTCACCATCTATCTGCCAGCCGCCGTCATTGAAGGCTTTCTCACCGTGTTTGCTTATAATTATTTTTACAACGTTAAACCGGAGATTCTAAAATGATCCGAAAAGTAATGATTATTGTTTTGGTTTTTTTAGTATCTGCCCCTGTTTTGTGGGGACACGGCATAAAAGTGACCCTGGAGAAGAGACCCCCTTTTATCGTGGTAAAAACAACCTACCATGGGGGCAGCGCTCTTGCCAATGCCGGTGTAACCGTTGGTTTTGCTTTCAAAGGAGAGAAAACAGGATTCCAAAAAGGAAATACCGACAAAAACGGGACCTTTTGTTTTTACCCGGACAAAACCGGGACCTGGGTGGTAACAGTGGATGATGGCATGGGACATAAAAAGAAAACTGAAATCACACTCAACCAGGACTTTTTCAATCCTTCGCCGCCGTCACTGCCCACTTCCACTTCACCTTCAACTCCAGGTAAGAGTCCTTCAGCGGAAAGCAAAATAGAGAAAAAAGCACCTCCACCTATCACCAAAAGTGAGTGGTGCTGCTACATGTTAAAGATCGTCCTGGGAGTGGTGTTGATCCTGGGGATCACGTTTATCCTTCACCGGTTCTCCAAACGGCAGGAAACATCAAAGAAAAATAAAAAATGAAACATGATTTCATTGATAAATACAGCACCCTTGATTCGGTGATTCACAAACTGGACCCCCGGGTAAAGCTGTTATTGTGCTTTTGCTTTTTGATTTTAATTGTCTCCACGTTTAATATAAACGTGTTTGGCTTATACCTGGGAATTGTTGTGATCTTAATGGCAATGAGCAGGGTCCCCATTCAATTTTATTTGAAGAAGTTAGTTTTAGTTACACCGTTGGCGCTGCTTCTCTCGTTATTTATTTACCTGTCTTATCTCGTCGAACACCAGGTGGATTTTACCATCGAGGCATTCTCCAGGTATTACCCGGTATATGGCACACTGGCGTTGATGGTATCTAAGATTTACATCTCGATATTGGTATTAACGGTGCTGGTTTCCTGCACGCGTTTCAACGACCTGCTGTGGGGGCTGCGGAAATTCAGATTGCCCATGATTGTGACAACGCTGTCCAAACTGGTATATACGTATATATTTGTTTTTATCGACGAATTGCACCGGTCCATGAGGGCTTACAAGAGCCGGACTCCAATTCGCCGCATTTCCAGGGTTAAAGTTTACGGCAGCATTGCGGCCGGGATTTTGCTCAGGAGTATGGACCGTTCGGACTATATTTATAAAGCAATGCTATCCAGGGGATTCGTGGGAGAATTCCCGGATGGTAATTCCAATCGACTCAAATGGATCGATTTGACAGCGGTTATATTCTTCTTAATCGTTGTGGTTACTGCAAGAATACTATTATGGAACATATGAAGAAGAATGGAGTAGTGGAGTAATGGAGTAATGGAACCAATAATAACCATTAAAAACTTAAATTTTTCATACCCGGATGGACACCGGGCATTGATAGATGTCAATCTTGAAATAAAAAAGGGTGAAATTTTCGGCATCATCGGTCCTACAGGTGCAGGGAAATCTACCCTGCTGCAGCATTTGAACGGTATTTTGCAAGGCGATGGTGACGTTTTCGTGGACAATATCAAAATTGAAAAGAAGAGCGAAAAAACAATCCGGGAGAAAGTAGGGATTGTTTTCCAGAACCCGGATGACCAATTGTTTTGTCCCACGGTTTACGAAGATATTGCCTTTGGGTTGTTTAATCTTGGACTTAAGCCGGAAGAGGTGGATCAAAAAATCACCGCTATCCTTGAGAAGATGAATTTATCTCACCTGAAGGATTTATCGTCTCATCATCTTTCTTTTGGGGAGAAGAAGCGGGTGGCGTTGGCCACCACGCTTGTAATGAATCCGCAGGTGATTGCATTGGATGAGCCTTTTGCCAACCTTGACTATAAAAGCGTATTAAATATTATTGAAATGATAAAGAACCTCTCTTTGACGCGGGTCATTATTTCGCAGGACATATTGCTGGCGCTTTCCATTTGTGATCGCATTGCGCTGTTGGATAAGGGAAAGATCATCCGGGTGGCGTCGCCAATAGAGATTGCCGCGGACAAGGATACCCTGAGCCAGACCGGTCTTGATTTTCATCCTTATGTGGATATGATTAAGCGGTTCATCGATAAATGATTTTTGGAAGCCACGAAGGACACGAAGGACACGAAGAGAAGAGAGTAGGAAGCAGGAAGTAAGAAGAGAAAAAGATAAGAAGTCAAGAGGTAAAACGGAACCAATGTGGCACGATGATGGAAGCATTGTAACACAGGCTGACCATGTATAAAAAATTTTTGCGGGGTCCAGGGGCGGTTTTTATAAAAAGAGCCCCTGGTCGCCGAAGGCAATTTTTTATCTCTTTAATTTTTTGTACACTACTGGCAGAAAGGCAAAAATGCTTAACAGGATGAAGGCGATCCATATGCCGGGGGAGAGTAAATCTTCCGGGGAATTGATCTGTCCTAATTGACTTCCGGTATAGCAAATCAACAATGTACCGGGGAGAATTCCTACAGCAGTTGTCCATAGGAAGGTGACCATGCTGATATTGGTGAGACCGCAAAAAAGGTTAATCCAGGTAAACGGGAATATGGGAGCAAAACGCAGGGTGAGTAAGTAATAAACGCCGTCTTGTTCAAACTGGCGATTGAAGGTTTGCAGTTTATCTTTGAACCGGTTTTGCACCCAGTCTCCCACTAGGTAGCGGGAGAGGAGGAAGGCAATGGTGGCGCCGATGGTGGCGGCGGTATTGACAATGGCGGTAGTTTGAAAAACACCATAAACAAATCCACCGGCCATTGCTAGGATTGGAGCCCCCGGCATAGACAGGCTTGCTATTAAAATGTAAATCACAAAAAAGCCAATGATAGATACCAGGAAATGCTGGTGAACAAAAACAAAGAGATCCGTCCGGTAAGCTTTTAATTTATCAAAGGAAAGATATTCTTTCATCCCGGAAATGTAAAAAAAAACCACCAAGAGAACCAATAGAACCAAAAAGATCAGTCTTTTCTTATACCTTTTTTCTCCCACTGTGAAAATATCTCCTTTTTGTGTTTCAGTAAAAGCCTCATTGTCCGGGAATCACTGAATTCGTTATTTATATTTCGGTGCATCAAATCTTTCAGGTCATCAAGATCGTCCACATCCCACCATTTTTGGAGTTGTTTAACCTGCACGCCTTCCTGTTGAAAAATTCTCATGGTTTGTTGGAACACTTGGTTTGTGCTCCACTGGATTTCATGGGAGTTAAACACGGCTTCGCAGAAGTGGCTGCGGTGGAATCCGATCAGGTAATAGCCGCCGTCGGTGGTGGGAGCGATGACGGCTTGTGTGTTTTTTTGTTTTAATTGTTCTACTGCATCCAGGGGCACAGAGACCGGCAGGTCGGGAAAGTCTGTGCCCATGAGCGCGGAGGATTGGTATCCCATTTGGAATATTTTTTCAAAAGCATTTTTCATTCGTTCGCCCAGGTCGTGTCCTTCCTGGGGGTGAATCGGAATGGGCAACTCTTTATACTGTCTCAACCATTGGTGCATGGCGGTAATTTGATTGGCCGGGATCAGGGAAATATGGAGATCGCATTTGTTGTTGTCCTGAAGGGATATGAGTTTATCCAGCATGTCCAGGATAAAGCATTCGTAGAGTTTTAGTGTCAGTGTATTGCCGATGGCTTTTGCCAGTCGGGTTTTGATATTTCCTTTTTGCGGAAATTTCAGGAAGAAAACCAGGCCGCATTCACTATTACGCTTCATAGTCCATCATAATGTGTCTTCTTGTGGTTATTTTAGGGTATCGTTTGTATTAATCTGAACCAGTTCACGGTTTTGGAGTTTACAAATTTTGCTAAATCCCTTTTTTTGTAATCCTTTGATTAACTTTTTATCATTCGTCCATAATAGTCCATCCAGTTCAATAGTCAAAGCAACAAAAATTAAAACTTTCTCATCCACATCCTTGACATATTGGAACGCTTTCTTTAAAGTCCTGGCGGTAATCATATTTTCATCAAAGATATCTACGTTTTTAAGTAGTTTATAGAGAAGTTCTAATATCTCATCCTCATTATGTCGACTGGCCTGGAGAATTTTTTCTTTATATTTGAAAAGTTCTATATAAGCGTATTTGGGCATCACAAAGTCAACTTCTTTGTTGAATAAGGCGTCACTAAGAAAGGAATTTTGGCTCACCAGGGATGAAAAGATGATATTCGTATCGACTACTATTTTCATTTAATCTTAGACAGGAATCTTTCTCTATTCTGCTTCCACCAATTAGATTTTAACTCTTTGTCCAGGTTTAGGGCAATTTCTTCTGTTAATTTGCTCTCAAAAATCAGGTGTTTCACCCGTATTCTTTCGATAAAATCCATCAATTCATCATCTTTCATTAATTCTCTACTAAAGACAATATTGACATTATCGCCTTTAACCTGTACATTTAGCATATTTTCCTCCTACTGCTGCTAAATATGCACTAGTTTTTAAAATTTGTCAAGTAAACTATAAGAAAAAGTCCCCAGGAAAAAAATCCTAATCATAGTCTATCATAACAATCAGCGTTTATCAGCGGTTCAGACACTGTTTTGTAATTTGTAATTTTTTTCTCTTCTTCTTTCTTGCCTATTGCCTACTTCTTACTCACATCCGGGTAATATCTTATCAACCGTTCCGGTGAGACACCAAAAAAGTAGAGAATGCGCATCTTATGATTGCGAAGCCATCCATGAATAATGCCTTCTTTCTCGTAGCGGCGTGTCGATGTATTAACCCCATCCTTTAAAATACATATCCTGTCTTTGTTCTTTTTAATCCGTTTCATTAATTCCACATCTTCCATGATAGGAATCTCCGGGTAACGCCCAATCTTTTCAAAGTAATTCTTACGGATAAAAATCGCCTGGTCACCATAAGCAATACGGCTGACACGGGAACGCAAGTAACTGGTATAATAAATAAACCTCAAAAAAAGATTACGCGACTCAATGACATAATTAAACGCCCCTGCCACATATTTCCCGGTTTTCATAACAGCTTTGATTTTTTCCAATCCATTTTCCGGCAGAATCGTATCTGCATGAAGAAAAAGCAAAATATCACCCTTTGCTATTTCCGCACCTTTGTTCATCTGCACAGCCCGGCCTTTAGGTGCAGTCAGTTTGATAACATTGTTATTGTTATTTTCAATACCATTGATGGTGCTGCCGCTGCTGTCACCATCCACCACGATGATCTCCACAGGACTGCCGCTTTCCATTTCTGTCAACTGACGGATAGTGGTGTTGATAACCTCTTCTTCCCTATAAACCGGTATAATCACCGAAATCTTAATGGCCATATCCTCCATATTATACAAGATATCGTGGGATAATAGAAACCCTGGTTTGACTTTTTTTTCATTTTGATTTTAATTTTTTAACCGCGAAGGCACGCTGAGGGCGGCTTCTTTGTAGGTTTTGGGTACGGCGCGGATGGCTTCTTCCGCTGCCCGGATAATGGTGGGTAATACCAGCAGGGCCAGGGTCAGCGAACCCGCCATTTTAAAAACTGCCAGAATATGTATAAAATACCTGACCCCCATTTTCTACTGTTGAAGAAAAAAGTCAATAGCCCGATGACTACTCAGAGATGATAAGATGACTATTCTTTTTCAATAGATGACTATACAAGGATGTATAGATGGCTATTCTTTCTTAATAGAACGACTATACAGTGGAAAGGTGATAACGCAGAGATTTGCTGTTTGCTGACCGCTTTCTGAAGTGCGCCCCTTTCCTACACCTTCCTGACCCTTTTCCTACGGCCCGACAAGCATCTTCCTACGGGTCAACGACCCGTTCCTACGGCTTCCTCACCCCATTCCTACGGCTTGATAACCATCTTCCTACGGGATGACGACCCATTCCTACGGGTTCCTGACTGCTTTCCCACGCCCCTGGAACCATCTTCCTACGGCCCAGGGACCTGTTCCTACGGGTCTGGAACCGTCTTCCTACGGGCCAGGGAGCCGCCCCTACGGCCCTGGAACCATCTTCCTACGGGTCTGGAACCACCTTCCTACGGGGTCCAGATTCCTGGCCGACAGCACGGGAATCCCCTTCCCAGGCAGATTTACCCCTTTCAATAGACCAGGCATCCAGGCTCCCGGTCAGGATGACATAGAGACCGACTATGCTGAAACTGTGAAACTGAGAATGTGCACGGTGCATGACT
>JABAOF010010501.1_pt1 | contig 21608 bp, 3 predicted proteins | sample 7062171 | NCBI WGS metagenome assembly JABAOF01 (sample SAMN14538628, study PRJNA623070) | marine sediment metagenome | biome: marine biome [ENVO:00000428]; feature: marine pelagic biome [ENVO:01000023]; material: deep marine sediment [ENVO:00002113] | place: India: Gulf of Khambhat ...
AAGAAACCACAAACAGGGTATTTTCAAGATTTATCCTACCCTCAATCTCGTTTATCGCCTCTGGATGTGCAGATTCCAAAGCATAGACTTGGGGATGTCCACTCTTTCCCCTTATGGTGGATGCCACTTTGGCAAATGGCTGTGCTCTTCCAATCATCACCACATTCTCATACTCTTCCCTTACACTTGTGGCAAACTCTCCAATTTCTGTTACCTCTCTTCCCATTCCTTCATGCGGAGACCTCCATATTAACCAAGGATTGGCCGCCGGATTCACCAAATGAGGATGCCCTTTCACCCATACCCGCGCGATTCCTCTCCCTTCTCTTAACTCCTTAGCACGTCGCATTATCTCCTTCTCACGCAACTCAGGCAATTCTTCCTGTGGACCAAGCCAGCTCATCCTCAGTTCTGCCCTCTTTGAAGGCTGACGGAAAATAGCTGCAACAAACCCTCTTCCTCCTTCAAACAAACGGACCAGCGCCTGCCACACAGCTTCAAGACCTAAAACCTGAGGTAATCCGACTTGCTCCACTTCCACAAGGCCAGTTCTGGCAAGGCTAACCTGCTGATATATCGCCCGAGCGCCAATAACGGCAATAGCACACGCCAATATCCCCCACACTCCTAATCCCAAAGGAAATTCAAAAGTGCCACTCCGTACAACTTGCGGTACATTGTTCATAACATCCCCACCTGCCCCAAACAATATGGTACAGATAAATAATGAGATTACTATTCCACCAATCCAGCGTGACCAGAACCGTCTAAGGAGTCTTTTTTTGTTCTTATCCAATACATTGCTAGAGCCTTTAACAATATTAATTGTTATTTCTTCTTTAGTATCTTCAAGGAGATCGTCAGAATGCTGAACAAATGTTACCTTATCAGTAATTAAATTGCCCAAAAAAGATTCCGGTTTTTGAAAACGATGTCGTAAATCATCTATTACACTTTTAATTTCTTTAAACTCTTCCGGAGTTAATTCTTTAGATATCGTGGCTACTGAAATATCTTCTCCTTTAGGAGATTCAATACCAAAATCAGGAGGTTCACTTTCAAGCTCTTCCTTAAACTCTTCTTCCAATGCTACCCATATATCTCGTCTTAATTGCTGAAGACCTGCGTCTTCAAAGAAACCTAAGACATTTATTCTAGCACTGGGGCTGATAGTTATGTCATTTTCATAGCTTAATTTAATACCAATGCCTCTACTTTCAGAAAGCGCTCGTTTAAATACAGCTCTCAAGCGTCTGACGGCTTTCCGGGAAATTTTTCCAGCTCCTTTACCCTTTAATCTAGCCCTCTTTAACCTAGCTTGACCGGTCATTAATCCAAAAATGGTGAGATGGAGTTTTTGAGGTGGATTAAAAATTAGTTTCTTATTCTTATAGGCTTGCGTTTGCTTTAATCTTTCCTGTATATCCAATATGTTTTGATGTAATTGAGTTTCTGGGGAAACAAAAGCAACTACTGAAATTCCATAACCAGAAGAATTGTCTCTTTTGCTATTTTGTTTTCCCGCATGCCACCTGTTAATTAATTTTTGAACATATTCCTCATTAAATTCTTCTACAGCTCTTTTCTTTAGATCTTGCCACCAGGTTATATACTGCGATTTCTTTTCTTCTCTCAGAGACGAGGTGAGTGGAGAGATATTCTCCACCAGGACATGATTGCTTTTCTTCTTTACCCGGATTCCTTCTACACCAAAGAGTACTACCAGTCCTTTATCGCTTTCTACTTGGTAATTATCTGACTCAAAGAGACGAACTAAGCGTTCAGTCTGCGTAATACCTTTGCCGGTAACAAAGGGTGCTGTCTTTGGATCCGCCCTCAATTTTTCTACCAGTGCTCGCACTTCTAATGCTCGTGATTTTGGCATAACCAGGACTGCATCTCCTTCCACTGCAACAACGAGATCCTTTACTCCTTTAACCCTAACCTTCTTGCCCCGATCAAAATAGACAAGTGTATTTCGGGTGTCCTCAAGAAAGATATCTTCCGGAGATACTTGTCTTGCATATCCAACTATCTGATTCCCATGCTCATCAGAATCGGCAGCCACCGATGCCCACGAGCGGTTGTGCAGCCAAGAAAAATTTCCCGGAACAGCGGTAAAGCGACTGGCAGTGCGAGCTTTCTCTTTTTCGAGCAGAATGTTCACAAAGGCTTTCTTTAAAGAAATAGCAAACTTATCCGGCAATCTGGGCAGGCTCGCGTATACCTCTTCTGCTCCCTTCCCTTCTATGCGGGCATCTTCAAGAAGGTCACTGATCTGTTCCATCCATCTGACGATAATCGGTGAGGCACGCATATAAGCACGTACGCCTACACCAGCATTCATAACAACTACGCCGGTATTCACCAAATGACGACCTTCTGCTACCAGTCTTTTTGCTACCTCTATATTTGGTTTCTCCTCAAAACTCTTAACCACGAAATTGTCTTTTCCTATTTTAGTCTCCTTACCGCATTCAATATATCCAACCTTGCTGCTCACTTCTTCAGGTCGAACACCAATAGCCACTATGGCTTTGCCATTCTGTGCTCCCTGAACTGCAGATTTAAAAGCAGATCGAATTCCCTTATCCCCACTAATTGTGTTCTCTACCGGTATCGCTATAATAGTCTTTTCTGGTCCATAACGCTTTTCCACAATCTTTAACGCCAGCCCCACCACGGCTGCTGATGATTTCTGTTCAGGCTCCAGAATAATATTTTCCTTCGGGAACCCTTTTGGCAAGGACTTGATGACCTCATCTTTCTGGTGAGCCTTAATAGTAATCAAGATACGCTCCAGCGGTATGCCTAGCCGTTTTATTGTCTCAATCTGTTGTTGCAGCATATTCTTGCCATCCGGTGTAAAAGGCCTTAAATGTCGTGGTGTAGCATCCGTGTCCATTGGCCAGAAGTCTTTTTCCTCTCCGCCTGCCAAGATTACAGCATAGACTTTTTTCATATCCGCCGGCTTAAGCTCCAGATGATAGTACACTATACGGCCGTCATCCGTGACCTTTTTATCAATGCCCGAAAACAATCCTTTTCCTCTAATTGAAGCAAGCGTTTGTAACATGCTATATGCCATACCTTCTGGCATATCCATTTTTAGCGCCAAATCCAGAACGCTCATCTCTTTGCCCTCTTTGATAAGATCGTACATCTCATCAAATCTAAGCCTTCTTTCTCCCTCCTGGAGAAAAGAAGTGCGCCTCCGATGCACCCTGGGCTTTTCCGAGAGACGTTGTCCTTTCACAGACATGTTCAGGAAATGGCTCATTTGTTTAGTGGTCAGAGCCTCTCCATTAAGCTCACACCTTTGACTCCATCTAAAAATAATCTCAAGTTTTCTTTTATCTTTCTCTCCTTCAAATATCAGCTGGCGCAAGGCATGCATAAATTCTATTCGGTTGGCGTAGGCTTTTTGCGAGTTTTCCGGAAATTCTTCACCTAAACCGTCCCCATGCTTAGCAATCAGACTACCCAGTTCCTTTAATTTGCGGGCCGTATGTGGCCCGATTAATCCATAGCGCTCCACCTTTTCCGCCCACTCCTGCAGGTTAACCCCTTGTATTTGTGTGCCCCCAAGAAGTTGGAATAATTTTCTGCCTGTATCCTTCTCAAAGACTTCATTGGCTATTTCCGTGAGTACAGGATATTGCTCTGTATACTTAACCTGTGTGAAATACGTTTCCGGAACACTAAAAATCTTAACTCTCTGCGCATTTACCTCATCAACTGGTGCAAAGTCCAATTGTCTACCATCCGGGCTCATAAATTTGCCATTCTTGACAGCAGCCCATTCAGCATGTGTTTCAGCACTGGATGCTTCCTGCAAAACTTTATCCAGATTGTTCAGGTCAATATCTTCTGCTGTGATTGAACTTAAAGCTAACATAGACTCGAAACTTGACACATTCTGGGCCATTATATTGAGTTTGATATATTCTGTGCTCTTACCCTTATCCTTAGCCTCAACCGGCGGAGGGAATATACTAATCATTAGACGCTCCAAAATCATTGTCCGGGCCTGCCACTCAGCCTGAGGTATCTGATTAACAATTTCTTCGGCATGTTTTTCTACTTCTCTACGTTTCCCAAGAACTCTCATTGGCTCATCGCTGTGCTCATTGGCAAACCTCAATAGTTCATGATATCTTTCCTTAATTCGGTGGTCACGATTTGCGGCCACAGCCAACGGATCTAAACAGAAATTATTGGTATTGAAATTCCAGGGAATAATTGCCAGAAATACATGGATAGGAAACTCATGTCTTGCACCCTGACCATCAACCACAGATGCTACTTTTCCATAGTTGCTTTGTTCCACCCACACATTTTCTCCACAAATTTCCAGGAGATGACCGCCCTTATTAGGAACAGGTGTGAACAACGGTATCTTCTTGCCCTCTGCCTCAAAGGTCCATTCCTGTGCAACATTGTCTACTTCATATTGATAAACATACATAGCCTCAATCCACTTATCGCGTTGAGCTTGTCCATCCAGTTTGTCGGCGTCCTTCCTTAATTGCTCCACATGTGCCAAACCTTTCTCTAATCTCATTCTTATTTCATTGACAGATTGTCCATTAATCTCAGTGTCCGTTACACTTGTAATTCTTTCCCCTCTCCTTGTTAACTTCACTCCGCTCTTAAATTTCTTCTTGATTGTTTCAAAATTCGCTTGAAGAGGGATGGTTATCCGTTTGGTCAAAATCACTAGGGGTGTTTCACCCAGTCTAATTGCACGCGCCATAAAAGCGCCAATGGGAAGATTCCCTATATCCTCTCCCTGAACGTGCCGCCATATCTTGCCCTCTCCCAACATATCTGCGATATCTTCTTTCGATTCCATCATACACATCACTAATCTACCGTGACCACCTATCACCAAGTGTTCTTCATTAATAGTGCCATCTTTTGTTAGGGAGTTTGTCATATCCTGGGTATTAATTAAGATATCTTTGCTCACATCAATAACCCACTCCTCGCTAGGCTCAACTGTTGGCATGCCAGCAATGATAATGGCACCGGGGTTCCTGGCTAAAACAAGATGGCCCACCCCAAGGTAATAGTAATTTCCGTGCCGATACAGTTTGAAATATCCAAATCCCTGTTTAGCAAAATATTCTTCAACTTCTTTTTCCAGCCCGGGTTTAACCCGAATTATATGGCCAAAAAGTTTATTCAAACGAAAATGGTTTTGGAGTATTCTTGAGCCTTCACCAGCCACCCCTATTTCTGCTACAACAGGGTACTGTTCTAGGAACTTATCTATATTTACAGGAAGTTCTGCCTCAAGGACTTTGCTATCCGTTGCTTCTGGCCACTTGACCTCATTGGCTAAATCTACCTCGCAGATTCTTCCTTGTTCATCTATGACAGTACCGAAACTATCTGCATCAGTTTTAATAAACTTCCTTAGATATTCTTTTGCTATGATATCGAGCAAAGGTTTGGGATAGGTCATTTTGCGCTTGATGACGAAATTCAAAAGGGATGGAATTTTCTCTTTTAGTCCAGATGTAATATTTAAGGGTGGCAAATGAGGCACGATTGCCACAAACATCTTTAAACTGGAGACGCCAGCAATGAATTCCTTATAGGCTGATACTTTCGGGTGGGAAACTACCAGCAGGGCATCGAGATAATTGATAAACGCTTGTTCATCTAACGTTCCATCTTTCGCCAATAAAAGTAGATTCGTATCCTGCAGCATCTCAATCGCACTCTGGCGATCCTCAGATGAATATTCATTCTCAAATAGATTCTTCAATTCCACAACCGCTGCCACGCCTTCAGGAAGTGGCTGAGTGGCTAAGTCAACTGAAACCTGTTCAATCCCTAAGAATCTTCTCAGACTCGGGTTACCTATCAACAGTTCGCTCTCTAAAATTCTTTTCAAAGGCAGGTTGCGAGCATCTACCGACACCTCATTTATAATCACCCATCGGTCACCAAATTGAATATAAGTTTTTCCTTCTACTTCATAAAGAGTCCCTTTCAGGCTTCTGTCATCTAACTCCATTACAAAATCCTGTTGCCTGGTCACAAACTGGGAAAGAACGCCTTGTAAAGGTGTTTCGCTTTGCAAAGAAGTTATTTTTATGTCTTTAGCTACGCCAGTATATATCGATAAAATAGATGCAATTATAAGGACTAAGTTTTTCAGGAAACTTATAACCCACATCCCCCATCGCCATTGCCACCCACTAATTCGTATGATTATCCTGATCGGTAACATTTTTTCTGACCTGCTGAATAAGGGTAATTTATCTTCCTTAGCTAACTTATCCATTAATTCTGATGATATTGTTTTCTCTATTTGCTCACTTATCTTTTCAGGAAGAGCTATGCGAGCTTTGGGCTTATTTTTGTCAGGAAGGAGCCTAACTAGTTGGTTAAGAAGTAATTTTTCTGTGAAATAAACCGCCACTAATTCTTCAACAAATTTACCATCATCACGGTATTCTTCACCATAGTTATTTATGAAGTATTCTTTTACTTGTTTAAAGTCTTTAATAGATAAACCTTCATAAAGGGCTGGCTTTTTAAGTTCTTCAAGAATGCTGGAGAGTTTTTCTTTAAGTTCGCGGCTTTTCTTGATAATTTGGTGGGGTCTCTCATGGCGGGTGAAGTAATTTATAACATCTTTATTTGTAACCTTTGGTGAGCCACGGGTACGGTTCTCATTTAGAACCTCCACAAAATAAGGAATTGCTTCGTGTTCGATTATAATGTTTCCGTCTTTATCTGTCCTTGAGACTCCCAAACTGTGAGTTACTATTCGGTCATATACTTCCTCGGATATCTCCCTTTTATTCTTAGCTACTTCAAGTTTTGCTTTTAGTGGCCGCCACAAATATAAAGGCAGATGCGCTAGTTTTTCTTTTTGGCTACCTTTTCCTAAAAGTTCCTGTCTTGTAACCATCCGCGTAGATAAATTTCTTGCCCTAATCTTTGATAACCTCTGCCTTAATTCATCCATCTCTTTTCCCACCAGACGTCTCGTTCCTTCCGGAGCCCCCTCTGGTGGGGGCACTCCTTCCCGTCTTTTTATTTCAAAACAATGTATAGCAAACTCTCTTTCCTGGCCTTTGCCTGCTATACTTTTTGGCAACCATATAACGGGGATATGCCAGACCTCAGTAAATCGTCCTTTAACTTTTTCAAGAACCTCTCTTATCCCTCCCTCTATTCTCCACCCGGTATTCCTATCTGACGTCGGTACAACAATAATTATCTCATTATGGTCCATAACAGTATCTGTTACACCTTCTTCTGTTAACTCAGGTAGCAAATCTATATATGGCTCATCTAAAAGACTGTAAATCAGTCTATCTTTTCTATCTCGATTTTCCCGGGCAGAGGCTAATAGTGACCTGAAAATGTATAGACATTGCATCTCTAACCTCTTTAAAGTGTAACCCATATCTAAGCCTTTCTGATTTTCCTTACGCCAGGCGTGTATCGCTAGATGCTGTCTTAATGTTATCTTTACCACAGTTTTAAGGAATTTACGATATATCTTCTCTTCAGGGATATACCCATCTTCTTTTAACCCAGCCCAAACTGCCCTTCTTACGCGCCTGGGTCTATGTAACTTCGCTCTAAAAAACCTTCTCCTGCCATACCTTTCCCACCAGGGTTTTTTGGTAGGTGGTTTTTCGGGTGGTTCCTTGGGTACCTTTTCAGGTGGTTTTTTGAGTGCTCTTTTGGGCGGTCTTTCAATAGATGGTATTAACATGGGCTTGCCCTGTTCATCTTTTCCAACGGTAAGGACTAAAGTGTTCTCATCAGATTTGTATTGCTTTTCGACGAAATCGACGTCAAAACGGCCTCCTTCTCTTGGCTTGTCTGGATCAAAAGGCTTGTGTATCTCAAGAACAAAAGCGATAAGGCTTTCTCCGTCTATTTCTTCTGTATATGGCCAGTCGCTCCTGATAAATCCTCCAAAGTCTGCAATCTTTTTTCCCTCGTCACCAAAAAGGCCTATTCTATCTATAGTAACAATTTTGATTTCTGTGATGTCTTCCGGTCCACCCTTCTCTATCTCCTCATCCTCCTTCTCATAAACATTTTGAACTAAAACCAAGCGCCCTGGCCTTTCTTTTTTTGGTCTCTTCTTGAAATACTTAACCATCAAGTAGATTATAAAAACTTGTTCTGCCAGCCTCTCTATCCTTTTCTCGTTGGGAACGACCTCTGGTTTAGGGTGAGTGTGTGCAGTAAGAATTTCATCTGTGAAGGTTTCTGGTACTTCCCAACCTTTCTCCTTTAGTTTGGCTTTAACCGCCCTTTTAGTCTCTTCGACAGTCATAGGTCGTTCCGGCAAAGTGATTTTTTCTGGTTTTCTCGCTTCAGACTTGGATATCTTGAGAATCAACCGGTGTTTGCCATCTGCGGTGGTCTCTTTTACCACGACTGCACCATCAATATTTTCTCCTTTTTCGTCAATGAAGTAGATATTGCCATCAATATATAGATTTATATCCTTGGCTTGTGTCAAAATCCTATTTAAAGCGATGACATAATCGTGAAAGTCATCTTGGTAATCAATCCGTTCGCCATTTTCACCACCAATAATTACTTCTTGACACTGTATTAAATATCTGTCCCCAGCTGCCTTAGTCAATAACAGGAATAACTTAATTGCATTGGGATTGACTTTATAATCGTCTTTAACTTCGTATCGTCGCTTAAAATACTTCTCAATTTCTTCATCTGACATTCGCTCAAAATCGATCCCTTCTTCAAGCCAAGCTAAATGGGTTACTAAACTATTAAAGTATCTAAAAGCGAGAGCAGTAAAGTCTTCAACAAACTCACTGCGTTTTGCTTCCCAGTTCTTCGACCAGTGTTCCGATAGCTTACCGGCGCGCATTAAATCGTTCAGGCTTTCATTAAACTTTTTGTAATAAAATTCATAACATCTAATGGTAGGAAAGGAACCCAAAGCTTCTGGTGCACTAATATTATCTTGGTACCTATCGCTAAACGAAAGAAGCCCAGAAATTCTTAAGTCAAAATATTTACTTGCCCTTTGGTTAGCCAGGGCAACGGCTCTATTCCAATTGCAGCCTGCGTGGTATGCTATCCTTTCTATTCTTTGGACCATCCCTACAGAGTATTCTACTAATGGATTCGAGACCATGCCTTTTTCGCCAACTCCAGATGCATCGAAAATCGAAAAGAGGGCGAGGTCTTCAAGGAATGCCCTTAGCTTTTCTGTATCTATATTTCCCTTTACATCGCTAAGGAGACTCCGTAAAAATGGATCCGATAGCATCTGGCCAATCTTTGTGAAGGAGAATTCTCCCCAGCATAGGCCCCGGAAGAACGTATGGTATCTTATGAGCAAAAGAATAACGTTTATTGCCTCATCCGAAAGAGGTTGTTCTAAGCTATCGTTCAGTTCCCTTAGAAAGGCAAACCGATTAATTAGCTCAAAACTCACCTCCTCATGAACAGGTGCCGTGGGGTCATAGAATTCTTCGAACCTACCTATATCATGTAATAATATAGTAACGACCCATTTAAAGAAATCTTCATTTCTGCTCTGCAGATTTCTCTTAATAGCCTCAAATTGGCTTGAGTTCTTGCCCCTGGCTTACCACCCTCGCCTTTGCCGAGGTCAAACTCTGACAACCTCTCCAATCGTATTTGCCTGGATGTCTCTTCAGTATATTCAGCATTGTATATCTGGAGGAAGGAGGTGAGCACACCCAGAACATGCTTCACCGTAAATTCTATGTTAGCTTGGTCCTCTTTGCTGATGGGTCTTTTCGCAAGCAGGGCTATGGCACGCAGAAACTTTCTCAAAGGCTTTCCGATTTCCTTAGTCAATTTTCCTTCTATACTGTTAGCAGAAGCTGGCATCTTAGTCATATCTACAATTCCAAATATCTCCTTAATAGAATCGGGCTGCAAAGTGGTGGCAATCTCAAGCAGCTCTTCCTTAGCATGTCTCACAATTTCAGGTTCTGGCTCCTGTGCCGTCCCGGATGTGATGAGCCACTTAATTAAGCTATAAACCAAAGGCGCTACTCTCAATCCTGCGCCTACACTCATAATTAATGCCCCAGTTGATACTGCCCCAGTTAAGATTTCAGGTATAAATGCACCTACCAATAGAAATGCCGCCCCACCTCCGATCAATGTCCAACTCATTGCTGTCATAACCGGAATCTCTTTATAGTATATGATGGGTAACCTTCCTCGAAACACTTCCTCAGCGAAGGTGGTGCCGCGCCTGAATGTATTCTTCATTATCCATGTATTGGTCTTGTCTCTATCATTCCGAAACATTTCCAGCAATCTGGAATAGGCTTCGCTCCTGACCGCCTTAGCATAATCCATTGCTGTCATCCTTGCCAAGCCTGCTACTTTTCCATCCTCAAAAATGTGCATTCTATCTACTCTGTGCCTGAAATCGGTAAAAGAGGCGACCCCCGGGTCCTGGCGAATAAATACAGGCGCACCTGAGCGCTCATCTACCCCGGTAATAGACTCGCAAAACTCACGACAGACAGCCATGGAGAAATAAGCCGGCTTCCTGATTCCCTGCATCGTTTCATAAGGCCTTGATCCTTTGACTACTACAACGTCGCTATTCCTGAAAAGTTCCGCAACTTCCCTGGAAATCGTCTCCTTGTAGAACGTCCCCATATGTGGTCCTTCGCGGCATACGGTAAACCTTCTGGTTTCATAAAATCTCCCGAGTTTACTAAATACCTCTTCACACATCAACTCCATTATATCCTCGTAAGAGGCATCGTTACCATAATAGTGAGCCCTGGGCACAAGGTGGATAGTCAGATATTCATTGTGCTCTAATTGTCTCTCCAGACATTTAAGGTCAAAGATTGTCTCGATATAATCATCAGTGAAATATACCATTGAAACTGGCCTCATGCTTTCCAGAACTTCCNNAGAAGTCTATGGCAAAATCCTTTTCCATCATTTCAGTCAGCTTTTTGTTAACCGAACTAACATTTCCATTAATTGGCCCCTGTAAATCGAGCGGAATAGCGTTAGTTTCAACAAGCAGTGCTTCACCAGTGACCGGGGACTTCATTTCCACCCCGATTAATCCAGCAAGGATTGAACGTTTTAACTCATCACGTAAATCTAAGTCTTTCTCGTCTTTGAGAATCCCAAGGGCAACCTCACGGCCAACTTCTTTCAATCTCCTGTAAATGTAAAAGATAGATTCTGGGTTTCCTTCTAAAAGGATGCCGATAATGCGTCTGGAAAGTTCTCTAACCATTTGATTGGCCACTTCTTCGCTTATTCGTTTGCCGTCAGCCAATCGAAATTCAAGCGCATTAATCACATCATCTGTCACAGTTTCCACTAACTCTTCGTCTAAAGATTCACCTTTTACCCTATAGATTTCCGTTAGAATTCTCCAGACCATACCCTTTATCCATTCCCTATAATCGTAATCTCTGGAGACTTTCAAATAGTCAGGATTCTCCTTTGCCTCGCTTAAGGGGTATAATTCTCCACTTATTCTCTCGTCAAAGAGTTCGCAAATTTCCCACTCCTTAACCTCTCTCACCTCTCGGTGGAACGCAATCAGTTCAGCAACCTGTGTTTCTAACCGTCTAATATCCTTCTTCGTTAACTGTTCAAATGTCTTACCATTAAGGTCAATCTTCCCTTTCTCAATCAGTTTACTTAACATTCTCTGTAGAGTAATATTTATTTCTGGCGCTCGAGGAACATCCTTCGCCTTCTCAAAAAACCATAACCTCCTTCCTACTACCATGACTAAGCTCTTCATACCCTCAACAATCTTTGACAAAAATTCAACATTTGTAGAACCAGGCAGGGCATGACCACTGCCGAAGGGACCAGAGATTCTACCACTGGGAGGCTCCCTGGATTCATCTTTCGCCACCTGCGTCGGGCCGCGCCTGCCTCGACCGGAGCCATCAACATTTAAGTGCTTTCCAGGACGGTTTTCTTTCTTTCTGAACAGAGAATATATGTTATGGACTATACCTGCTATGCTTGCCAATACTCCAATCAATATGCCACTTGTTGCGATTGTGATAATGATTGTCACAAAATACCACACTAGACCTAATTGCTCTTGCATAGAGAAGTACCAGAGCACAGGAACTGTACTATCAATGGCTGGTATAAAGAAGGCAATTACTCCTATGAACCCCCGGGCTGCCTCCTGAGCTATCTGGGGAAGGAAGAAGGTAGTTAGAATGCCTATAACCAAGACAAGCCCTCCCAATATATAAGCCAGCGAGCTTATGAGCCTGCGCATCTCTACATATCTTTGACCCTCATATTTACCCAAACCAAATACCCAGCTCCATCCTGCGGAACTTAAGAAGGCAGCAAATATTGTAGAGGCCATCCATATAAAATCCTCGGTGATTACACCAAGCCAAAAAGTAAGTCCAAGAAAAATTACCCCAACAGCAAAAGACCACTTATACATCATTAGATGCTTAAAATATAAGGGATTTTCCTCGGCAGCTTCTGCCGCTCCCCAGGCTTTAGTTACCAGCTCATAATTGTCTGGTTCGCGTAATTGCCGATGCAGAATCATATACGTCCTTCTGAATCCCAATAGCATCGGCACTGGCATATTGATAATCTTTGGCAAAAACATCATGGTGGAGGCCACAATTTGGCCGAGCCCTTTTAATATATACAATGGGATTGATACAAAGGCTTCTAAACCCCTGACCTCTTCGCCCAGTAACTCATATCTTTTCTCTTTATTGAATAGTGAACATATTGCGATAAATAAGGCTTTTAATGAAGGATGTAAGTTAGGATGTATAAGTAAGAGCATAATAGTATTAAAAGCAAAAAAGCCAATGTAGAAGAACTTGACCTCCAGTGTCCCTGGCACAAGCATAGCTTTGAAGGTGAGCATAAGCTGTAATAACCACACCAACTCTGCGATATTGCTGCGGATTACCATGTTTGATTCGTATCTATGGCTTAGAGATATTTTTGGAATGGCCATCTCTCCGGCTTCTTCTTTTTTCTTAATTATTTTACTATCCTTTCTAAACGCAAACAAACCCAGTGTTGCCATAGAAACAATTGCAGAAAGACCTGAAAATAATAGCATGTCTATAACTGGTACACTTAGAAAGCTACATACTATGGCAACAGGAATCGCACCCACAATCGCTGCAGATCTTAGAGGATGGTCTCTAATATAAGGCATTACCCTGATAACTTCTATATTTGGTATGTCGAACTTCTCCATCCACTTATAACGCGCTCTCTCATATTCCTCCGGATAGTTGTACATTGGGCGTTCCTTTATCACTACACCAGAGACATACTTTACTCTTCCGCAGTTTATAGTATTAATCTCATCTTCGCTTTTAACCGACTTTCTATCGCCAAATGGCCATATCTTTTCGTAGGCATAAGTCTTTACTACATCTTTATAGTATTCATCATTTCTATAGGCATATTTTCCCGGCGCACGTAGGCTTCCGAATATTATGTACATCGCCTCCTGAGTATACCTCAACATCTCTTGCGGGAAGGATTTCATTACATTTGAATGGAGCGTAGCATACTCGTCAGCGTACCTATATTTTCCAATATACATTATTTCTTTATTCCGCCTATCTGCCATAACAGAAACCAATCTTTTGATGTCTTCGTATTCGACTAAATTATCCGGGTCATAGACCAAAGTGTGGCGAAGCTCATTTGTTCTCTCGGAAGGGTCTTTTGAAGGGTCCGTGTTTCTATCCCTGATATTCCTTAAGTCATCATAATCAGATTCGTTACCACCCAATATATCTCCAAAAGGTAGCGTCAGGGGTTGTCCAGGACGCTCCGTATTATACTTAGGCTCAACCTCTCGGTAGTCTTCATTGGGCTCCATCAACCACCTTAGCAATTTATAATGGGTAAATGGTTTGAGTAACCTGTATTCTTCCAGAAATACCATAAACACGTAGAATCTTTTTCTGATTTGTGGGTCCATGGCTTCTAATTTTTTTTGTATATCCTTTTTGAGCTCTTTATACTGCTCTTTATCTTCTGCTTGTAATATCACAGTGAAGTATAAATTTGAATCATTATTCTCCACAGCCTGCCTCAATATCTTTACCCCCTCTCCTTCTGCACGGTCGTTACCATATTCTCCAAGAACAAATGCATAATTCCTGATACCATCAGCTTTTGCAGTTTCCCTGGTAATAATTTTACCGTTCTTATTTCTTTTTAGTCTTATGGGAAAAGCTACGGAAACCTGTGTTTTTTCCTCGTCAGGAATTCGTTCCAATTCTCCTATACTATACGGTTCTAAGAGTGACTTCCCAGTAAAGAGCTTATATAGAGGTTCTATTCCAAACCTTACAATAACTGATACTGCGTATTTATCAGCAATAATCCACAGTAAGTAAAATAATGTGACAGCCCATAGAAGAATGCTTGAACCCGAGGAGAATGAAAAGTCTAAGCTGACCATAATGAATGTGACCAAACCGACTGTAAGCAGGGTAATCGCCCAGAGAAAGAATACTTCTCTATAAGACCTCCTTAACACTGACACTAACTTCACGTCAATTAGGATCTTTCTTATTACCCGCCTTATCAAATCCACGAAGCCAAATAGGAGGGTGATAACAAGAATAGTACGCATATTCCCCCAGCCAAAATCTTTCCAGAATCTATAACGTGCTTTTTCTATCCATGACCACGAGTTCTGCCAAATGGGCGCAGGAATCTCTCTTCTGTATTGCCTTTGAACTCCGGCTAATTTCATCTCTATTCGCTTTGGCAGGAATCTTTTCATCATCTCTTGAAATATAACTGAAGATTTTATAGAATTCACTGTAGCCCTTATGCCTTCATCTCTTATATCTGATAGAATCTCTTTCCGGGTGGAGTATTTCCATGTGCGCACCGGATTAAGAGCAGTCTTTTTCCTTAATCTCTCTTCTATAGCATGTTTATGCACATCATTTAATGGCCTTGCTATGTGTTCTTCTATATAATCGTTAGAATACCCGAAAATCTCTGCCAGACCTATCTTCTCATTGGAATCTATATTAGAATAGTCTAAAAGAACGAGCAGGTCTTTATTGGACAATTTCAGAGTCAAATTGTACTCGCGTGCTGGTACCTTTGTCTCATCTGAGGTCCTGGACTTACGTTTATTTTCATCGACAGCTACCTTTATAGATCTTTTAATTCTAAACAGTTTGTCGGCTAGAAATCTAATATCTGCAGGTTGCATTTCCTTCGCTGCCATTAATGTTACCACTTCGTCAATAGAAGAATCGATTTCGCCTTGGGGAAATCCAAGCCTTGTGAACTGCTCTTGCACGGCTTTTCTTAACGCTTGCTCATCCACACTTATCTCAGGTTCGTCTGCCAGGCCAAGCTCAAACCAGCTATCAGTGATATATACAATCCTGTCCATCAAATCATTGGTGACCTCGACGCATGCTCCATAATGTGCCAGGTCCTTTAACTGGCAAATCCTATCTACCCAGGCAGTTATATCCTCCTCGGTAAGCCCACCCATGTACGCCTGCGTTGCCTTAACCCCGGCTTTCCCATCATCCATTGGTACACCAGCGTCAGTGAATTTTTCCTTTATGTGGATTGCTAGTTCCAGCTCTTTACGCAATCTTTGTAATTCATCCTCAAGTTGAACATCAGCGGTCCAATTTTTGGCTTCCTCTTTCCTTCCTTCTAAATCATCCCTTCTTTCCTGCGACAGCCCAGACTTAGCCTGCTGCCAGTTCAGCTCCTTAATCTTTTTGTCACGCCATTCTTCTTCTATCTTTTGCCTTTGCGAAGAAAATTTAAATAAGACTCTATCGGCTATCGGTTCCGCCAGAGCATTGATTACCTGCCTCTCTTTCTTAGTAAGAGCATCTTTATCTTTCTTGTAAACTTTCTCGTAAATTTCTTCAGCCACCCTATGTGGCACATAGAGATACTTAAAGAGCGCTTCGTCAGAGCTGTAACCGATTTCAACCATCTTCCTAATCAGGTCTTCTTCAGCCTTCTCCTTCGATAAACCCAGTCCATAATCACTTTTCGCTTTTTCTATCAACTCCTTTACTAACTTTTCCCGTTCACCAGGACGGGACAGCCTTTCACGAATGGCATCTGCTCTTTTCTGCCGCAGCTGCTCTATATCCGCCTTGTATCTCCTTAGCTCTTCTACCTCACTTCCCAACCCGAACTTTTCTCGTATATCCTCCTTAGCCTCTTCCCTTTCCCTTCCATTTACAATTAGCTCGATTAACTTCGGAATTATATACCTGTCTAATTCATTTAGTGCGTATTCCAAGTTTTCCTCAATATCCCCATTAGAATCTATATAGGTATAATTGGTGGGCGCCGCGATGTCTACAAATGACCTAAGCACACCTCCTAACTTTCCAATGAGCTCACTCTTCTTAGCCCATATCTCACCCGGCGGAAACCGTCTTTCAATAAGCTTTTCTTCAAGGCTCTGAAGTTGAGATAACTTATCATCCAGCCTATCTTCACTCAACACCTCACCAAAGTGGACTAACCAAGTGGAAAGCAAATGTGAGTGCTGCTCATATTCGCCGACATTCATAAAATCCCACTTTGCTTTATGGGTGCCCTGGAACCGTTTAAGGGCTTCCCACTTCTCCTGGCGTGTAAGCGGCTCAGTATCTTTACCTCTTACGTGATACAGTTCTGTAAATAAGCGTTCCCACTTCAGGAAATCTCCTTTTGAAGCATATACTTCTGCTTGGAACCAGGCGATGTCGCCAAGGTCTGCTTCCATTTTCTTCTCGTTCCAGCCTTTTACCTCCATGCGAGAGACGTAGCCAATTACGTCCCACACGTTAGGAGGAGGGAGAAGGTTTCTTACATCTTCTAAAGAAATTGCTATTTCAGGCTTCTTCAATTTCTCTGCAAGTCTCTTTAGTTCCTTCTCTATCCTCTGGGGCAGGAATTCCTCTGCTTTCTCCTTAAATAAAGCCGAATGTTTTATAGACTTGCCTATAATTCTTACAAGCTCATCCCTTTTTGCCTTCTTTGCTTCTGGCGACTCTTCCAGGATGTATTCCATGTCACTTTCTAACCTCTTCCGAAGCTCGCCCAGTTCACCCTTTTCCAATCTTTCAGATACAGTTATAATCTGACCGTTAACTTCTCTCCCGTCCTTGTTATAGGTCATATAAACAGCCTGCCAGTACATCTTCATCTTCATATCTTCGAGTAAATCATCCTGACTATAATCATTCTTAAGCATACGCTCTACCAAATTCTCAGCTTCTTGATCCGTTATCTCCTGTTCCTTGAGTCCCTCCACGTATTCTATGCCTCTCCCAGGGTCTGCCGGAGTCCCTACGATATGTCTTATCATTTCATTTCTTTTTTCTTGGGTTTCCCATACTTCAAGTTTTGTCTCCCGAAGTTCTTCTAATAACTTCTCGCCCGCCTCTTGGCACACTTTCTGAGCATAGCCTATGTTTTTGAACATGGTCTCTATGCTTAAATTGGGATATCTTTCTTCTAATCTACGGAAAAGCTTCACAAAGGATGGGATTTCATCTTCTTTCAGTCGTTTCCAATATTCTTCTGCTGCTTTGATACCATGGATTCTGAGTTTGAATTCTTCTTTCATTTGGTTACGCATATGTTCTATTTCTACTGGCGTGAGGTCTTTCAATTTTTTGCCCTCTGGTATGTATTCTTCATGCATATACTCTACCCAGTAACCATATACCCCCTTGCTAGCTTTACTGGCTGGGTCAAGTTCCACTTTCCGTCTTATAAGCTCGTAATATTGGGACAAAAGTTCTCTCATCGTAGGTGACTGCAGAAACCTGAGATCTTCGAGATGAGTTTTCATCTCATCAATGTCTGTAAAGCGTTCAGCCCAGTAGGCGGCATCACCATAGGTGGCGATGCCAGGATTGGGAGAAACACCAAGAATGGGCGAAGCAACCTTTTTTCGCTCAAGATATCCTTTTAACTGTTCAATCATCTCACGCATCCGTATATCACTCTGCTCAGGGCTCAAGCCCATAAGTATCCCCAGAGCCTCCCTGAGAGTCTCTCTTTCAATCTCTTCTCTATCCTCCTGAGGTGTCTTTTCACTGTAAAGTTCCGCCAAGTCGACTCCAGACCTCCTGAGAATTATATATTTAATATAGGCGATATACCTTCCATCAATTATCCCTGAAATCAGCCTTGACCTCTCTTCATCAGTCAAAGGAGGGCTTAATTCTTCTTTCTCTACGTCTTCATCAGTCTTATTTGCCAGTTTCAATAGTTCTTTGTCAGGCAAGTTATCCCTATCCAATTCTAGTTGCTCAAGTTGTTTGGGCGATAACTGTCCAGTATCGCTTACAAATGCATCTACCGAAGGCATTATACCCTTCTTCAATTGATAGAAAACAGGCAGAGTGTCAGAGGTAATCCCGTTCTCCACCATCATAGTGAGTTCTGCTTGCGCTCTCCCCATACCCTCGGGAGTGGAAAGGTCCATTTTATCTTCTGGAAATGCTTTATTATATGAACTAGCTATTTTAACCAATTCGTCAACGATAATCTCCATATCACCACCGGTGAAGCTGCTATCCATGGCAAAGTTCGTCCAGGTCATTAGCCTCCCCAAGATTATGGAGTCTTTGATATTTCTTAAGGTCTTAAGGTATTTATCTCTGTACACTTTAATTCTCGCTTCATGAGATTCCGTTCTGAAAAGTTCACGAAGCACCCTCAGTCTCGCACCTTCTGCCATATTTAGAATCTGGTCTTCTGTTACTTCGCCTTGTAATTTACCTACAGTCTCTGCAAGTTCTGCCATTAAATCGACCCGGGCCTCCATATCTTCCTCTTTCCATCCATTTGCCTTAATCGTGGTCGCCACAGCGCTCAAGATACCTCTATGCTCAATATCTCCAAAGAGGTACAAACCTTTCTTGTGCATTAATTGGGCGAATTTTCTTGCATCATTATCCATCTCCTTTCTCTCGTCAGAGGTAAATTTGGCCCATTCCGCCTCATCAAGCCTTCTGGTAAATTCATCCTGCCACTTTATATATTCTTCATATTCAGATAATTCAAATGTCTCATTCTTACTCATCCTGTCATACATTCTGAGAAACTTAATATCTTCTGAGGACTCCTCTTCTAATAAAACTCTCTTTGCTTCATCTAAGGATAACCCACCATATTTTTGGGTTCCCGGAGCCATAAGCATGATCAGTCGCCTTGCATAGAAACTGACCAGACCAATTTTGCTATAATCTAATTCTCGTGCCCTGGACATAAATGTGAAATGTAAACCTACAAAATTGGGTAGTTGTTTAATTGATTTGATTTGTGGGAATATATTTTTGGCGAGGTATATGAAGTTATCAATGTACTCTAAGGTTCCTTCTTCCGTCATATTATGGCTGGCTCTATAGTTCTCAAACACTGTTCGAAGAATTTGGCTGGATTTTTCAGCTCGAGATGGGTCTATTCCTAGGAGGGAGGTTATTTGAATCAACTTATCTTTGGGAATATATTTTGCTTTCTGTAAAACTTCCGGGTCAATTCTAAAAGCGTCTTTGCCTTTTGTTACCTCTATTAACCTACTGGCCAGGTATTCCTCTGGCGTGATACTTTGGGATAATCTCTCGAGCGCCTCTTTCGTCTCCTTAATTCTTCTTTCTAATATCCTTGCTTTCTGTTCTAGTTTGGCTGTTTCTATACGCAAAGCCAATACCTTTTTGCCAGTATCTTTTTCCGCTGTCCCTTCCCTTGGGTGACTATCCCGATGCATCGGGGACGCCCCTGCTTCTGGCTGCTCAACCAGTTTCTCGACCTTCTCAATAGCTTCTTCCATTCCCATCTTTTCCATAATCTCTTTTAATTGCTTATCAATAACAGAAAGTTCTGTAAATGTATCGAAAAAGATATTCTGGGCTTTAAGCAACTGATCTTCTCTTTCTCTGAGTATATCAATAGTGATACCCCCATTTATATATTCCTCTCTGGCATTTTTTACTATAGCCAATCTATGTTTATATGTATGCTCAGCCAATTTAGCCTGCTCAACAAGATTTGATCTTCTTTCCAACATCTCATAAATCTTCCTTTTGAAATCATCTTTCTTCTTTTCGAGTTCCTGTTTAACCTGCTTTGCTCTAATCTTTTCTGCATTTGTTTCCCCCCAACCCAAATTTAATCTTACATTTAAGACTACTGAGAACCCAAGGTCTATTTTGTCACGAAACTTCCCTTCATCAAAATCCCAGGATTTATCGAGCAACGAACCGCTTAACGCTATCCACCAATTAGGATTCTTCTTCGCTTCCTCCTCTTCTTTCTCGACCCTTACTCTCATTGCCTTTATCCCGGGATGTTCCGATTCCACTTTTTCCCACCAAGAATCAAAATTAACCAAGTCTCTATCAATCTGTGTCAAATCTATAGATTCACTATTTTCATCTACAAAGTCTATGTCCCCAATCTGCTGTAGCTTCTTTAACATCTCGAATTTTAAATCAGAAACTTGCTTCCTTGCCTCTTCTAATTTATCTTTGGTGTCAGCGATTAATCCGTCATACCGCCTAGTGGATCTATCATCAGTTTCCAGTCGGGCTTTTGCAACCACTTTTCCTTGGCGATACTTTATTTGGCTCTCAAGCAGTCTTTCAAGAGCTTCTACTTTTCTTTTTCCATTTTTGTAACCATTGTAAAGTTCTATTATCCTTAATATTTCCTCAAACTTTGCACTCTCCACATCCAGCTCTCTCGAAAGTACTTCAAGGTCAGATATCTTAAAATCTCTATTTGTTTTGCCAAGCCATTTCAGCGGTTCAGAATATGCCATTAGCCCAAAACGCCAGATATTATCTATCGCATAACGTATGTTTTCTTTCGTCATTCTGGTATTCAAAGCATTGAAGTTTTCATAAATGGCAACAAATGAGACCTTGGGTGACCGAGAAGTCAGTCTCACTTTTTCTGCCTGTAATTTTGCCTTTTTTCTATGGCTCTGGGCCGTCATAACGGCCATAGATTCTTTCTCTACCCTTTTCTTAAACTCATTCCAACTAAGTTTTGTAACTTTATGGCCACTTCTGTGACTTGTTAACGCCTTATTTATGAATTCTCTTAATGTCTTTACTGACGTGGTTTCTTCTATTCCTTTAGTCGGTTCTTCTGTTGCTTTTCTTAATGCTTCTAATCTCGCTGCCGAACGCTCTTTTAAGGCTTTCGCATCGCCAAGAGCTTCTTCTGCGCGTATCAGACCCATTTGTGCTGAAGCAAGGTCCATTTGGGTGCGTAGCCTGATATCAGTCCGGTCTTTCTTAGTACGTAATTTGGCTAAATCGCGTTTAATCCGATTAATTCGCTGTCTTGCTGCTTTGACTTTATCTTCTGCGTCTTCCAGATCCTGGTTGCACTTCATATCGTCGTTAATCCAATCTATAACAGTCTTTACCGCTTCCTCAAGCGTTGACTCTCTATCTTTTTCTGCCTGTTTAACGTCAATCTTCTTGGCAGCCCACTCCTCGGTCAACCAGATTGGCGGCAATGGAAGCCATGCGCCAATTTTCCAGGTCTTCTCTATAAAGTTTTCATCGCCCATAATTGAGAAATCA
>JABAOF010014774.1_pt2 | contig 21601 bp, 5 predicted proteins | sample 7062171 | NCBI WGS metagenome assembly JABAOF01 (sample SAMN14538628, study PRJNA623070) | marine sediment metagenome | biome: marine biome [ENVO:00000428]; feature: marine pelagic biome [ENVO:01000023]; material: deep marine sediment [ENVO:00002113] | place: India: Gulf of Khambhat ...
CCAGCCAAAACCATCCGACGCTCCGGCATAGATACCAATGGAACCGTTGTAAGACATGGGATCAAAACCCGCATCCTCTAACGCTTCCCATGAACATTCATGGAACAGCCGAATCAGGGGGTCCAGGGTTTCTGCTTCTTTGGGGCTGTACCCGAAAAACGATGCATCAAAATATTCCCTGCCCTCGATCACGCCGTAAGCTCTCACATAATTGGGATTTTTCAACAAAGCTTCACTTATTCCACATCCTTTTAACTCCTCGGATGAAAAAAAAGAAATGGATTCAATACCGCTTTTTAGGTTTTCCCAAAATTCTTCCAGGTTTTTGGCACCGGGAAACTTCCCAGCCATACCGATAACAGCTATTTCCAACCCTGTCTCAATGGAATCCTGTTTTGTCATCTTTGTTTTCTTCCAATCTACCGTAAAAATTATTCCCGGTCTCTGAATATATCGATGGAACTGTGGAGTAAATCTTCGACTTTATCCAGGTCCTCAAGCTGCCCCGGTCTTCCTTCTACTTCTCCACTGATCCTGGCTTCCTCCTCTTCCAGGTACTGTCCCAGGGAATGAATGGTAGGATATTCAAACATAACCACGATGGGAATCTCCTTTTTAATCTTTTTTCTCAATGCATTATTGATATGGATCATGTCCAGGGAAGTAATCCCATACTCGAAGAGATTATCATCGATCCCTATCTGTTCAAACCCGAAGAACCGCTGCAAAATATCAGCAAAGGTCAGTTCAAATTCGGTTTCAGGTGCGACGTATTCGCTGGTCAAGTCCGGTCTGGGGTACAACTTCCCCTTGATCGGTTCCATTCCCATTACTTCCTGTGAGTTGGGGGTTTCCGAAGTGTCAAAGTAATCCACATAGGCAAACCTGGTGGCCAGGTCCTGGGTAGATACGATAACCTGGGGATGAAGACCATTCAGTGCACGATTAAAAACAGATATGCCTTCAGAAGATAAGATGCCGTTCTTTAGTAAAAGATCCCCATCGGTAATGTTGGCATTTTCCTCCAGCTCCCTGATGGTTTCCACTCCCATTCCCACTTCTTGCCAGAAATCCCAGTTGATGGACACGGCAAAGACACCGTCTTCATGGGTTTTGTAGTAAGAAAAAGCATCCAGGAAGGCATTGGCGGCACAGTAGGCCACCTGGCCGAATAATCCCAGGACAGCGCTGATGGATGAAAATAACACAAAGAAATCAAGCGTTGTTTTCTTTTCTTTTAGCACCTGGTCCAATACCAGTGTGCCCTGCACTTTGGGTGCCAGGATGGGTTCGATGCTCTCCCGGGTTCGCAGGGGGATCACTCCGCCGTCCGGCAGTCCAGCCGCATGAATTACTCCGTCTATCCGGCCGAAACGCTCTTCCGCTTGTGCAACAACGGCTTGCATCTGATCCCGGTCCGCGGCATCGGCACTGCAAACCAGGACCTCAGCCCCGGCACTCTCCAGCTCTTGCAATTTTTTTATCTTCAGGCTGAGCGGGTCCTCCTCCGGGTGAGAGGTCAACCATTGTTCCCATTCTTTTCTTTGGGGAAACGCCGAACGCCCGGTAAGTATCAACCGGGCACGGACGGTATCGGCCAGGTGTCGGGCCATTACCAGCCCGATACCCCCAAGCCCGCCGGTAATAAGATAAATCCCTTCCTCTTTTAAGCGCGGCACCTCCTCTTTGCCGTCTTCTGTCCCGATTTCCATGGGCAGCGGCTCAAAAACCTGCACCCAGCGATAATCGCCTCGATAGGCAACCACTGCATCCACGCCCGTATCGGAAGATTCTATTGAAAACTCAGTTAAAATTTGATCAACCAGCCGGTCCGCTTTCCAACTGCCCGATTCCGGGAGGACAATATCGATGCTGCGGCAGGTGATGTTAAAATATTCTTTGGGAATTACCTTAACCGCTCCCAGTATAGTTGCCTTTGCCGGGCACAGGTTCTCTTCCGAGGTCACGCGGTGCAGGTGGTTGGAAACAACAACAATTTCAATGGGTTTGGGGTCTTTAAAACTATGCTTCCCGATGGCCCGGGCAAGATAAAACAAACTATAAAATCCCAGATCCTGGATTTCATCAACCCCTTTCTCTTTGAAGGTCACACTCCAGGAATGAACAATGCGATCAGGCATTTTGTTCAGCCTGGCGAATTCGTCGAAAAGGATGTCGTAATCATGAGCATGACCGGGATCGATTGTATACTCGCTGTCGTTTATTTTTGTAAACGCTGCCCCGCTCCTGGCTTGAATAATGTCCTGCCCCTCTTGTTCCAATCGTTTGACAACCCGGTCACCCAAACCGGTTTCATCCACGAACACCAGCCAGCAAGCCTTATCCATATTTCTATTTTTATGTCCCGGCAAAATCGAGCGCTTCCAGGAAGGGATATAGAACCAATCGGCTATATCGGGTTTTTTAACTGGCTGCAGCGTTTCCATTGCCGTACCGGCGGTCTTTCCTGTGAAATCACCTTCAAGCCAATATCGTTGGCTTTCAAAGGGATAAAGCGGCAGGGGAATACGATGCTTTTCTTCTCCTTCATGAAATTGGGACCAATCGATTTCGATCCCTGAAAGCCATAACCGGCCCAACCGGGTCAGGAGATACCGGATATCGCCGGCGTTAGAAGGCGTTTTGGCGTGAGTCCCTGTGGGAGCAGCAGGCACCAGGTTAAGGATCAACGGAGAGGACGGCTGATCAAAATGATGCCTGACCAATGTGCACAGATCATACGCGGGGCCGATCTCCAGGAAAACATCCGTTTGCGGGGCCAGTTCTCTAACTCCATCGGCGAACCGGACCGTTCCTATTAAATGCGCTGCCCAATATCCCGGGGCTGTCGCTTCTTCTGCCGTGATCCATTTACCGGTTACGTTCGAGATATATGGAACCCGGGGCTTCTGCAAGGTAAAGCCGCCAACTTTTTCTTCGAATTTCTTTAAAATCGGTTCCATCATGGTGGAATGAATGGCATGCAAGGCGTTCAGTCGCACACACACGCACCGTTTTTCTTTCATCCATTGTTCAAAGGCTTCTACCCGGTCGACGGGCCCGGAAACGATGCAGGAAGGACCGTTATCGATGGCTAACGACAGAGGAAAACCACCGCCGAAATCGGCGTTGAAGGTTTTTAATAGGGGCAATAATTCTTTTTCCGGGAGGGGCACACTTAACATGGCACCGCCAGATATCTCCCGGATCAATTGCCCCCGCAGCACTACCAGCTTTAACGCATCCTCTAAAGAAAGAACCCCGGATATACAGGCGGCGGTATATTCGCCAAAACTGTAACCGATCATGGCCCGGGGCTGGATTCCCCATTTTATTAACAGTTTTGCTAGGGCGTATCCGAATATAAAAATGACTGCCTGGGCGATTTCAAAGCCCTGTTCCGGCAACGATTTCCCAACGTTGGGTGGGTACGGAGACCCGCCCCTACCCTCCTTTTGAAAACCAGGAGATGACGGATAAAGAATCTCTTTAATTGGGACCCCCAGCATGGGGGTTAAAATTTCAAAACAGCGCTCCATCTCCTCCCGGAAAACCGGTTCTTTTTCATACAACTCACGGCCCATGTTCACATATTGCGCACCCAAACCGGGAAACATAAAAACCACAGACCTGTCTTCATCTTTTGACACAGCGGTTCGAACCTTCCTGGAATCCGGCGAATCAGGGGATAATGCTTCGATCGCTTCATGGACTGTCGAACATACCAGCATTTTCCTGTGTTTAAACGCTTTCCTGCCTACCTGCAGCGTGTAACCAAGATTTGCAAGGATTGGACCAGGATTTGTAGGATTTCCAGGATTACCATGATTTTCTTTTAAATACTTTGCCAGGTTTTCGGTCATTTTATCCAGGGCAGTTTTAGTTTTGGCAGAAAGAAGAATTAATTGGGGTTCGCCCGATTCCGAGGGCGGGCACTCCGGCCATTCCTCTAAGATCACATGGACATTGGTGCCGCCGATACCAAAGGAACTCACGCCGGCCCTTAACGGATACCCCCCGGTTTTCCATTCCGTAAGGGGCGCATTCACACGAAACGGGCTGTTTTCAAAATCAATTTTAGGATTGGGGGCCTGGAAATGCAAACTGGGGGGAATCATGCGATGTTTTAATGCCAATATGATTTTGATAAGACCGGCAATACCGGCAGCGGCATCCAGGTGCCCAATGTTGCTCTTTAACGATCCGATCCGGCAGTACCCTTTTTTATCTGTCTTAAATGCCGTTTTCAATGCTTCGATTTCAATGGGGTCTCCCACCGGTGTACCGGTACCGTGGGTTTCAATACAGGTAATGGTTTCCGGGTCCACATCCGCTGCATGGAGTGCTTCCCGGATCACCTCCACCTGCCCGGTGATACTGGGGGCTGTATAACCGATTTTCCTTGAACCGTCATTATTGACAGCAGTACCCTTTATAACCGCATGAATATGATCTCTATGGGCAAGGGCATCTTCCAATCGCTTCAAAACCACAACCCCCACGCCGTCTCCACCGACAGTACCCCTGGCTTCGGCATCAAAGGCCCGGCAGTGTCCATCCGGCGAATTAATCATGCCTTCCTGGTAGAGATAACCGGATTTTTCGAAATTGCCTATGGTAACACCACCGGCCAACGCCATGTCGCATTCACCGCTCAAAATGGCCTGGCATGCCAGGTGAACCGCCGCCAACGAAGTGGAACAGGCTGTTTTAATAAAAACAGCCGGCCCTTTTAATCCAAGATTGTAAGAAACAAGCGTACATAAACTGTCCCTGGTGAATAATAAACTGGAAGCAAACTCTCCCAGTGCCGCGGTTCTACCGGATAAAAAAGAGCGCGCTTCCCAGAAAAAATTCCAGGCAGAACCGGCATAAAGACCGATTAATCCATCATAAGAACCAGGATCATATCCGGCATCTTCTAACGCATGCCAGGAGGTTTCAAGAAACACGCGGGTCTGGGGGTCCATTAATTCCGCTTCCACCGGCTTGTATCCGAAAAATGCCGCATCAAAATATTCTTTTCTTTCCAGGAGAGCCCCGGTGGTTTTTACATAGTTCGGGTCATTAACCAGGTCCGCTGAAACCCCTGCCTCAATTAACTCCTGGTGGGAGTAAAAGGTAATGGATTCTTTACCCTCTTTTAAATTGTGCCAGAATTCATCGATGTCTTTGGCATCCGGGAATCTACCCGCCATACCTATAACAGCTATTTCAAGGCCGGTAAAGTTCTCTGTACTCATGATTCTATCTTCTTCCTCTCTTTCTCTTGTCACGCATTTTGTTTTTATCTGCTCTTCCTTTTTGAATTCTATCCGCCCGTTTTTCTTCGGAAATCATGTCTTGGTCCTCAGCCTCTCCCCGATCCAGGTAACCTGATAAAGCCCGGATAGTGGTATATTTATACATGGTTACAATGGGAATTTTCTTTCCAAATTCTTCTGCGATTTTTGCATTAACCAGAACGACATCCATGGATGTACCGCCAATATCAAAGAAATTATCATGAATACCGATTTCTACCTCATTTTTGTCCAATTTGAGTATTTCTCTCCAGATACCGGCAATCCTGGTTTCTGTTGGTGTGGCAGGAGGAACATATTCAGTACCGGCACCTAACCTGGTGCCTGAAGACCGGAGCGCCTTCCTGTCCACTTTACCATTGGGAGTCAACGGGATGTGGTCAACCTGCTTAAAAAGCGAAGGAACCATATACCCTGGTAACCGGCGAGAAAGAAAGTCTCTCATTTCCACTGCATCAAGCACTTTATCTGAAACAATACAGGCACACAGTGTTTTATCACCGGCATCCCTATCATCTTCTATGCATATAACCACGGCCTCTTTGACTGCCTGGTGTGCCAACAATTGATTTTCTATCTCTCCTAACTCGATCCTGAATCCCCTGATCTGCACCTGGTGGTCGATGCGTCCCAGGTACTCCATATCACCATTCTCCAACAACTTCACCAGGTCACCGGATCTATATAGTGTTAAGTGTTTAGTGTTAAGTGTTAAGTGAATAAATTTCTCTGAGGTTAATTGCGGCCGATTTAAATAACCCCTGGCCAATCCTTCCCCACCAACACACAATTCACCAGGAACACCAATAGGAAGGAGGTTAAAATTCCGGCCCACTATGTAAGCGGTTAACGTGGATACCGGTCTGCCAATATTGCTGGTACCACCCTCAATCTCTTTATCCCCTATTTCTTTATAGGTAACATGGATGGTGGTCTCGGTGATACCAAACATATTGATGAGTTTGGTGTCCGGGTACTTCACCTTCCACTGCTTTAACTTTGCCGGATTTAACGCTTCCCCACCGAAAATAACATAACGAATATACATTCCCGAGTCTGATTGAGACGCTTCTGCTGCGGATAATTGATAAAACGCCGACGGTGTTTGATTCAATACAGTTACTTTCTCCTGTTTTAAAATCTCCAGGTACTGCCCCGGATCGCGGGTAACCATTTTGGGGATAACAATCAATTTTCCGCTATATAACAATGCGCCGTACATCTCCCAAACGGAAAAATCAAAATTGTACTGGTGGAACATGGTCCACACATCGTTCTCATTAAAATCAAAGGGTCGGATTTTATTCTTTAATATACTAATCACATTTTTATGTGTAATCATGCAACCTTTAGGTTGACCGGTAGTGCCTGAAGTGTAGATGATGTAAGCCAGGTTGGAAGGCTGGGAAGCGAGGAAGCGGGGAAGCGGGGAAACGGGGAAGTCAATATGGTGTCCTTCGGACAAGTTCAACAGCGCCTTCGGCGCAGAGGACAACGACAAAGTAGATGAAGTCAGATTGGTTAATAAAATTGCAGCACCACTGTCGGTTAACATGTAATCGATGCGCTCCCGGGGATAATCCGGGTCAATGGGTAAATAGGCACCACCTGCTTTCAATATACCCAATATTGCGATGATCATTTCCACAGAGCGTTCCATTAACATGCCGACAATGGTATCGGTGGCGACACCTTTTTGCCGTAACACATAGGCCAATTGATTGGATTTCTCATTTAATTCTTTGTATGTTATGGAAACGTAATCCATTGGAACGGGCACAGTGCCCTGTGCCCCTACCCCCTGCTCCCAGCTCCCTGCCCCCTGCCCAATGACAGCAACGCCGTCAGGCCTCCCGGCTGCCTGTTCCTGGAAAATTTCATGGATGGTCTTGTCTGTGGGATAATCGATTTGCGGCTGGTTCCATTCCATTAATAATTGCCGCTGTTCCTCTTCCGTTAATAGATTGAATTGAGATATTTGCCGGTGGGGTTCCGCCAGGATTTCCTCCAGCAGCACCATAAAATGGCCAATGAATCGCGAAATAGTGGATTCGTTATGGTAATCCCGGTTATACACCAATACACCGGAAAACCGGTCTCCATTCCGCTGGATCAACATGTTCAAATCGTATTTTCCCCATCCCAGGCTGGTTTCTATTGTGTCGATTTTAAGATTGCCTACCTGCGGTAATTGAAACGGGTCTTCTTCGTATTGGAACAAGACATCAAATAACGCAGTGCGGCTCATGTCCACATCCGGTTTCAATTCCAATACCAGGCGATCAAAGGGCATGGCCTGGTATTTTTGGGCCTCAGCTACTGTCTTTTTCAATTGGGAAAGCAGTTCATTAAAAGTGATACCCTGGGTGAGGAAACTTCGCACCACCACCAGGTTGGCAATGGGACCGATGATGCCTTCGGTTCCTGGCTGAGTTCTGTTTCTCATGCCGGTTCCCACCACAATCTCTTCCTGGCCGGAATAATGGTACAAAAGAGTTTTAAAAGCAGCCAGCAAAAGTAGGTGGTTATTGTGACCTATAAATGCGTTGATTTTATCATTTAATGTTTCAGCAAATGTAAAAGGGTGCCATCCATTTTGATAAATATGTATAGGTGCCCGGGGACGGTCTGTAGGCAGTTCCAGGGCCTGGAGTTTGCCGCGTAATTTCCATTTCCAGTAAAATAGCAAGGATTCTATTTGGTCGTCAGAAAATGCTCGCTGCCACTGCGAAAAATCACCGTATTGAAAAGATAAATCTTCCAATTGGGGTGAAGAATTATTTCCTAAAAAAGCCTCATAATACAACAGGATTTCCCGGGCAAGGATTTCCAGGGAATACTTGTCGGCAATGATATGATGCACCGTTATTACCAATAAGAATTTGCAGCTGGCTTCCATTTGCATGAGCAGTCCGCGAATAAGGGGTTCCTGGTCCTGATCCGGCAGGAAAGGACGCTGTGTCTCTTCCACTGCCAATTTTACCGCTGTTTCAAACAACCCGTCACCAGACCCTTGTACGACATCTTTTACTTCTAAATGGAAATCCACGGATGGACGGATTGATTGGAATGGCCGGTTATCCCTGGTAATGACCCGGGTGCGCAGCGCCTGGTGCCGCTGGATAACCTCCTTTATACTTTGTTCCAGTAATTCGATATTAAGCGCCCCATTGATCTCCAACAACAGCGGGATGTTATGATACACCGGACTGGAGGGGTATATATATCCCGCTTCAAACTGATCAATAAACCACAATCGTTCCTGGTGATAGGAAGCTGGAAGTTGAGCTTCCGCTTCTACCATTGGTGAAACAGGCTTTATGGATGAAAAAACCGGGACATCTTCTACCTCTAAGTCGGAGATACCGGAATAAGGATTTTTTACAATATTCTTCAGTAATGCCTGCAAACGCTTTGCCATGCGGCGAATGGTTGTATTCTCAAATAAATCCCTATTGTATTCAAATTTGAAACTCAACGTGCTGGTTCCCTCGAAAATATAAAAAGTTAAATCATACTTGCTTTTGATTTCGTTGAATCCAAGCGGCTGTATTATCAAATCGGTTTCCTTTGCCGGGTTGGCATTGGCAGCCGCAGCCGGTCTGCCATAAACAGCCGCATCGGTGTTGGTATTAATCATATCCACCATCACATCAAATATGGGATTCCGGCTTACATCGCGCCGGATACCCAACTGGCTGACTAACTGGTCAAAGGAGTACAGTTGATGATCATAGGCCTCCAGGCAAACGTGCCTGACTTTTTTCAAGAGCACGGCAAAGGAATCTTCTGGATTAAAGCGGGTCCGCAACGCCAGCGTGTTGAGATAAAAGCCGATTTGATCGTACAGATCTGCATGCTCCCGGCCGGCAATGACAGTCCCGGCAACAATATCAGTCTGACCGCCGTATCTGAACAACAGCCCCTTAAATGCAGTTAGTAACACCATAAACAACGTAGCATCATGCTGCTCCCCGATGGCTTTCAACTGCCGGGTTAACGGCTCATCCACCGTGAAAGAGAATTCAGCTCCATTAAACGTCAACACCTGGGGGCGGGGGTGATCAAAGGGTAACTCCAGCATTGGTAAAGGTGCGGATAGTTGCTCAAACCAATAACTTTCTAGTTTTTCCAACTGCTCTCCCTTCAGCCTGTTCTTTTGCCAGGCTGTGTAATCTTTATATTGAATTTTTAAGGATTTCAACGGATTTCCACCACCCTTTTTCATACTGTTATAAAGTAAAAATACTTCCCTGAATAAAACCTGCATGGATATGGCATCGCTAATAATGTGATGCATGGTAAATAAAAACACATACCGGTATTGAGCCAATGTTAAGAGCTTGACCCTCAGCAGGGGGCCGGCGGCTAAATCAAAACGTGTCCGTAATTCCGAATCAATAAATTGCTGCACTTGCAGGTGTTTTGACGGTTCCGGTTCTTCTCCCGCCAAATCAACGGAATGGATTTGAAATGCCGCAGTTCCCCTGGGGATAATTTTTTGTTTGGGCTGGCCGTTTTTGGTAATAAATACGGTCCTCAGGCTTTCATGCCGGGCTGTTAAAAGGTCAAACACCTTTTCAAACGCATCGATATCCAACTGTCCCTCTAAGGAGTAAGCCAAAGGGATGTTAAAGGTTAACGAAGCTTCTTCCTGTTGGCTGAGTATCCATAAACGCTTTTGCGAAGAAGACACATCATAGTATTCTTTTTCTTCCACCAGTTCTATTTCTTCAGCAGCCTGGCCGCCCTTTTCTATCTCACTTAAATTGCCATTTAAATAATCAGCGAAATCCGTTAACCGGGAGAATTCAAATACCTTAGTCAAGGGCAATTTTAGATTAAACCCCTTGTTTAGCCGGGCAACCAGGCGGGTGGCGTTCAAGGAATGACCACCCATACGGAAAAAATCGCTGTCAATGCTGACGCTGTTCCGGTCAATCCCCAGGACCCCGGACCAGATTTCCACCAATTTTTCTTCCAGCCTATTTCGAGGGGCAATATATTCTCCTGCGGCCGGGCCAACAGGGTCTGGGAGAGCTTTCCGGTCTACTTTACCGCTGAGGGTCAAAGGAATTTTTTCCAATTGAACAAAATAAGTAGGTATCATATAATCAGGCAGTCTTTCCGCCAGGTGATCAGCCAGTTGAGCCGTGTCAAACCCGCCAGGAATGGGATCAGCAGGAACAATGTAAGCACACAGGTAGGAATCGCCTTTTTCCCCGCCCCGATCAATGACCACAGCTTCTTTGATATCATCATGAGCGATTAACCGGCTCTCAATTTCTCCTAACTCGATCCGGTATGCCCTGATCTTTACCTGGTAGTCCATCCGCCCCAGAAATTCAATATTTCCATCCGCCAACCAACGAGCCAAATCTCCGGTTTTGTAGATTTTTTTGGAACTATAGGTCCTATAGGACCTATAAGACCTATAGGAGGCATAGAGAAACTTCTCTGCGGTTAATTCCGGGTCATTGAGATAACCCCTGGCAAGACTGGCACCGGTGATGCATAATTCACCGGCTGCACCCACCGGCTGCAATAGTAACATGTTTTTGTTCAATATATATACTTGAACATTGCCAATGGGTTTTCCAATGGGAATGTTGTCATTGTATGCTTCTACCGGACCGGCCGTGGTCACCACGGTATTCTCTGTGGGACCATAATTGTTGTACAACCGGTAAGACTGTGGGGTGAAACGGTTTAATTTATCACCGCCGGTTAACAACACACGCAGCGAGTGATTGGACTCTTCCATAAACTGCTCGCACAGTTGGGTAGGTAAAAAACCAATGGTGATTCCCCGGCTCTCATAAAAGTCATTGATCCTGCCGGGATCCAGCCTGATATCATCGCTGATGATGTGAATGACCGCACCTTTAACCAGGTAAGGGAATATCTCCCATACAGAGGCGTCAAACCCGAATCCTGCATACTGCGTGGCCCTGTCTCTTTCTGTCACCTGGTAATACCGATTATGCCAGAAGCAAAGATTCACCAGTGAACCGTGCTGAATGATCACACCTTTGGGCTGACCGGCAGTACCGGATGTATAAATGACATAGGCCATATGATGCGGCCCGATTCGGGTCTCTACTTTTTCAGTGCTTTGATTCTCCAACGCTCTTAAATCCTGCTGATATTTTTTAACGGTGCCCCTCTGCGCCTGGGTTTTATCGATGGTCACCAGTACGTCGTAACGGAACCGGGTCAATTCGTTCTCAAAAGTCCCGATCTTACAACTGTATTCCATAGACCGTATCCAGGGAATCTCTAGCGAAAGATCATCAAAAAAGCCACGAGAAACAAAGAGTTCCGATGAAAAATCGGTTTTGGTGGTGTAATCTTTACCCTTGCTTGCATTTGCCAGTTTGAAAGTTTCCAGGTCCCGGATGAAGTCTGCTTTTAATTCCTGGTCCATGACATCGCCAATGAATATATATCCCTGTTCCTTCATTAAACCAATGGCTTTGCGCAGTATTTTGCGAAGATAATTGTGACCGGGGAAACACTGGACCACACTGTTAATAATAATAAGATCAAAATTTTTCTCTTCGATTTTATCAATATCATGGGCAGGCACACAGGACAGGTGGATATTCTGATGGCCTTCCTGTTCTACCTGTTTTTTATTCTTCAGGATGATGGCTTCAGAAAGGTCCGTACCGTAATAAAAACCCACCCGGGGGGCGATGCGATACATACTGATTCCTGATGCGCAGCCGATCTCCAGGACCCGCATCTTTTGATGAAGCAATGGGGTTACCTTCTTTAAGATATTGTCTCCGTATTCATCCATTTCTGCTTTGCTATAGGGTTTTCCTGTATAACTGCTGACCCAGCCGCCGGCAGTGATATCATCCACAGCAGTGTCTGCCACATATTTCCATAACGATTCATCCATCCATTCGCTTTTCTCTTCTTCATCCTCACTATAGATATCCCAACTATCCATACAAAGGAAGGTATGAAAGGACTCACATTCCCACTGCAATCGGTTAAGGGTCCTGATGTACCGCTTCTGGGATATCAGGACTTCGATGTGGGCATCATCGATCATGGTCCCGATACGTTCTTCCGGCAGGGACGGATCAATGGGAACATAAGCACCCCCGGCTTTCAATACCCCCAGCACAGCCATGATACGCTCAACAGACTTGTCCATCAGGATACCTAGCCTGGCCTCCATCCGGATGTACTTTTCATAATAGAGGAAATTAGCCAATTGATTGGATTTTTCATTTAATTCTTTATATGTTATGGAAACCTGATCCATTGGAACGGGCACAGTGCCCTGTACCCCTGCCCCCTGCCCAATTAAGGCAACGGCGTCAGGAGTCTGTTCTACTTGCTCTTCAAATAATTCACAAACAGCCCGATCTTTAGGATAAACCGACTCCGTGGCGTTAAACCGGTATAAAACATCTTCTCTTTCCTGCTCCGTAAGCATATCAATCTCAGCCAGCCGGATAAACGGGTTCGAAACCACTTCTCTTATAATTTTTTTAAAATGCTGGGCAAACCGGGCAATGGTTTCTTTTTTAAATATTGCGGTATAATACTCAATAGATATATAAACATCCTCTCCTTCTTCCTGGACAAAAAATGTCATGTCAAACTTGGATGTCGTGTGTGTAAAATCAATAACTGGTAGATTTTTCTCCGGCGTTGATAAGGACAACACATCCAGCGGCCGGTTTAGCCGACGAAAATTCTGAACCACCATCATCATATCAAACAAGGGGTTCCTGGACGTATCCCTCTCCAGTTGGAGCCTGTCCACCAGCTCCTCGAACTGCATGTCTTGATTCTCAAAGGCGCTAACGCTGTGGGCAATCACCTCTTGTAAGAAAGACTCATAGGGTTTTTCATCTTGCAGGTAATTCCTCATGGCCAGGGTATTGACAAACATACCGATGACTCCCTGGAGATCGGCATGGGGCCTCCCGGCAATGCCGGTACCAATAATAATATCAGACTGACCGGTATAGTTATAAAACAGGGTATTCAGCACAGCCAGTATATTCATATAGAGAGTGCCGTTATTCTTTGCAGCCAATGCCTTGAATTTTGCTGCATCTTCCCTTTCCAGTACAAAATTATAATAATCGCCCGCAAATGTAAATACCTTCGGCCGCCTGTCATCCACAGGCACGTCCAATCGGGGTATTTCAGCGGAATCTCTGTACAGGTTGAGCCAGTAATCTTCCTGGGACTTGATCATCCCACTTTCAAATAACTGGTTCTGCCATTCTGAAAAATCCTTGTACTGGATATTGAGTTCCGAAAGTACCTCTCCTGAGTAAAGAGCTTCAAAATCTTCTTGCAGGATAACCATTGACGTTCCATCCGCTATAATGTGGTGCATGTCCACCATCCAGATGTGATTACCCTCCCGGGTTTTGATTAACCCCGACCGTATGAGCGGTGCCTGCGATAAATCAAAAGGACGGAAGAAATCAATTGGCAGTTGGCAGTTGGCAGTTGGCAAATTCTGAACCTGTGCGATTTCTTTTGCCTTCTGCTTTCTCTCCTCTATGTCCTCTGTGTACTCTGTGCTCTCTGTGGCTAAATCATAATATTCTATTTCAAATTCAATATCTTCAGCCGAGTGTACCCTCTGCACCGGTTCGTCTTCACTCATTATGAACGATGTCCTCAAACTTTCATGCCTGGCGATCAATTTCTTCAGGGTGGATTCAATCTTATTCTTTTCAATATTTTTTCCTACTGGTAAAACAAAAGTCATATTGTAACCGGTACTTTCAGGGGCCATGTGCTGAAGAAAATAGAGCCGCTTCTGAGCCGAAGATAAACGGTAATATTCTTTCTTTTCCAGGGGATGGACGGATTCGTATTTATCACTGGCGGATCGTTTTATATAAAGGGTCAGCCCCCGAATAGTGGGAGACGTGAATATTTCTGACAGGGGTACGTATACATTCAACTCTTTATGAATCTTCGAGATAAGAGCAGCCGCTCTTAATGAATGCCCTCCCAATTCAAAAAAATTATCATCAATACCGATGGATTCATGCTCCTGTCTGTCTAATACTTTTGCCCATATCACCACTAATTTCTTATCCAATTCATCCCGCGGGGCTGCATACATTTGACCGGCTTCCATTTCCGGTTCCGGCAGGGCCCGGCAGTCTACTTTCCCATTGGGAGTCAACGGTATCTCTTCCAGGAAAACAAAATAGGAAGGTACCATATAATCCGGCAGGGTGCTGGATAAGTATCCTCTTAATTCCACTCCCGCCCCTTTGCCATCACCAGGCACGCAAAAGGCGCATAGATATTTATCCCCATGGGCATCTTCTTTTGACAACACAAATGCATCTTTTACCTTATCATGCATTAATAGGCGACTTTCGATTTCTCCCAACTCGATCCGAAAACCCCTGATCTTTACCTGGTGATCGATTCGGCCCAGGTATTCCATCTCACCATTATTTTCCCTGACAAACCTGACCAAATCACCGGATCTATATAGTGTTAAGTGTTTAGTGTTAAGTGTTAAGTGAATAAACCTCTCTGCGGTCAATTGTGGACGATTTAAATAACCCCTGGCTAATCCTTCACCTCCTACACACAATTCACCCGCCACTCCCGGGGGCACAAGCTTCAATCCCCTGTCCAGGATATATGTAGACAACGTGGGGATGGATTTACCGATATTGCTGATATTCGATTCAATCTCCCTCTCCCCGATCTCCTTGTACGTCACATGGACCGTGGTCTCTGTTATTCCAAACATATTGATCAATTTGATCCCAGGATATTTAAGATTCCATTCTCTTAACTTTAGGGGTAACAAAGCCTCACCGCCAAATATGACGTACCGGAGATTTAATCGCCGGTCTCCTTCCCTTAATTCCTCCTCCACCAACCGGTAAAACGCCGAAGGGGTCTGATTTAAAACCGTTACCTTTTCCTCTTTTAACATATGCAAAAAAACTGCCGTATCCCGGGCAGCCATTTTGGTAATAATCACCAGTTTCCCACCGTATAACAATGCCCCATACATTTCCCATACGGAAAAATCAAAACAGAAGGAATGAAACAGAGTCCATACATCCCGGTCATTAAAATCAAATTGGAATTTATCATTGACCATCAAGCGAACCACATTTCGATGCTCGATCAATGTCCCTTTAGGACGCCCGGTGGTGCCAGAGGTGTAGATAATGTAGGCCAAATTGGCAGAGCCAATTTGGCAGGTTGAGGTTAAGGTTGAGGTTGAGGAAGAGGATATCTCAGATATATCTATTAGCTCAATGAATTCCTCATTCCCCTTAACCTTAACCTCAACCTTAACCTGAGCTGCTGGCGCAGCCAGCAATATCTTTGCATTGCTCTCTTTCAGCATGTAATTGATTCTTTCCCGGGGATAATCCGGGTCAATGGGCAAGTAGGCGCCGCCTGTCTTTAATATTCCGAATATCCCGATTATCATCTCTATGGATCGCTCTACCATTATGCCGACAATGGTGTCCGGTCCAACACCTTTGCTTCGCAGCAATTGTGCCAATCGATTGGATTTTTCGTTTAATTGATGGTAGGTTATTTGCATCTGCTTTACGCTCTCCGCTCCTTTTATGGCTGGGGGTACCACCCCCCGCCCTAAGCCAATAACGGCCGTATGGCCAGGAGTTCTTTCTGCCTGTTCTGCAAATAATTCATGAATGCTTTTATCTTGCGGATATTCTGCTGCCGTATCATTGAAATCCACCAACAACCGTTTTTTCTCTTCCTCCGATATCATTTCGATTTTACATAAGGGGATATCCGCATTAAACACCACTTCCCGAAGTAGATGCTTAAAATGGTTAATAATTTGTTCTATGGTGGTTTCCCGGTACAATAAGGGATTGTATTCCAACCGCCCATGAATGGAAGATTCACAGCGGGTAAAGGAAAAAATCATATTGAGGTTCACGTGATTAAGGTATGTTCTATCATGAATATTCTCCACCAATAACGCAACGTCCAATAAGGGAAAATCACCCGCTGAGGAAAAAGGCATATTTAAATCTCTTGCCAGTATTTCTATTGGATAATCCCGGTTTTCTACGGCCTCGATAACCGTTTGCCTGGTTTTTATCACCAGCTCTTTGAAGGTCATGGAAGGATTTACAGGGATTCGTAATACCAGGAGGGTATTGATAAAATCTACTTCTGTTCCGGATTTTAAAATGGGCATACCTATCACAATATCAGTACCTATGTCGGCAATGGTGAGTACATCCATGTCCATTGCCAGGTATTGGTACAGCAGAGCGTTTAGCCCTGTTACCAGTGTTATATACAGCCGGATATCCGAGCCCCTGCTTAATTCGATCAGCGCTGAAGATAATTCAGCGGATAATACAAACTCCACCACCTCTAACCGGTGATGGGACTCAACGACATTTCTCTGGTGATAATCGTATGGGAAACGGCTCTTTATGTACTCCCCGGACAACTTGTTTAACCAATAATCTTTCTCTTTAATCCGTTGATTAGCTGCTGCCGCCAACTTGTATAATGTCCTCTTACTTTTATTTTGCATAATTTAATCTCCTCATTCCCGAAGCCGTTGCCCTTTTCGCATTTGTCGTTGATTTGACTCCTCTTTAAGAAGTGCGGCTGCCATCCGCAAATGGGGGGGTTGTTGTCCCTGATCAAAAAAGTACGAACGCACTTGGATGAGAAAATTCAGCGATACAACAATGCAGCGGTACAGAGTGCAACGTTGTAACAGCGTACCATTAAAACGTTTTCCCAGGAAGAAGAGAGCTTCTAAATTACCATATTTTATATTAACTGTAAATGTACAAAAATGTAACCATTCATCTGCGATATTTCTTGATATATTACAGGCTTACTCCTTATATATATAAAAATGTTACTTCACCCTATCACCTATTGAATTATTATTCCACTTGCTTTACAATTGCCCGTGAAGCTCCCAAAACCGGTAGAATTTGCAATCATGCTGGAGGAAAATAATGAACTGTCTGGTGATAATTCCAACCACAGGTGATGAATATGCGGTTTCGGCGCCTTTGGCATGGATGTTCAATAAACACCTGGATAACGTAAAGGGTATATTCGGATTCCAATTGACAAAAGAATTGGTAATGAACCATGATTTATTCATTATCGAACTGAATTGGTTTTTCGAGTTGGCTGAGTTCAAGTTATTGGTGGAATACATAAAGCAGAACAACAGGAATGCCAACATACTGTTTGGAGGACTCTACGCCGCATTAAAATACAAGGAAATTTTCCATCTCCTGGACGTCGATTATTTCATCCAGGGCGATAACGAAATGCCTATGCAAATGCTCTTAGACTCTGTAAATCCAAAAGAAATTCCCAATTTAACCGGGAAAGATTTTGAAAACCCGGTTCAATATGTTTTTAAAGAAGACGATTATTATAACCTTGAATTTAGCCTGGATTGGTTCCCTTCTTACTCTCGCTTTATCGAAGCAGACATATTATACCAACTGCCCATGATTCTTACGTCTAAAGGCGGGTGTGCCACCGTTCATAAGGGGTGTGATTATTGTATGGGGTCAAAACACCAGGTATTAAAAAAGATATATAACCGTCCACCCCTGGTGATGAGTAATGATGTACTGATGCATCTCCTGGAAAAGGTGGAAAAAAAGTTTAAAAACGCATCGTTAATATTATTATCCCAGTACAATTACGATTTTTCAACTCAATCGTTTGACCTGGACATGACCGTGGAAATTGATTGCAAGATTCCCCCGGAGAAAATAAAGGACGTTTTATACGGGTTTAAAAAATGTGTATTAAATATCCCTACATATGCAGCAGAAGGTCTGAGCAGGGAGAGTATCGAGCGTAATTATAAAGAAATCATGCAAATGGAAGATGAAGATCATAAAGTTAAATTTTTCGGTAATGTTGGAGAGGCGGCGACTATTAATATCTCGGAGGCTCAAAAACCGGGTTCCAATTCGGAAAGTGCCTTGCCGGAATGGGCGCATTGGGATTTTTACATGGACCTGGAGCAGGCATACATATTTAGTGAAGTATTTTATCATAAACTGGATGCCGGGAGAAAGTTTACTGGCGGTTGATAGAAGTGATTGGCGAGACAGCCGGCTGCGAAGGTTGAGGTGTTTGTCGGACAGGCGTTTTGAATAATGCCTCGGTTAATGAATCCGGGATTTTCACCAGTCTGCTGCCGGATAAAAGCAAAAATACTTTTGCGGTATACTGTTTAAACGCTTGCAAATACTTCTTTTTCACTGGCTCTTTGGTAGGGGATTTCAAGCGCAGGGGGTTGATAAACCGCCTGTTTTTTTGCATCCCGTAATGAAGATGAGGGCCGGTAGCCCAGCCGGTACGTCCCACATACCCGATGATTTGTCCTTGCTCTACCCTTTTTCCCCGCCGAACTCCTTTAGCAAACCTGCTGAGATGGTAATAATGGGTAACATAGCGATTTCTGTGCCGGATGGAAATAAATTTTCCTTTTCTGCTGGTGTAACCGGTTTTCAAGACTATGCCCGAAGCGGTGGCCCGGACTCGGGTTCCCCGGGGTGCAGCCAGATCGATTCCGTGATGCCGGGCTGAAAAACCCAGCAGTGGATGGCGCCGGTTACCGTACCGTGACGTCAGGCGCATAAAGGGCAGCGGGCACCTTAAAAACATCTTTCTTACCGACCTGCCATCCGGGTGATAATAAGCGGTTTTCCCTTCCGGGTCTGTATAACGTATCACCTGTATAGTTTTTCCCCTATTGGTAAACTCTGCAGCCAATATATGACCATACCGGGCAAACTGACCCCTCAGGTACATCTTCTCCACCACCAGTGCGTAAGTATCTTTCTTGCGAATATCCCGGTTAAAATCAATATCATACTCGTAAAGGGAAGCCATGATATCTGCCAGTTCCGCTTTCTCACCGATGTCTAAAATTGAGGCAAACAAAGATTCCTGGATTTCGCCGTTGATGAATTCTCGTTTCACTTTGTAGGGAATCGTAACGATTCTTCCTTTGTAATCACTGGTATCCTGGTCTTTCCAGGCGTTGAAGTATTGGTTCACATCGATTTCATACCTGAATCGTTGGAGTTCTCCTGTTTTTTTAGAGAGAAACAATGTATATTTTTTACCGGCGCCTATTCGTTTCAGGTCGTATACGGGTTTTACATCTGCGACGAATTGGTAGGCGGATTGGTGGTCCAGGCCTTCCCGTTTTAAGGTATTGATTATAGTATCCCCTCTTTTGATATAATTTTCCACTTTATCCAGTTGGTCTTTCAGTTTTGGGGGCATTATTTTTAGTTGTTGAAAGAGGGCATCTTTTTTTTCAAAGGGTTTGTTATGTTGGTCAAAGAGGTTTGCTGTGACGGTGTAAATAAGTACAAAAATGAGAATTCCGCTGGCTAGATAAAGGGCTGTTTTTCTGGCGAAAATCCTTTGAAAATGAGACAGCATTTGTTATTATACACTATTTTTGCAGTAAAAACAAGGATTTTTTACTGTAAAAATATTTTTCATCAAAACTATTAATAATCTCTATAAATTAATGTATACTTATCTATCCTTCCTTTAAAGCAAACATGTTCCACTTTCTCGTGTATAAATACTGACAACAAATAAATTTGATAAAAATAACAACAAGGAGAAATGCCATGAAGACTAAAAATGTCCCAAAGAAACTCATTCTAAGAAAAGAAACCATCAGCAGCTTAGAAATGGGAAAGATCAAAGGCGGAACCTTTCAAACATTAGTATTCTCTTGTGAGGTAACAAAGTGTACGTACTGCGTGCCTTATGAAACAAGGATAGTATCTATCTGCTTCTGTTAACTCCTGTTTAACTTTTAACCTGACCGGCTGTGATTCTTGCTTAAGGGTGCAGTCCATCCGGAAATTATTTACCTGGTACTTTATTCTACAAAAAGGCACGAAGTTTTCTTTTCCAGGAGAGGAAATACTATTCTGCAGATAGGAAATGCTATCATGCAATCAGGAAATATTATAATACATTAAGGAATTACTTTAATGCAATAAGGAATTGAAGTAATGCAGTAAGGAAATGCTTTATTGCAGTAAGGAAATATGATATTGAAATAAGGAAATGCCTTATTGCAGTAAGGAATTACAATAATGCAGTATTGCAAAAGAGTATTTCCTTATTGCAAAATAGCATTTCCTATGTGCAAAGAAATATTTCCTTATTACATTATTATATTTCCTTATTGCTTTATTATATTTCCATATTGCAATTAGATAAAAGCTAATTTCAATGAAGTATTTCCTTACTGTTTTACTGTGATTCCTGTGCACATTATCCTGATTCCTTGTATTTATATGTCAACTATACACCGAATCTCCCGAATATGCAAGTTTTCTTTCTGAAAAGGGTTACCTATTGCTAAAATCTTGCCATTTTCAGGCAGAATATTTTTTTCACCTCAGTGAAAAAAGGTCAGGCAAAAAATCCCTTCTCTTCTCAACTTCTCAACTTATTCTCTTCTTACTTGCCAACTGCCTACTGCCTACTGCCAACTTTCTTTCCTGCGCCGATCCAGAGTACCAGATGGACAGAGTATCAGAGTATCAATCAAGACTGGGCGCAAGGCCGCGGAGCACGCGAAACCCATCGAGGCACCAATGGTTATGCGGGTAGGAGTAGAGGCGGGCGGAGCAGCGCAGAAGGGTAACATCAACGTACCACGAGCCGCCGCGAAGGGCAATAAATTTTTCACTGTCATCATAATAATTCTCCATCCATTCCCAGACATTCCCGGCCATGTCCATCAGTCCCTGGGGTGTTGCCCCATCCGGGTAACGGCCCACCGGCGTGGTAGCACCGACATTTTCATTATAATTGGCAAGTTTAGTAGTGGGTTCGCCCTTTTCTGTGGGCCAGGGATATTCCCGTATGGAGCCATCCGGTTTTCCTCCTGCCGCCCATTCCCATTCCATTTCTGTGGGCAGGCGATAAAGAGAAGATAACCACTCCATATCCTTTATGTCTTGCAATTTTTCATCCCGGTTGATCACCACCTCCAGGCAGGACAGCCAGAAACAATAAGCCCGTGCCGCATACCAACTGACTCCCACCACCGGATGATCATCTCCGTTAAATCGTTTATCATCGTCATAACTTGAACGAAGATTATCCAGCATTTTTTTATAATCATCTCCCAAATATTGCGAATATCCCTCTACAGATTGTGCAAACTGAATTAGTTTATCTCCAAACAATATATTTGGCATTTTTTTCTGAAATTCTTTTTCTTTACCTTCAAGGAA
>JABAOF010001095.1_pt3 | contig 21566 bp, 19 predicted proteins | sample 7062171 | NCBI WGS metagenome assembly JABAOF01 (sample SAMN14538628, study PRJNA623070) | marine sediment metagenome | biome: marine biome [ENVO:00000428]; feature: marine pelagic biome [ENVO:01000023]; material: deep marine sediment [ENVO:00002113] | place: India: Gulf of Khambhat ...
ATCAGCACCTTGCCGTTGTACACCACCATAAACGCTGCTGCATCTAACGTATCGTACAACTTTTTAGCTTCCAGCAGTTTCTCGGAAGAGAACCCTGCTTCTCCCGGTGTTTTGTACTGCATCCAGTGTTTTTGGGGATTTTGAGCTGATGCCCCGGTGACCAACAATATGAGCAAAGCAATTGTTATAACCGCTGCTTGCCATCTTATTTTACTCATAATAACCTCCTTAGCTTTTTTTTATCCATTTAAAATTGTATTTTATAGAACACCGGATGATATTTCAATAGATGAGTCACATTATTTAATATTTTTCGCGTTGCTGCAAAATGCCCTTCACCTGGTAGAAGTCAAAAAGTTGACAGAGCTTTTATAAGTTCAAATTTACGATTGACAATTGATAATTAATGATTAATAATTTACAATTGGACAATATCTGATGACAAAACGAAATGGGATAACATATACTGAACACAATGGCCAATTCATCAAACACTGCCCCTGTACACCGGACGTGGTGTCCTGCGGTTACTATAACCTTAACCTGCACACCGGCTGCCCCTACAGCTGCTCTTACTGCATCCTCCAGGCTTACCTGGAAACTAAAGAACCCATATATTTTACCAATTTTGCCGACATGGAAAAAGAACTCCAAGAGGCTTCCTACACCCATCGATATTTGAGAATCGGGACCGGCGAGTTGACAGATTCGTTGGCACTGGACCCCCGGACCGACTACTCACACAAAATCCTGGCTTTGTTTGAACAATTCCCAGACATTGTGTTCGAATTTAAAACCAAATCCACCCACATTGAGAATATATTAAATTATGGCAAGAAATTGAACAATATTATCATTTCCTGGTCATTAAACCCCCGGGAAGTCATTAAACGGGAAGAACTCCTGACCCCGAACCTGTTTTCCCGTTTAAAGGCCATTGAAACGGCCCAACGGCAGGGTTTCAAAATCGGCATTCATTTTGACCCCATTGTTGTTTTCCCGGGATGGAAAGCTGCCTACCTGGATTTGATTCGACAAATCGCCAAGATCATTATTCCAGCGCAAATTGCCTGGTGGAGCCTGGGTGCGCTGCGGTTCCCTTATTCATTAAGGGACCATATTTTCAAATACCAGAATTCCCGCTTATTCGAGGGGGAATTAATCAAAGGTCATGACGGAAAATACCGCTATTTCAAACCCCTGCGCCTGGAATTATTTCACTATGTAAAGAAGCACATCCGGGAATACGTTTCCCCGGATGTTCCCCTTTACCTGTGTATGGAAGACAAAGAAGTCTGGCAAGAGGTACTGCCCAAACTGCCCCCTGATGAAGCTGCCCTCAACAAATACCTTTATGAATCCGCCCTTCGTGTCCTTCGTGCCTTCGTGGTTCAAAAAAGGCGGCGGTGAATCCAGGATGAAATTAGGACTTGAAATTTTCTCGTTTTCCTTATATCATATATTCTAACAGAACTCATAAAATACAGGAGGAGATAATGAGCGTAAATGTATTTGATTTTGCCATGCAAATGGAAAAAGATGGAGAGGCATATTATCGCGACCTCGCAGCTAAATGCAGCGTTGAAGGAATAAAAAATATCCTCAACCTGCTGGCCGATGATGAAGTCGGTCATTACAATATATTTAAAAAACTAAAAGAGGAAACCCCGGCGGATATTGCAGGAACAGCCATCCTGACAAATGCCAAAAATATCTTTGCCCAAATGAGAGAAAAAGATAAAAAAACAGAATATAACTTTGACGTCTCAGAAATCGAACTGTACAAAAAAGCTATCGAGATTGAAAAAAAAAGTGAGGAATTCTATAAAGATAAAGCAAATGAAATGGACAACCCAAAAGCAAAAGAGATTTTTTTAACGATCGCAGAGGATGAGAGAAGACACCAATTCTTACTGGAAAATATGACAACTTTTCTATCACGGCCAATGACATGGGTGGAAGATGCAGAATTCAACAGGCTGGAAGATTATTAAATACTAAAAAAAAGAGGATTAACCAACATGGCCAAAAACGAGACTTAAAACGTAAACCGTAAACCCATAAACATAACAACGGCAGTGAATGACCCATACAGTCTGGGGTGATTGATAGCAGAATGGAGATATTAACATGAAAACCAAAAAGCAAGAAACCATTGAGGAATTGATTGAATTAATAAATATCCCTCAATTTGAAAGAATTATTTTTCACAAAATAAGGGAACTAAAGTTCCTGTTGAAAGATGAGATTGCACTTTACAAAAGCCTGAGGGAAACGTTTCAGAAAAGAACTCATGGAAACATGAAAGTTTGTGAAGATGATGGAAAAGAGAGAACACAAACCTATCGTTTCCAATTGAACCTGGATGAAGATGGCGAATGGATCCCAACCGGGCTCTCCCCATCACCTCCTCCCCATTGCAATGTATTCGATGTTGTTCCCAAAGAAGTCATTCACTATATAAGCAAATTCAAACCAGACCCAGGGAAAATCGAAAAAATAAAAGAATTTTCTTCTGCAAAACTAGGAGGAAAAATCTTTGAACTGACCTTTACAAGATACTCTCACCACCATGCCCTGGGAACCATCTGTGAATTAAAAGAAAAAATTCCCATCCAACCTTGCGACGATCCTGATAATATTATAGATATCAATGATTCCTATAAAAAAGAACCGGAAGGCGGCAATTATAAAGAACTGATTTTTTATATGGAAAAATTCCCAAAATTCAAAGCCCATATATTTTCCGAATTCTTTATGAAATGGAAACCGCTAATCGATAACCAAATGATTGAAGCCAATTAAGATTATCTTTGCTTTAGGGTTAATTTTTCTTTTATTTCTCTTAACTTCTCCTGGATGATGCGGATGTTCCTGGGCCCCATTCTCAGCAGGTGTTTCTGGGCATCGTTAAGCCCTTCCAACCGGGGATCGGCAAAGGCATAGGTAGTGACTTTTTCTTCCAATAAAACCTCGCCTTCCGGGATGGGGGTTTTCAAAAGAACGTCCAATGCTTGTTCCAGTGTCTCCTGGAATGTTTTTTCCGGTTTTCCCAGTTCACGGTAAGCTTCTTCCAGGAGCGGCCGTAACTGCCGGTAATGGGCTGCCAGTGTTTCGCTTCTAATAGAAAACAGGACACTGGTGATGGCATCATAACGCCTGTAACTCTCCGGGTCAATGATTATTTTACCCTTTCGGCGAATCACCTCGAATTTCTTTGAGGGGGAGAATTCCAGGAAGCGAAGATGCACCGCCGGACTGTTGCCTTCAGCGATATTATCCACAATGGCCGTACACCGGCGAATGATGTTTTCGCTGCCCAACCACCGGGAAAAGTCCGGATGAGAAGAACAATCGTTGAGCAATTCTCGCACCGGTGGATCACTGTCGTTCAACGATACATCCGCAGCAAACGGTGTCAAAGCCAACTCCTTTTCACCTGCAGCGGCTTGTTCTAGCGATGAATCAACTGCAGGTTTTGAATCCGCAGCTTTTGTCTCACTCACCGGTGCCAACGGCTGAGGAGATTGAACCTGCGCCGGTTTTATGAAGAAAAAGTAGATGATTAACGGGATAATTAAAAGAGCAATGACGACTGTACTTCCCCATATCATTTTTTGGTAAGCTTCCATTTTTTCGCTCCTTAGATAAAGCACAATATATTAACAAATTGCCTGCCATTTGTCAATTTCCATATTCTTGACAATCAACGGGACAGAGTGTCAGGAAAATGACGTTCTCTCTATTAAGGGTAAACTGCTGAAAGCAAGGATATACGTATAATTCACAAAAAACGTAATATTGGCATGAAATTTGCTTAAGGTTTAACCGGAGGTTTTCGTGGAGTACAAGTATGGCTGATTGCTGGAATATAAGAGCGGCGATTTTTGCTGCCAGAGGTCGCCAACGTCTCAAGTTGGTGGAAATGAGAGCTGCCTTCAAGTCTAAAATCACCGATATTACTGAAAAAAAAAGCGAAAAAGACCAAAATCCCAAAAAACAAGTACTATCAAGCATTTTCAGACATAGGACACCTGGAATACCCGATATTACTGGGGAAAAAAAAATAAAAGACTTGACATTTCACTTTTGCTGTGCTAATAAGGTTCTGATGATTAACAAAAAAGGAAACGGTGATAAAAATTAGGAGATACAGATGTCTTTTTTAAGCTTAATGAAACCTAAAAAAGTCGTGGGGCTTGATATCGGATCATTTTCATTAAAACTCATCGAATTAAGACCCAAAAAGAAAGGAAAAGAAGTTACATACGAACTGGTCTCCCTGGGATATGAGCCAGTTCCCTATCAATCCATTGTTGAAGGCAGTATTATGGATTCGACGGCAGTGGCAGATGCCATCCAGCATATCTTCATCGAGAGTAAAACCAGGACCAACAACATGTCCTTTGGGGTTTCGGGCAGTTCTGTTATTGTAAAACGCATTGAAGTACAGCGGTTAAACCCCAATGAAATGCACGAGCATATCCTGTGGGAAGCCCGCCCCCATATCCCTTTTACCCCTGAAGAAGTAAATATTGATTACGAAATTCTTGAATCGGCGGATGTACCGCCGGACCGCGTGGCTGTTGTACTGGCTGCCACTAAAAAAGAAAAGCTGAATGATTATTTAAATGTAATCGCCATTGCCAATAAAAACCCTGAAATCGTTGACCTTGAATCCTTTGCCATACTAAACAGTGTATTGATTAATTACGAAATGTACCATGACCGCACTATCGCCATTATCAATATCGGTGCTTCCATCACCAATGTAATCATTGCCAAAGGCGGTAACCCGGTGTTTGTCAGAGATATTGCCTTTGGAGGGAACCAATTTACCGACTTAATACAAAAGGAATTGAACCTGAAATATGAAAAAGCAGAAGCCGTAAAAAAAGGGAGGCAGGTAGAAGGGGTTTCCCCGGCCGCAGTTAAGCCTGTGATCAACCTGATATTTAACGAGCTGAAAAGTGAAATACGAAAAACCTTTGAATTTTACCGTTCCAACACCACGGAAGGCAGGATAGATAATATTTTACTGAGTGGTGGCACATCCAACCTGGACACCATTATCGACTTCTTTTCCCAGGAATTTGATATTCCTGTGGAAATCGTAAATCCCTTTAATAATATCGAGATCAACGAGAAAAAATTTGATCTGGATTTTATTAAAGACATGGCCCCGGTATTCAATGTATCAATGGGGCTGGCATTACGTGCCGTTGGAGAAATAAAATGATCAAAGTAAATCTATTAAGTCCGGAAAAAAAAGAAGTCACAGGATTGGGAGTAGAAGCTCCTTCATTCGAGGAAGAGAGAGAAAGTAAGCTTCATACCGGGGCTATTGTCGCTGCCGCGGCAATAACATTGGGTATCATTGGATTTATGTATATTACCCAGGCCAACACCATTTCGCAAAAGAGAGATCACCTGCAAGAGAGACGGGCCAGGAAACAACAATTGGTTAAAGTATTGAAAACCATCGCCGAGCTGGAAAAGACAAGAAAAATCCTGGATAATAAAGTGAAACTGATTACCCAACTGAAAAGTCAACAGCAAGACACCGTTAAAATGATGGATGAATTATCCAACGCCCTGCCCGACTGGGTATGGTTAACCGGTCTTACTTTTTCCAACCGAACCCTGACCATGAGAGGAAAAACCCTGGGTAATAATTTGATATCCGATTTCATTAATAACCTGAAAGGAACGGGTGCTTTCTCGAATATCCATTTCCCCGGGTCTAGCAGGAAAAAACAAGGGGGCCTGGATATTTTTGAGTTTAGTATAACCTGTGTCTATAAAGAAAAAGCGGAAGCTGCCGATAAAAGAAAGAGAAAGGTAGGATAACATGGATATACAAAGTTTACCCTGGTATGCCCAGCTTTTAGTATTTTTAGTTATTGGGGGAATCCTTTTCGGTATTTTCTACATGCTGCATTATTCCGACAACCAGGTCACCATAGAACGCCTTGACAAGCAGATTGACGCAGTAGAAAGAGAGATAAAACGGGCCGAGCAAAAAGAAGCCCAGTTGCCGCGGATCCGGGAGGATATCCGGGAAAAAGAGAAAGTTCTTGAAGACCTCAAAGAAGTTTTACCGGAGGAAAAGGAAATCAGTCAGATTCTCAGGAAGGTCCAGTCCATTATTTCCGGTGCCCGGCTGCGAATCCAAAAATGGACCACCCAGCCGGACCGGCGAAAACAAGTTTACGTGGAAATGCCCATCTCTATCGTTCTTGACGGTAATTATCACAATCTTGCCCTCTTCTTCGACCAGTTATCAAGATTGAAGAAAATCTTCACCGTCAATAATTTGAGCATTAAACCAATGTCAAGAATGACCAGTGCATTTTCAATAACAGCCAGTTTTACCGCATCTACCTATACGTACCGGGAAAGAGTAAGTAAAAAAACGAGAAAAAAGAAAATGTGATTATGATGATAAGGAGCTAACCAATGAAAACCAAAATGAAATGTTTTGTTATCATTTTCATGGTGCTAACACTGGTTCTATCATCACCAGCAATTATTTCTGCCGAGGCTAATGCCAACGGTAATCAGCAGACGCAAACAGATACCCCGCCGGATACCGGTAAAAAAGAAAGTAAAAAAGTCGGTACTCAAAAAGATCAAAAAAAACCGGAATTTGATGAGAATAAGCCGCCGATAACAGAGGTACCCAGTGAAGAATTTTTATATAAACCCGCCGGGAGACGAGACCCTTTCTGGGACCTGCTGCGGGGCAAAAGCGTTAGAATAAAAAGAGAAGAAAAAGAAGGAATCGCAGGGCTCCTCATCGACGAACTGGAACTGGAAGGTATTTTATTAAAAAAAGGTGAATATATCGCATTGTTTAAAGGACCGGACGGTAAGCCCTATGATGTAAGGGTAGGCGCCAACGTCTATGACGGAGAAGTCATTAAAATCGATATCAACTATGTAGTCTTTAAACGATTATTGACCATTGCACTGGGCGGGACAAGAGAAAGAATGGTTACCAAAAGACTAATCCCTGAAGAGGAGGCAGGAAAAAAATGAAAGCCAAAACTCTTTCACAATTAGTATTAGCGATATTCATATTATATGCAATGGCAAATACAAGTGCACCCCTGGTTGCTGGTACCAATACAAATACCAACGTTGTCATTAACGATATTGAATACTTGACAGGGGACGACTTTGTGCAATTGCATTTTAAAATCGACAGGATGATACCCATCCCGGATGTGTTTTACCCGGATAAAAATGATAACACCCGGATTGTAATGAGAATGAACGACGTGACGGTTGACGTACCCAAAAACCTGTTTACATTTGAATCCTCTGTTATCGATTATATAAAAATTAATCGTAAAAAGAATCACAACTATGTGGACGTAGAAATTCACCTGAAAGGACAGGTCAATTACAGGGTGTTTACCAATCAGAAGGGGTTGTATATTGAATTTCCCAACATCAAAATAAAAAGTGAAAGTAAACCAACCCCATCCGTGTCAACGAAACCGACAACGCCGCCGACTCAGGCACTATCAAAGGCACCGGCAAACAAAAACACAAAACCCACACCGGGAAAAAAGATGCCTCCCCGTGAAAATTTGAACAAGAAGATGAATACCATTACAAAGAATAAAAAAACCACACCAATTGTAATTAAAGATATCCTGATCAGTGAAAAAAGACCCAATCGCATTAAATTTAAAGTAATCATGACAGGCCAACCGGATTTTGAGGTGATCCCGATTTCTGAGGGACCGGTACGATTGGCCATTGACTTTAAGAACACTCACTGCAAGCGCATGCAAAAACCGGTGAACCTTTTAAATGTCAAAAAGGTTCGAGGGGCCTATAATAAAACTTCCGTATATCGAGTCGTATTTGATTTACACTATTTAAAAAACTATAGAGTGTCCCCCAATCCCCAAAACGGAAATGTGCTGGAAGTGGAATTTTTTGATAATTTAAATCATTTAGTCGACAAAGGCGTACTCTCCAAAACAAAACCAAAAAAGAAAAAAGTAATGGACTCTAATTCCAAAGCCAAACCTGCCGGGGAAACCGTTGAAGTTGGTGAAAGTGCCATAAAACCACAAAAACAGGAATCCACAACCCGGGAACAAGGAAATGATAAGGGTGGTAATGGCGGGGACGGGAATAATAAGGGTAATGAGGACAACAGCGGTAATGGAGGCAAACGAAATATTACCATTACCAATATTGACGAAACCAATGGGAATGACAACAACATTAAAATTGACACCTCCACCAATACTATCACCATCAGTAACGAAGACTTTTTTGAAGACGAGAAGTCCCAGGTTACCATCAAGAACAAAACCCCTGAGGATAAAGACAAGAAAATCTCCACATCAGACCAAGACCAGTTAAAGGATACCGGGACCTCTATGCAATACTTGAAAAAGACTATTGACGAAGGAGAAAAAGAATACATCGGGGAGCCGATGACGTTTAATTTTCACAATGCCGATTTAAGGGACGTCATCAAAATCATTGCCAAAATAGCAGGAAAAAACATCGTGTTGGCCCCTGGTATTAGCGGCAGGGTTACGTCTCAATTGACTGATGTTCCCTGGGACCAGGCATTGGATTTGTTTTTAAAAATTAACGGGCTGGATTATGTAGAAGAAGGCAATATCCTTCGCATCGGCAGGGTGGAGGAATTGGCCCTGGAAGCCGAACAACGAAGAAAGTTAAGAGAAGCCAGGACAAATGAAGCTGAGCTGTCGGTCTTTACCCGAACCTTGAGTTTCACTAAAGTTGCTACTGTGGCTCCCCTGTTAAAGCGGCAGCTGTCCAGGCGGGGTGATATAATGCAGGACTCCAGGAGTAATACATTGATTATTTCAGAGGTCCCCAGCCGGGTCGAAGTACTGGATAGATTAATCGACACCATTGATGTGCCCAATCCCCAGGTTTCCATTGAGGCCAGGGTGGTAGAATCCAGGACCACCATATTCGAGAGCCTTGGTATCCAGTGGGGCTATAATTTCATAGCAGATGCCGCTTACGGCAACCAGACCACGCTAAAATTTCCCAATTCCGTTAGGCTCCAGGGTAACCAGTTTACATCACTGGCCTCACCCCTGGTAGGCCCCCTGGGTGGATATGCCGTGAATTTACCCGCCGATGGAGCCAGCGCCGGTACGGTATTCTCCATCGGTAACGTCGTGGATACCGTCCGACTGGACTTTGCTTTGTCGTCAGCGCAGAGTAAGGGTTTAGCCAAAATTATTTCATCCCCCAAAACCACTACCCAGAATAATATGGAAGCCTCCATCATGCAAGGGAAAATGATCCCGGTGCAAATCATCCAGAACAATACCATTACCATTCAATACAGGCCGGCAGTCCTGGAATTGAAAGTAACACCGCAGATTACCGCGGAAGGGACTGTAATTATGACCCTTGAGATCGATAATAACTCCGCGGACTTTGCCAACCTGGTCAATGGTATCCCGCCTATTACCACCCAATCCATTGAAACCACCGTAATGGTGGATGATGGCGGAACCGTTGTCATTGGAGGCTTATACTTGATGGACAAAAGTTCCACAAAGGATAACGTACCGTTTCTCAGCAAGATACCCATATTGGGGAATTTATTTAGAAGCTCAACGAAACGGAGTGAACAACGTGAAGTATTGATATTTATAACTCCAAGAATTGTTAAATAGGGAGAATAAAGATGAAAATTAGATCTTTATTAATAGTCAGCGCTTCGGCGGTTGTTTTATTGGTATTTATGTTAATTAACTTTTCCGGCTGCAATAAACTCGAAGAGCTCAGCCGATCCGGTTCAAAACTCATTATTGATATCATCACCGGCACTGACAGCCGGGGTGAGCCCGAATCCACAACCATATTTTCCGATGTGATTACCAATGGCTCGGTGTTTGATGATGTTGCCACGGCCACATTGTCAGCCGTTGTTTTAGATCCTGATATACCAGTAGGTACATTCTACCAGGATATTATGGTGGATCAAGTCGATATTGAATACTCCCGGGCCGATGGTTTAAATGTGCAAGGCAGGGATGTTCCCTATAGTTTTTCCCAAAAGGTTACCGCCAGGGTTCAGCCCGGGGGCCTGAGAGTTGAACTAAGTTTTGTGCTGGTCCAACACACTGCCAAGTCGGAATCCCCCCTGGTGGAGTTGGTTAACCTGGGGCAGGAACATATCCTGAAACTGGAAGCCAAAGTCACCTTTCATGGGAAAGATGTGGGGGGACACCGGGTAGAACCGGCCGTTGGTTACGTCTCGGTCTGGTGTGCCAACTTTGCCGATGAAACGTAACGTGGAGGGTTTAGAATGAAAAGAAAAAAGTATATATGGTCATCCATACTGGTTTTTGTTATGATCTGTGGAATATTGAGCCTGAACTTCTGCAAAAAGACGAAGGTGCCGGATCCCGATATGTTCAGTCCTGCCGGTTTCTACATCACGGTTTCCGGGACAGCCAATCCCTCTACCCTTTGGGTACCGGCATCAGAGCCTGCGGTTACGTCGATCATCACCGCCGTGGTCAGGGATAACCAGGGGAATCCGTTAGCCAATACAAAAGTAATTTTCCAGACAGATGGCTTCGGGTATTTCGAGAATTATACCCTCAGTGATGTCAAGCTGACCAATAACATGGGAGAGGCGCAAATGGTCTACTTCGTTGGCCCCGGTGCCAGTGTCAAAGCCGCCGGCAGCACCTTTATCAAGTTAACAGTGCCCACTGACGGCAGGATCGACATTCCTATCCTGTCGGAAGTGGTGGATTGGGTCCCCATTAAAGTTATCCCCTATCTCACCCAGGGCATTACTCTCGGTGGTCAAATAAAGACGCGCAGCGGAAATGGTGTCGAAGGTGTGGTAGTAACATTTACCGGGGAGGGGGGGAGCACCAGCGGCGTCGTCGTCACCAACCCCGATGGATATTACGAGTTCTTTGTGGCCGCCGGCTGGTACGGGGCCATTGAACCGAATTCTGATGCCTACTCTTTTACACCTCTAAATTACCAGTTCGACAGCGATAACCCTGTTTATAACGATAGGAGGGACCTGGACTTTGTCGCCGATTTCGAGGGAGGACAAACCCTGGCAGCAGATGTAACCAGTTGGGACGTCCCGGTAGAAGGTGGCACCCAGGAGGTGCATGTTTACAATTCAACAGGTGACGCTCACATTGATTATACAATAATCCCCAGTCACTCCTGGATCCAGGTGTCACGCAGGAGCGGAACCACTCCCGGCAGTTTCATCATCACCATAGGTGAAAATAAAACCGGTGCGCAAAGATCAGGGACAATAGAACTTAATGCCACAAGCGTCCAATCATCCAGTGTAACCATCCGTATCTCCCAGGAGGCCCACGAGGCACATTCCGATGCTCGACTGGAAGTGGACCGTCAAACAGTGGACTTTGAGTACGACTTCGACCCCGACGACGCCGAAAACTACCCTCCCATTGTCGTTAATGTGTTCAACAGGAAAACCACCGACTCCATCGCTTATATCGTTACCGTACTTGAAGATTGGATTATTGTTAATAAAGATTCAGGCTCTACGGATGATACCATCGAAATTAAAGTGGAAACAAATGACACAGGAGAACCAAGAACCGGGAAGGTTACCCTTACCGTCACCTCCACCGGTGTCTCCAACAGCCAGGTGGAAATTACGGTGAACCAGACAGCCGGACCTGCCGTTGGAGTAAATCCTGAGACCTATACTGCCAGTGCAGCCGGTGGTGATACTTTTGTGGTTAACGTATTCGATAAAAACAACCATCCGGATATACTCTATTGGAACGCTACCAACCTGGATTCCTGGATATACTTTACACCCTCCAGCGGAACAGAGGATAATAACATTATTGTTACCATACAGACGGCGAACCCCACCTCCAATCCCAGGGTAGGGATTATCACCATTACTGCTACAAACGGAACCACTGCTACCGTTACCATTACCCAGAAAGGTAGTTAATGGCAAATGGTGAATATAAAAAGTGAAAAAGAGCAGTTAACAGCGTTGGAGAGCCTCTTTCATCAAAAGAAACTCTCCGACGCCCTTGACACTGCCCAAAAATTAAAGGAGGATTATCCCAAATCGTTTCAAATTCGCTTACTGCATGTTAAAATTTTAGAAGAATTGAATAAAACGGAGGAAGCAGAAACCGCATTGATCGAGTTAATGCAAATGTTCCCCAATAATATTAATTTGCTTCTGGAAATAGGCAAATTATGCACAAAACAAAATAAATTTGGCGACGCCCTTGAATATTACAATAAAATCCTGTTTCTGGATCCCTTTAATCCCGAGGCCAAAACAGCAATCGATAAAATAAATATTAGCAAAAAAAATGCTTCCGGAAAAGGTAAAGGGAACACGGCCTTTGTATCCTATACCAGTGAAAAACTTCATGATGCAGACACACTGCCGGAAGTCGATCCCAGGGCATGGGATCGTTTGACAAGAGAACCGCCAACACCCAGACCGGACATTTTATCAACGCCAGCGCCGCCGGCACCGCCGGTACAAGCACCTCCTCCCCCACCGGTCCCGGAAGAGGAAATGGAAATCCCTGAAGAAGAAATAGAGGAGGAAGAGGAGGAATTGGACGGGGAAAAAACCACCGTTTCACAACCCATTAAACCATTGGAACAATTTAAGCAACCGGAACAACCGGAACCCGAGCCTCCGTCGCCCCCATCACCCTCATCACCCATCGAGTTTAAAATTGAAGAAATTGCGGAATTCCCGGAAGAAGAAGAACCACCCACCATACCGCCCATACCGGAAGTTGAAGAATCCGAAATCTCCGAATCTCTTTTTGATTCTAAAGACGCTGAAACCCCGGAACCGTTGGAAGCGTTAGAAGACCTGGAAGACCTGGAATCTCCCGGACCCCCGGAACCTCCATTTGAATTTAAGATGGAGGAAGAGATGCAAATGACGGAAACAGGAACCGATGTTGATACGGATACGGATACAGATGTAGATGTGGATGAAGAAACAGACAGGGGATTGGACATCGAGATACCGGAAGCCGGCAAGTCGGAGTTGGAAGCCATCGGGGTAGAAGAAGCGGAGTTGAAACACGAAGAAACCGGTGCCAATGAGGATATTACTGCAGTGACCGAGTTTACGGTTACAGAGACGGAGACGGAGGCGGATACGGACACGGATACGGATACGGATATGGATAGCGATGCAGATATTGTAACCGAAAGTGCAGCAGAACTCTACCTGAAACAAGGGCTTGTCAATGACGCCCTGGTTATATATAAAAAATTGTATGATGCGCAAAAAGAAGAACGATTTTTAATAAAAATAAACCAGTTGAAAAGACAACAGGTTACCCGGGGAAAAATCCTGGTACTTACCGAGTTTTTGAGATTGATAAGGCAAAAGCAGGAACAGTAGACAGCAAGGAGAAGGAATTGTTTGAAGAAATATTTAACCGGTTTTATGAAAAAAACAGGGAGATCAAGATCATTGGTGTATGGGGTAAAGATGGTATTGTACTGGAAAAAAAATACTTTCGTGAGCCCGACGTGGGGGAGCCGGGTTTAGATATCGATGTGGAATTTTCCGGTGCTGAATTAGCGGATATTATCTCCAAATTGGACCAAACCAAAACATCATCCGGGACATATTTTTTAAAATTGAATTACAACAACTATCTTTTAATGCTTTTCTCATTAACAAACGATTACTTTTTAATGATTTTAACCGGAGTGGACATCATCGAAGGCAGGCTGAAATTTTACTTAAATTTGTATAAAGAGCAATTAATTGCTGCTTTATAGTGCACGAATCAGCGGCTCTAATTTTGCCGATTGCCCGGGCGAACACCAGGTTCGCCCCTACATCTGATGAACGTTTTCGAACATTCGTAGGGGTAAACCTTGTGTTTACCCTCGCTTGGAACGGCAAAATTAGAATTGCTGTGCAGGAATTAAGGCCCTTGCTCATTTTTTACTTATATCGTATAATCTAGCCTTGATTGGAATCAGGGAATTAGAAAAAAACAGCGGGTAAACAATGACGGATGCCGAGACAAAAATCAAAAAATTTAAAGTCATCCCGGATGTACCAAAAAAACTGGCCGGATTGTATGATATCGCCTATAATATCTGGTTGTACTGGACCCCGGATGCCATTAAGTTGTTTATCCGCATGGACCCGGATTTGTGGGACAAAACCCGGCACAACCCGGTAAAAATGTTGGGTGAAATCAGCCAGGAACGGCTGAATGAACTGGCAGCCGATGAAGGCTATGTCGTGGAAGTGGCCCGGATTCACGAAAATCTAAAAAATTACGTTGAACCCAGAAAAAACAAAAAGGAAAAAACACCCTGCATCGCCTATTTTTCGTTGGAATATGGGCTCAGCGAAGCCCTGCCCATTTATTCCGGCGGATTGGGCATACTGGCCGGAGATCATATCAAGTCCTCAAGTGATATCGGCTTGAGACTGGTGGGCATCGGTTTATTATATCAATTGGGATACTTCCGGCAGTACTTAAACCAGGATGGCTGGCAGCAAGACTTTTATGATATTAATGATTTTTACAATATGCCTATCACAGAAGAACGGCATCCCGATGGTCAGCAGGTTGAAATCCAACTAAAACTTCCGGGACGTCCCCTCTATTTGAAAGTGTGGAAACTAATGGTGGGACGCATCCGCATTTACCTGCTGGACTCCAATATCGATAAAAACAGCAGGGCCGACCAAAAATTAACATCCCAACTCTACGGTGGAGACCGGGAAATGCGGCTCCAGCAGGAAATCATACTGGGTATCGGCGGCATAAAATTACTGGAACACATGGGAATCCCCGTTGATGCGTTTCATATGAACGAAGGCCATTCCTCCTTTGCCATATTTGAACGGGCCAAAACCCTCATGCAAAAACACGCCCTTACCTTAGATGAAGCCATGGAAGTTACCGGGAAAACCTGCGTGTTTACCACTCATACACCTGTTCCTGCCGGAAACGATGTATTTCATCCCGATCTAATCCGTAAATATTTCCAGGAATATGCCAATGAAATGGGGATTTCCATCGAGGAATTTCTAAAAACCGGCAGGCTGCAACCGCAGGATTCCCAGGAAAATTTTTCCATGCCGGTGCTGGCCATCCGGCACTCATCGTTTGTAAATGGGGTATCCCAATTGCACGGCCAGGTAGCCCAGCAAATGTGGAAAGATTTATGGGACGATGTACCCCACGAGCATATTCCTATCCGCGCCATCACCAACGGCGTTCACCTGGCTTCCTGGCTTTCCTTTGAAATGATGGAATTGTTTCGCCGCTACCTGGGGGATAATTGGCAGGAAAGGCAGGACCAGGAAGAGTTATGGCAGCGGATCCACAACATACCAGACCCTGAATTGTGGCGGGTTCATGCGGTGAGACGGCGCCGGCTCATCTATTTCATCCGCGAGCGGCTCAAAAAGCAATTGATCGAAAAAGGCGCTTCCCCGCTGCTGATCAATCAATCCCAGGAAGCCCTGGACCCCGAAACCCTCACCATCGGCTTTGCCCGGCGCTTTGTCGCTTATAAACGAGGGAACCTGGTATTCCGGGATATCAAACGCTTAATGAAATTGATCGACGATCCCTTGCGGCAGGTCCAATTTATTTTTGCCGGAAAAGCCCACCCCCAGGACCATGCTGGCAAAGAAATTATCAAGCACATTATCCATTCCATCAATAACAACTATTTACTCAAGCGCATTGTATTTATCGAAGACTATGACATGAATGTAGCCCGGTACATGGTGCAGGGAGCGGATGTGTGGTTGAACAATCCCCTGCGTCCCCACGAAGCCAGCGGCACCTCGGGTATGAAAGCCGCGGCCAACGGCGTACTTAATTTAAGTGTATTGGACGGCTGGTGGAATGAAGCCTATGACCGCAACATCACCAACGGATGGAGCATCGGAAGCGGTGAAGTTTACGACGACCGCAATTACCAGGACGAAGTGGAAAGCAAAGCCATCTATTCCATCATTGAAAACGACATCGCCCCCATGTTTTACGACACCGGACCCGACGGCCTCCCCCGCGAATGGATCAAAATGATGAAAAACGCATTTGTTTCCATCGTTTCTTTCTTTAATACCCACCGAATGATTAAAGAATACAACCATAGATTTTATAAAGAAGCCGGACGCAACTTTATTACCCTTAGTAAAGATAACTTTGCTTGCACCCGGGAACTGGTGCAGTGGAAAAATCACATCAAAAAGCACTTTTATTCCATTCACATCGGCGACATTCATTTCAATAAAACAAAAGTCTACAAAATCAACGAATCAGTAGACGTCTTCGTCGACGTATTTACCGGTGACCTGAAACCGGAAGATATCAGCGTTGACATCTATTATGGGAATATTTCCCCGGAACTGCGCTTAACCTACACCGCCATTGAGCATTTAAAACAAATCACTCCCCTGGAAGGGAATAAATACCGGTTTTCCGGCCGCCTGCCCTGTAAAAAAACAGGAAATTTCGGCTTTAAAATACGGGTGACTCCATATCATCCCTTGATCATGGACCCCTACGAAATGAATATGGTAATGTGGAAGTAGGAAGTAGGAAGTAAGAAGTAGGAAGTAAGGAAGAAGAGGTATGGATAAATGAATATAAACGATAAAGAATCGATAAATTGCCGATATAATAATATAGAGGTAACCGTCATAAAAGGAGGTGAATAAAATGAAAAAGATATGGACGGTATTATACATATTGATTGTTTTGCATATAATCGCACCGGCAGTGGTATCTGTCCAGGCCGGTAATTCTAAGTTGTTTCTTCCTCTGTTTGGTACTGGGGAGCTGGTTGAGGAGAGTCAAATTCCCTTCTCTATCAGTTATCCCAAGGCCTCCATTGAGGTTCTATACCCCGATGGGGGAGAAGTTCTGCTTAATTGTGGTAACTGTTCCATTACCTGGAGCACTTCCTGGGGTATTAAAAACGTCAAAATCGAATATTCCACCAATAATGGGGCTACATGGAAGGAAATCGTAGCTTCTACCCCCAATGATGGTATTTATGGTTGGTTCATTCCTGAAGAACCCTCCGAGGAATGCCTGGTTAAAATCACTGATGTCGCAAATCCGTTTACCTCAAATACCAGTGATTCAACGTTTACCATCGAATTGGCCGACCCCACGCTTATTCTTGCCTCACCTACAGGCGGAGAAAGTTGGCAGGTGGGAAACGATCATCATATAGAATGGGTTTCCTGCAACGGAGTAGGAGATGTGAAACTCGAATACTCCTATGACAATAAAAGTACCTGGATTACCATTGACCAGCAGGTCCCGAATTCCGGCCTATATCCCTGGACCATACCCAATACCCCTTCTGACACATGCTTTATCAGGATTAGCGAAGCCGATGACGGCGACCCCACTAATACCAATTATGCCCCCTTCTCAATTATCCCTGGAAGCGAAGCACCGGAAATCTCATTAAACCGCACCGAACTCCTGTTTGCCGCATTAAAAACCAGTATGGCTCATACCGGGGATCAATACATTATTATCAATAACAGCGGTGTAGGCGCGTTACAGTGGAAAGTCGAGGAAATTACCAGGGATGCGAACTGGTTGAGAATCTATAATAACATCGGGTCCCAATCCGGTATAGTAGGGGTTGGTGTCGAGCCTTTCGGATTAAATCCGGACGACTACAAAGCCACCCTTCATATTACAGATCCTGACGCCTCTAACTCACCCCAAACCGTTGAGGTTAACTTTATCGTTTATGATACCCTCAGTGATGCCGATCCCTTCGGCAGTTTTGATACACCGGTGCATGGGGTCACCGTGATGAGCAGTATCCCGGTTACCGGCTGGGCGTTGGATGATATTGGTATCGATAGAGTGATCATCAGGAGAAATGCTCTCCCCAGGGAAGGCGTCGATAAGATTGATATTGGTGACGCCGTATTGGTGGAAGGCGCACGGCCTGATATCGAACTGGCCTATCCCGATTATCCCATGAATTACAAAGCCGGTTGGGGTTACATGATGCTCACCAACATGTTACCCAACGGCGGCAACGGCGCCTTTACCCTCTATGCCTACGCCAAAGACATGGCTGGCAATGAAGTCTTACTAGGGAGCAAAACCATTACCTGTGACAATGCCAGTGCCGTTAAACCCTTTGGGGCCATCGATACACCTGGCCAGGGCAGCACTGTTTCCGGTATGGATTTCAGGAACCAGGGATGGGTGCTCACCCCCATGCCCAACAAAATCCCTGAAGATGGGTCAACCATAAAGGTGTATATCGATGGGCAAAACCTCGGCAATCCTGTCTACAACGTATATCGAAAAGACATTGCCAAGCTTTTCCCCGGTTACGCCAATAGTAACGGTGCCATGGCTTATTTTGATTTTGATACCACCGCCTATGTAAGCGGTATTCACACGATTCAGTGGACCGCCACCGATAATGCCGGAAACACCGATGGCATTGGCAGCCGCTATTTTGTCAGCCTCCAGAATCCCGGTTACACCGGCCAATCTGCACAGAAAAGCCAATTACATACCACCAGAACCCCAAAAATAGGAAAAACCTGGCACCGCTTTTTCGATATTCTAAGAATCCCGGTCAACCGCTCCGGAACAGTCAAATTTAAAAAAGGTTACGGCAAAGATGAACCAGGAACCCTCACTGCCAACAGGGAAGGAATTATTCATATCACCGTACCTCAAGACCAACGAATCGTTCTCCATTTGGGCCAGCCTAATGAGCATCTCCAGGCCGGTTACCTGGTAAACGGCTCCCGATTACAAACGTTGCCCATTGGTTCATCCATAAACTACCAGAAAGGAATCTTCTACTGGCAGGTAAGCTCCGCTTATTTTGGCAAATACAAACTGGTATTTATCCTGGAAGATCAGGCCGGACAACTCAGTAAAAAAATTGTCCATGCAGAAATAGTACCGAAGTTCAGAAGGTAGTTGGTAGTAGGCAGTTGGCAAACAAAAAAGAGTGAGCATTAAGAAGTAGGTCAGTGAGTCAGTGAGTCAGTGAGTCAGTAGGTCAGTAAGCTGATTGTTAAGAAGTTTTGTTTGTAATTTTGGTCATTGTAATTGGAATTCTTTATTTGTTGGGGGTGCCACCCCCTTTGTAATTTGAAATTTGTGATTTGTAATTTTTCCATGTGTTCTTCGTTTTATTTGCGCACGGTTTAGTGCCTTCATGGTTAATCCTAAATAGAAACAGGACAACAGAGACTGCATCATGAAGCTTTTGGAAACCATTGTTTGGGAGTGGTTGTGGGGACCGCCACTGATCATTACCCTACTGGCAACCGGTATTTTTTTGACACTGGCATCCGGGCTGTTTCAATTCCGTTACTTTTTTCACACCTTGCAGCAATACTTTGTAAGAACATTGAAAGGTGGAAGCGCGGAAGACTGGAAAGACCGCCGCTTGTCACCCCTGGAAGCGGTCAGTGTTGCCGTGGGAACCACGGTGGGGGTGGGTAATATCGCCGGTGTTGCCAGTGCCATTGCCACCGGCGGACCCGGGGCTGTTTTCTGGATGTGGGTAGCCGGATTCCTGGGTCAGATCATCAAAATGGCAGAGGTCTCTTTGTCTGTCCATTACCGCTCCAGGGATAAAGACCAGCAGACCTTTGGCGGTCCCACGTACTACATCAAAAAAGGCATCGGGATCAAACAAAACAATACTCCACTCTATAAATTGCTCAATTTCCTATTCCTTGGCGGCTTTATTGTTAGTTTCTTACTAACCATGCAGAATTACACCGTTTCCGAAGCCATCGCCGGAACCTTCGAACTGGACCAGGTAACCATCTCTATTATATATACCGTGCTCACATACATAATGATCAGCGGCGGTTTGAAAGGGTTAGGACGAATCGCCGTTAAACTGGTTCCTTTTATGTGTCTGTTTTTCCTGTTTGGCAGCCTGTTTATTATTTTCAAACACATCTCCCTGGTTCCGCAGGTATTTGAACTAATTTTTAAGGGTGCATTTAACGGTACGGCTGCCGTGGGTGGGTTTGCCGGGGCAGCGTTTGCCCAGGCTGTAAAAGTGGGCATGTCGCGGGCCGTGTACAGTAATGAATCGGGGTGGGGCACATCCCCTATGATCCACGCCTCTGCCAAAACCGATCACCCCATCCGCCAGGGGATGCTGGGCATTTTTGAAGTATTTATAGATACCATTGTGGTTTGTTCCATCACTGCCTTCATCGTTATTATTACTGGCAAATGGACCACGGGAATGGCCGGTGCAACTCTGACACTGAGCGCTTTCCAATCGGAACTGGGACTGATGGGCCGAATCATTCTCACTGTCGGTATACTGCTCTTTGGCTTAACCACATCTTCCGGGTTCTACGCACAGATCGAAGTCCTGGTGCGGTATCTCATCGGCGAAACCAAATATAAAGCCAGGATACTGGCGATCTACAAATGGGCATATCCCATCCCCCCGCTTTTGTTGGTAATTTTTTCAGTGGGTTATGGCATGCCCACCAAACATGTATGGTTGTTTGCTGACATGGCTACAGCCATCCCGATCTTTATCAATGTTATCGCTCTTGCCATCCTTTTTCCTGACTTCTTGAAATTAATTAAAGATTATAAAGCCCGTCACCTGGGAGTCGGTGAAGTCGACCCATATTTCAAAGTCTTTTACGAAGATACCGATGCTAAATATACTTGATTTTAGCCGCGAAGGCACGAAGCCAGTTGGCAGTTGGCAGTTGGCAAGAAAGAAGAGAAGTTGAAGGCTTCCCCAGACGTTTGAACCAACAACCCCTTTTTTAACTATTATCAATATCAGATGTGGTTATCTAACTGGTGGATTCAGGGAAGGAAGCCTTCCGATGGCCCGAAGGGTCTGCTGTGGCCGGCGACGCTATGCGCCGCGGGCTCCGTGCGGTACGAGATTGATTTATCTAAGAGAGAGTTGACTTTTAAAGGCTTTTAAACTATTATTAATACGAAACGCAAATGGAGGCAAACGTGAACGTGGAAGAATCGGTGCCCATCGCTCAAATTGAGGAAGTGGTAGCAAAAGCGGTAGAAAGTCGTCTGCAGCAAGCCGTGGAAGAATATGTGAAGAGGAATGAACTGCGCTTCAAAGAGTTATCCCTTATTGATAGAACTGTAAGAGTAGAGGAAGAGCTGCGTTCCTTGCGGGAGATGTCAGAAAGAAGATTTGAGGTAATAGACAAACGATTTGAGGCACTCCAGCGAGAGATGAATGCCAGGTTTGAAACTGTGGATAAACGATTTGAGGCGCTCCAGCGGGAGATGAATGCCAGGTTTGAAACTGTAGACAAACGATTTGAGGCGCTCCAGCGGGAGATGAACGCACGATTTGAGGCAGTCGATAAGCGATTTGAGGCAATGGATAAACGATTTGAGTCATTGCAGCGGGAAATGAATGCACGCTTTGTGGCCATGGATAAACGCTTTTCTGCGATTCAATGGATGATCGGAATTTTGGTTGGTATTCCTGCGCTTGCTATTACCATAACCCAGGTA
>JABAOF010001941.1_pt2 | contig 21531 bp, 16 predicted proteins | sample 7062171 | NCBI WGS metagenome assembly JABAOF01 (sample SAMN14538628, study PRJNA623070) | marine sediment metagenome | biome: marine biome [ENVO:00000428]; feature: marine pelagic biome [ENVO:01000023]; material: deep marine sediment [ENVO:00002113] | place: India: Gulf of Khambhat ...
CCGGGATGAGGCTACCGTAGCTTTAGCCTGGATCAATGCCGGGGTTGGAGACGTGATGGGAAGAGATTCAGACGGATATCCAACCCAGGAGATCTCAAATTATCAGAATGCAGTTCAGCTGTTTTTGGGACGGAGAATTCTGGACCAGTTATCCATAGGACTGGGAATAGAGTACATTCAGTATAATCTGGCAATCATCAATGCGTACGGGCTGGGTTTCGGTTTCTCTGCCATGGGAAGACCAATGCCCAAGCTGCGCCTGGGAGTGGCCGTGGAGGATATAGGGATGAAGTATTCCTGGGCCTCGGGGGACTACTGGCAGCAATTCGGCCTTTTGGGCTCTTCGGTAAAGGAAGAATTCCCCTTCAACTTCAGGGTGGGCGCTTCTTACCTTCTGCTGGAGGACCGGATACTTCTTTCCTCTGAGTTTGAGAAAAACCAAAAGCAAGGGGCGAGAATTCATCTGGGCGCCGAAGGTTGGGCGTTGGAGAATGTAGCAGGGAGGATCGGATACGATAGGGGTTCATTCACCTTGGGGTTAGGCTTGAGGCAGAAGATTCAATCAGCCATCCTGGGTTTTGACTACGCCTTCATCACCAGCCGGGTGGAGGACGATGCCGATCATCTGATTTCCCTGCAATTCGAATTCTGATGCCGAAGTCCTTCTTCTGGAAAAGTGTAGTAGCCCGATTCATCAGGCCAAGTGAAAGTGAGATAGATTGGGCAGCCTTTTTTCCGACAAGGTTCTTGATTGCAGGCTTGTGGGTCAATCGGAGCAGGCACCAGACTTACACCGAAGCTCGTTGGCGCAAGCTTAAACCCGCGGCTACCAATCGCCATTGCAGAAGTAAAAAAACAGGGTAGTGGCCGTCGGGTTGAGGCAGTAAAAGAGAAATACAGTAACATCCGTCTTGGTATCTCCGCATGTTTCTGAGAAGACTCAGCGAAAACGTTTATTGCATTCTGGGAGGGGAGAAGGAACCAAACGCGGGATTTGTGGTGGGGAACAACGGTATTCTGGTCATTGATACTTCTTTGTCGCCTTACCACGCCACCCTGATGTTGAAAGAAATAAGATCCATCACACAGAAGCCGATTAGGTACGTGTTCAACACCCACTATCATTCGGATCATACCTTCGGTAATCAGGTGTTCTCGGCTAAGGTGGTGGCTCACCGGACAAGCCGGCAGATAATGGCCAGGCTCGCCAAGACGGAGTGGAGCAGGGAAGCCGTTGATAAATGGGTACAAGAGAATCCAGAATGGAAGGACAAACTGGCCAATCTGAAGATAACCCTCCCGGATATCGCGTTCAATGAAGAACACGAGATCGATTTAGGCAACCTCAAAGTGCATCTGCAGCACATGGGCGGTCATACCAAAGACTCCTCTGTGGCCTACGTGCCTTGTTCAAAGGTTTTCTTTGCTGGCGACCTCATGTTTCAAGGAAGATACCCGTATACAAAAGATGCAGATGTCGGAAAGTGGCTTTCGGCGCTGAAGTCCGTGCAAGGGATGGATTTCGAGGCTCTGGTACCCGGGCACGGTTATCTGTGTGGCACGCCGGAGGTAGGACTTCTCATCCAATACTTCCAGAATCTGTTTGAGTATTGCAGAAGGTTCATAGAGGAAAACCTGCCCCTGTCCGACATTATAAGAAGGAAGGAATTCCTGAAGTTTGCCCGGCGAAATGTGGACAACCACCAGCAAAACATCAGGAAGGTCTATGCTGAACTGACCCAGGGGGAAAAAATTGAAGAATAGAGTCATTCCATTTCTTTTCATCTGGTTCTTTCTTTGCTGTTTCTCGGTTTCGCCTGCTATGTCCAAAAGCGGCAAAAGTGGCACTTCCAGTTTGAGCTTTTTGAAGATCGGCGCTGGAGCAAAGGCTGTGGGCATGGGAGAGGCTTTTTGTGCGGCATCAAGCAAAGTAGCTTCACCCTTCTGGAATCCCGCCGCGCTTTCCGGGACGCAGGGAACGCTGATCAGCTTCACGCACGCTCAGTGGTTTCAGGACGTAACCGCCGATTTCTTCTCCTCTGCCACCAGAGGGGGCGATAACGTGTTTGGCTTGAACCTATCCTTGGGCAGGGTCGCCGATATCGAAAAACGAGATACGCCGACTACCGAGCCGCTTGCGCTTTTTGATGCCCATGATGTTGTAGTTTCGTTCTCCTATGCCCGGAATCTGAGAGACAGATATGCCGCCGGACTTTCATTGAAGTGGATTTATGAGAAAATCGACATCTCCTCGGCCAGCGGATTGGGACTTGATGTGGGAGGAATCCTTTCGCCCTTCGCTGGAACCGGGAAGTCTGTTCTGCAGGATCTTACCTTCGGTGCAGCCATTCTGAATCTGGGATCCAAAATCAAATTCGAAAAAGAAAGCTATCGTCTTCCCACCCAGTACAAGGCGGGTGTGAGCTATTCTTGGGAGAGAGAGCATGTCAAAAGCGCCTTTACCTTGAACTTGGACGTGGTGAAACCCAGAGACGACGATACGAAGATTCACCTGGGCGGGGAATACGGTTTATATCAAAGCCTGAAACTGCGACTGGGTTACCAGTTAGGTTATGACGAGAAGAGTTTATCGTTTGGGACCGGTGTAAAATACCGAAACTATTCGATTGACTATGCATTCGTCCCCTACAAGTCGGGTCTTGGCGACGTGCACTGCATCTCTTTGGACGTTGGGTTTTAGGATTTTCTCAGTTCTCTGGTAAGCCGAGTCTTTGAAGAGAATCCGCGGTGTGTGTGAGCTTCTTTCCTTATGATGTATGGACTGTATCCCCCGACAGAAGCGGATTTTGATTCCTCAAATTTGATTGACTTTCACCACAGAACTTCCTCTCACCCCTCAAGCGCTCTGCGATGAAACAAAGGAGGTAATCTTTCATGGCGAAATATAGGATAGCGTGGCTTCCCGGAGATGGCATCGGAAATGACGTTCTGAATGCAGCCAAGATAGTCCTGGATAGAATGGAGTTAGACGCAGAGTATGTTCCCGGTGAAATCGGCTGGGAATTCTGGTGCAGGGAAGGAAACGCCCTGCCGGACCGAACCATCGAGCTTCTAAAGAAGACCGACTGCTGTCTTTTTGGCGCGATTACCTCCAAACCCAAGCAGGAAGCGGATGCTGAGCTGGATGTCGCTCTTAAGGGCAAGGGGTACGTTTATTACAGTCCCATCGTAAAGTTGCGTCAGCTATTTAACCTGCGAACCAATCTGAGGCCGTGCAAAGCTTATCCAGGCAACCCTTTGAATTATCGAGAGAACGTAGACTTAGTTGTGTTCAGGGAGAATACCGAAGACCTTTATTCTGGAGTGGAATTTCATCCCCTTCCTTCAGAGGTGATGTCAGTCCTGTGCAGACATCACGAACGTATGAAAAAGTTTGAGAATACCCCCCTTGTGGATATCGCCGTCAGTCTGCGGGTGAACACCAGGAAGGCTTGCCAGAATATCGTTCGCGACGCTTTCGAATATGCCAAAAAGCATAAGCGAAAATCAGTGACCGTGGTGGAGAAGCCCAACGTGATAAGAGAGACTTCTGGTCTGATGGTGAGGGAGGCAAGAAAGATTGCAGAGGAATATCCGGACATTCCGCTGTGGGAGACGAACATAGACGCCATGTGCATGTGGCTGGTCAAGAATCCGGAGGATTACGACGTGCTGGTTACCTCCAACATGTTCGGTGATATAGTATCTGATCTCTCTGCCCAGCTGGTGGGAGGATTAGGTTTTGCCTGTTCAGGAAATATCGGTGATGACTATGCCGTGTTCGAACCGACTCACGGCTCGGCGCCCAAATATGCGGGCATGAACAAGGTCAACCCCATGGCGACTCTTTTGAGCGTGAAATTGATGTTGGACTGGCTCGGGGAAGACGAAAAAGCCTCCCGACTGGAGTCAGCCGTCGCTGAGGTCATTAAGAAGGGAAAGGTGAGAACCTACGACATGGGAGGCAAGTCCACCAGCACTGATGTGGCGAAGGAGGTGGCCGGAAAACTCTAATCCCTGCGGTGGATTGACCAAGCCCGTGAGGGAGTTTGGAGTGTTCGTCTTTAGGCGAACCTTGTTTCGACACAGAACAGTTTGTGCGCGACGCTGATGCGTCGGGGATGGAAGGTCTGGAGGAGTTGGGGACAAGCCTTGTGCTTGTCCTTTAGACTTGAGGGGGTTTTGATTTTGTGGCATTTTTCGTTATATTGATTGATAGTCGCGGGTTTTCGACGAAACGGAGTTTTTGAAGCGCTGAGGGGTTCGCCTCGGAACAAGGGAGAGGAGAATTACGATGCATCAGCTTTCTAAGAGCACACGCAAGGATTTGCTCCCGTTTGTGATGAAGCCTGGACGTTATGTCGGAAACGAGTTGGGCTCCATAAGAAAGGATCATGCAGGAAAACTCAAGGTGGCTTTAGCCTTTCCGGATGTGTACGAGATCGGGATGTCCTACCTGGGATTGGCCATACTTTATCATATAATCAATCAACGAGAGGATTGGGTGGCAGAAAGGGTATTTGCCCCTTGGACGGATGCAGAGGAGATAATGAGAAAAGAAAGCATGTCTCTTTTCTCGCTGGAAACTCACACCCCTTTGAAGGAATTCGACGTCGTCGGCTTCTCGTTGACTTACGAACTCAACTATGCCACCGTCCTCAACATGCTGGATCTGGCCGGAATACCGGTTTGGTCGTCTCAACGAGGCGAAGGGTGCCCGCTGATTATCGCGGGAGGACTTTCCACTTTGAATCCAGAACCTATGGCAGAATTCTTCGATATATTTGCTCCCGGGGATGGAGAGGAGGTGATAGCGGAAATCCTGGAGAGAGTCCAGAATAGCAAGAAGGACAAAAGCAGAAGAGAAGATCTTCTTACCGAGCTCTCCAGGATTCCCGGAGTGTATGTTCCTCAGTTTTACGAAGTCAAATATGACCTCGAAAACAGATTCGAAAAGCTGGTGCCAAAGGTGGCGCATGCTCCTGAAAAGATCAAGGTGAGGACTATCCTCGAGCTGAAAAGCGGATATTATCCGCATAAACCTATAGTTCCTTTTCTGGAGACCACGCACGACCGGCTGACTATAGAGATCATGCGGGGCTGCCCCAGGAAATGCCGTTTCTGTGCGGCAACTGGGGCCTATCAACCAAAGCGAGAAAGGGCGGTGGAAGACATAGTCAAGCAGGCTGAAGTGGGAGTCGCCAATTCCGGGTGGGATGAGATTTCTCTTCTTTCCCTTTCATCTACTGACTACTCCAAGCTGCCTGAGCTGGTCAAGACGCTGGTTGGAAAATTCTATCCCAAGAGAACATCTCTTGCACTTCCTTCGCTGAGACCGGATTCCTTCTCCTTGGAGTTGGCACGGCTTTTGGCTCGGGTGAAGAAGCCAGGTTTGACTTTCGCTCCGGAAGCTGGCACTGCTAGGCTCAGGAACGTTATCGGTAAGCACTTAAATGAGCAGGATCTTTTGAATACGGCCAAGGTTGCCTTCTCTTCGGGGTGGAATCTGATTAAGCTCTATTTCATGATCGGTCTGCCCACCGAAAGGGAAGAGGACCTGAAGGGAATATTGGATTTGCTGAAAAGGGTGTGGAGGGTCGGAAAAGAGACGGGGAGGGGGAAAAATCTGAACGTGACCATCTCACCTTTTACCCCCAAGCCGCACACTCCTTTTCAGTGGGAGAAGCTGGAAGATACAGACAGCCTCCGGAGAAGAATGCATTACTTGAAGGCCAATTTAAGGCGGAGAGGTATCCATCTCAAATTCCGAGATCCCGAGGTCTCTTACCTGGAGGCAATCCTGGGCCGCGGGGATCGCCGGATCGGTTCTGTTATCTTCTCCGCCTGGAAGAAGGGGGCGAAACTGGATGGCTGGACAGAGCATTTCAATTATCAATTGTGGAGAGAGGCATTTGCCGAGCAAGGAATTGATCCCCGGTCTTACGCTGACGAAAAGAACCCGGATGTGCCGCTTCCCTGGGACCATATTGACAAGGGAATCAGAAAGGAATCTCTGAAGAGGGAAAGAAGCCGGGCCCACGCTTTTCAAGAAGAGCCGTTTCCGGAAAAGGAATCTCCATCACCGGCTCGGGGTGAAAAGACGGATTTTCCGGTCAAGGTGAAGATTAGCGATTTTGCTCCGGCAGAACAACTGGAGAATATGGTCGTTTCAGCAGAGGAATGTTCCCACGCTCCTCTCCCCTCTTACGGTCGTAAGAAGAAGAAAAGACCTTTATCGCCGGTTTTGAAAGTAGCGCGCAGCCGCGCAAGGCTGAAGTGGATCAAACGGGAGGAGGTCCGATTCACCTCTCATCTGGATGTGGGGCGCACCTTCGAACGCACCATTCGCAGATCAGGAGTTCCCATCGCATACACCGAAGGGTTTCACCCCCATCAGAAGGTCGCCTTCGGTCCACCCCTTCCTTTAGGTTTTGTCTCCGACGCAGAGTACCTGGACATTCAGCTTACCGAACCGTACTCGCCCGCGGTCCTTTACAGATTGAACCGATCTCTGCCCCAGGGATTTGAGTTTCTCGAGGGCAAGCCGATTCTGGGCAAATCAGAGTCTTTAAGCTCCATGATAAACCTGGCTTCCTATGAGGTAAGACTGAATCTTCCTGGAGATGAAACAGAAAAGCTGATCCAGGCTACGTTAGAGAAAGAGAATCTGTGGGTAAAGAGACTCGCTAAACAGCAGGTTAAGGAGGTAGACATAAGTGGGAACATCAGAGAATTGGAGTGCGAGCCTTTTGGCGATCAGATTCTGGTGAAAATGCATCTGGCGATGGGAAGGGATGGCTATGCCCGACCAGAGGAGATTCTCATCTACGGATTAGGGCTCGAGCAAAAGACAGTAGCCGCCCTGCTTTTCAAGAGAACCGGACTCTTTGTGATGAAGGACAAACGGATCTTGACTCCTATGGAAGAAGTTTAGCCCGGGATTCGATCCGGATTTAGATATTTCTCGGACCAAACGATAAACCAGATAGATTCTCGCTTTTGACGCTCACTTAAGATAGTGGAAAAGAGGCAGAAGATAGATACCCGAGAACTCGCATTAAGAATTCTATATGACATAGAGGTCAATGACTCGTTTGCTGACCAAGCCATCTTGTCTTTCTCCAGGGATCTTCATCTTTCTTCCTTAGATCGAAGGTTCTTGGGCCAGCTGGTTCACGGAACCACCAACATGAGAAGAAGGTTAGACTATGTTCTTGGTCTGCTCTTGGAGAGAAAATTGGTTGAGCTCACCCCGTGGATACGAAACATATTGAGAATGGGAATCTATCAAACGGATTTTATGGAGAAGGTTCCGGACAATGCTGCCGTGGACGAGTGCGTCAGACTGGCCAAGAAATTCGGGCATAGAGGCACGGTTGCTTTGGTAAACGCGGTGCTGAGGACTTATTTAAGGGAGAAAAGCCAGGTGAGTTTTCCAGCCTGGGAAAAGGACAGGGTTGGGAACATAGCCCTGTTTTATTCTTTTCCCGACTGGATGGTGGAGATGTGGCTGGGGATCTTCGGAGAAGGACAGACCATCAAACTGTGCCAGGCCTTTAACCAAAGACCCCGCCTGGGCTGCCGGATAAACTCGTTGAAGATTGATCAGCAGGGATTGGAGCAGATACTCACACGCAAGAAGATCAAATTCAGACCGGGCAAATTCGTGGGAGGTTTCTATTGGGTCGAATCCAAGGTGGATCTGGATCGTTTTCCCCCCTTACAAAGCGGGTTGGTCTATTTCCAGGACGAGAGTGCGGGGCTTGCAGTTGAGCTGTTGGATCCTAAACCCGGCGAGCGGATACTAGATCTCTGTGCCGCTCCCGGAGGAAAGTGTACCTTCATTGCAGAGAAGATGAAGGATCGAGGGCTGGTGCTGGCCGTGGATGTGAACGCTGGAAAGCTCTCACTGGTAAGACAAAACTGTGAAAAGCTGGGAGTGGATTCTGTGGCCCCTCTCTGTGCTGATGCCAGGACTTTTTCCTGCCGCGCTGTGGACAGAGTTCTGGTTGACGTCCCCTGCTCAGCCTTAGGGACCTTAGGTCGCCACTCAGACGCCCGGTGGAAAAAGCAAAAAGCTGATCTGCTGAGACTCCAGAAACTGCAGCTTGAGATTCTGGCAAATGCGGCGGACCTCCTGAGAGAAGGTGGTGTGCTGGTTTACAGCACTTGCACGATCACACCGGAAGAGAATGAGCATGTGATTGACAGGTTTCTGAAGCAAAGAGAGGATTTCAAGCTGGTAGACAGCTCTCAGTTTGTAGATCCCGAGGTGGTCGATCAGAATGGTCTGGTTCGAACCTTTCCCCACATTCACAAGATGGACGGAAGCTTCGCCTGCAGATTGGAGAGAACGTAATACCGGAGAAGAGAGATTTTTTCAGTTGGATTTTGAGCGTGGACATCTTATTTTAGCGTAATCACAGGAGGTAGGCTACGACTTCGTGAGGCTAGCCATGGAGAGAACAGTAAAGTCAAGGTTGAAGCAGATATTCCACCCAGTTTGGCGAATCAAACTGCTGAGATACCCCGCTCTTCTGATTGGAATGATTGTTGCTTTTTTTCTCCTTCTGATTTTGGCTGATCGTGTGATTATGCCCGTACTCGTTCACTGGGGAGAGGCCACTGTGGTACCGGATCTGACGGATCTGAGCCTAAAAGAAGCAGAGGCTGTTTTAAAAAAGGAAGGTTTGAAACTACAGGTGCTGGCGGAAGAACACGATGCCACCAAGCCTCCGGGAACTGTTCTTTCCCAAATTCCTCATCCCAATACCAGGGTCCGAGAAGGGAGGTCTGTAAGGATAACGGTGAGCAAAGGTGGGAAAACGGTTTTAGTGCCCAAGCTGGAGGGGGTCTCCGTAAGACAAGCGGAACTTCTGCTGGCTGACGAAGGATTGGAGCTGGGAGATGTGAGTTGGGTTCCATCCGAGTACTTCCCGGAAGATGTGGTAATCGCCGCCACCCCTTCATTCGGGACCTCGGTCCCTCTCGGCATGTCCGTTAATCTCAAGGTGAGTCTGGGGATAAGGCCAGCTACGGTGGAGGTGCCCAACCTTCTGGGGATGAACCTGGAGGAGAGCAAAAAGATACTCCGGGAAATCGGGCTTCAGCTCGGAAGGATCAAATCCACGATAAACAATGACTTTCTGCCCGGGACCATATTGAAGCAGTCTCTTCCACCGGGTCAGGAAATAGATAGGGGCTCCAAAATAAATCTGGAAGTTAGCGCCACTGAATGAAGTCGGCAATTCAGCATTCTTCAAATCGCGCGAGTTGCAAGGTTTCGCTGGTTTTGCCGAATTGGAATCCCAAATATGTTTCGGCGAGGTGTTAGATGATAAAGGTAGCGCCCTCTCTGTTGTCGGCTGATTTCAGAAACATCGAAAGAGAGATCAAGCGGGCGGAAAAGTGCAAGGTGGATCTTTTTCATCTGGACGTAATGGACGGACACTTTGTTCCCAACATCACCTTCGGCCCCCTGATGGTTGAAGCCATAAACCGCTGTACCAGGCTGCCTCTGGACGTTCATTTGATGATAGAGAACCCGGATGACTTCGTCGAACCGTTTGTTAGAAGCGGCGCGGATTATCTTACGGTGAGCTTAGAGGCTTGCAAGCACCCGCATCGAACCATAAATCTGATTAAAAGCTTCAGGGTCAAAACGGGATGCGCTCTAAATCCCGCAACACCTTTCAGCCTGGTCAAGCCGGTTTTGGAGGATTTGGATCTGCTGTTGTTGATGACGGTCAACCCCGGATTCGGGGGACAGAAGTTTATCCCATCGGTTTTGCCCAAGATAGAAGAAGCAAAGGCATTCATCACAGAACACAAGCTCACAACAGAAATAGAGGTGGATGGCGGGATAAGCCCGCAGACAGCCAAGTTGGTGAAAAAAGCCGGGGCAAACATATTGGTAGCGGGGGCTGCAGTCTTTAAGAGCAAGAACTATTGCCAGACGATCAAAGCTATTAGAGAATCATAGCTGGCAGAACAAAGCTTCGGGGTTCGGGGCCTCCCAACTTCAAGGTTATATGTTCTTTGAGGTGTCGGCAGTTGCTCATCTCAATGGCCCTTAGCTTTGGGAATTCCTGTAGCCGTAAAAATCAGGGAGGGCTTTGAAACGTCAAGGAGATGGCTTAGTCCGATCTTGACAGTGGAGATGACGGCGTGGCTCGTGTTCTTCGGCTGCCATAAGAAGTCCACCGAGAGTAAAGATGGGCTACCAGTATGGAAAATCTGCAGTGGGTCACACAGCGGTCGGGCTGGCAACAGAGTATATACAGTAGCGATTGATGCCTCAGACGACAAATGGTTCGGAACTGATGATGGCGGTATCAGTAAGCTTGATGAGTCGATAACCTGTTGAGGACTATGCCTTACACGGTTTGAACAGCTTGACAATAGAATACTGGAAAGGCTGTGTCGGCTTTGTGGGTGCTTGGGTCGGACGTGACGAATTAGAGGATACGAGGGGTCAGGGGGGAAGGAGGAAGATTTTCGTTGCTAAAATGGTTGGGGTGGTTATATTATGGCTTTCGTACTTTTGGCCTGGACAGGCGTATGATAGCTGAAGGAAGAAGAGTTTCTTGTTCGCTACCTTGATAGATTCAAGTTAGGTATTGGTTTGAGAAGATGTTTGAAGATCTAACGGCAAAGTTAGAAGGGATTTTCAAAAAGCTACGGGGAAGGGGAAAGCTTTCTGAAACCAACATCAAGGACGCTTTGAAAGAAGTGCGGCTTGCACTTCTGGAGGCGGATGTCCACTACAAGGTGGTGAAGGAGTTTGTTAGCCAAGTGCAAGCCCAGGCGATTGGTGAAGAGGTTCTTACAAGCATCACCCCCGGACAACTGGTTATAAAAATAGTCAACGACCAGTTAACCACTCTTTTGGGAAAAGAAAGGGTGGAGGTTAAGTTTTCTACCCAGCCTCCCACCATCTTCATGCTGGTGGGTTTGCAGGGGTCCGGTAAAACCACCGCCTGCGGAAAACTGGCGCGATATTACCGGAAGAAAGGGAAATTTCCTTTGCTGGTGGCTGCGGATGTTTACCGTCCTGCGGCCATAGATCAACTCATGATTTTAGGCAAGATGCTTGACATTCCCGTTTTTTCCTCCGAAGACGATCCGGTCAGGATATGTTCGAACTCACTTGAGCATGCTCGAAAAGAGGGCAAGGATTTGGTGGTAATCGACACCGCTGGGAGATTGCACATCGACGAGCCTTTGATGCAGGAGCTTATGAATATCAAGAAGGCGGTATCTCCGCAGGAGGTCACCTTGGTGGCGGACGCAATGACCGGACAGGATGCGGTCAACATTGCCAAAACCTTTGAGGAGAAGCTGGGGCTGGACGGGGTCTTTCTGACCAAAATGGATGGTGATGCCCGCGGAGGGGCGGCCCTTTCCATTCGGGCAGTCACCGGCAAACCCATAAAGTTCGTGGGAGTAGGGGAGAAGCTGGATCAGCTTGAGATGTTCTATCCGGATCGGATGGCCTCGCGCATATTGGGCATGGGAGATGTGGTCTCCTTAGTTGAAAGGGCGCAGGAGGCCGTGGATCTGGAAAAGACCGAAAAACTGGAAAAGAAATTAAGAAAGGAGGCTTTCACCCTGGATGATTTTTATGATCAGCTTCAGCAGTTGAAGAGAATGGGGCCTTTGGAGTCGATTCTGGAGATGATTCCCGGGATGGGAGCAAAGATGTTACGAGGACTCAGGATCGACGAGAAGGCCATGGTGCGGGTAGAAGCCATGATTAACTCCATGACCAAGGAGGAAAGGCAAAAACCTCATATCATAGACGGAAGCAGAAGAAGAAGGATTGCAAGGGGAAGCGGAGCCTCGGTTCAAGACGTTAACCAGCTCTTGAAACAGTTCTTCATGATGCAAAAGATGATAAAAAACGTGGCGAAAATGGACCTCAGGAAGCTGGAGAAGGGCTTCTCGTTCTTCCGCTAGGGAAAGGCCGAAGAGAGCTTGCGCTGTGATTGCGTTCTTGAAGAGATCACTTGTCATCAGAAATACAACTTCTAAGAGCTGAAGCTCAACAGATGGAAAAAAACCGAAAGCAACAAAAACCACATTAAACGGAGGTAGATTTGGCGGTAAAGATCAGATTAAGAAGAATGGGTGCAAAGAAAAGACCCACATACCGTTTTGTCGCCACGGATTCCCGTATGCCCAGGGACGGAAGGTTCATCGAGATTTTGGGTCACTACAATCCCATTGAAAAACCGGCCGCGGTGGGGGTAAAGGAGGATAGGGTCTACTACTGGTTGAAGCAGGGTGCTATTCCAACTGATACGGTGAGGGGCATCTTCAGCCAGATCGGTCTTTTTAAAAAATGGGAGATGATCAAAAAGGGTGAGGATGCTTCCCAGATTAGCTTGCCGACTCAGCTTAGGGAAAAGCCCAAAAAGAAGAAGAAAAAGAAGGGTAAACCGCCTGAGGAGGCTGTCCCATCAGCCGAAGCAGTAGCTCCTCCAGAGAAAGCCGAGGTCGAAAAGCCAAAGGAAGAGAAGAAAGAAGAGAAAGTAGAGGAGAAGAAAGAAGAGAAGAAGGAAGAGAAAGTAGAGGAGAGGAAAGAAGAGAAGAAAGAACAGAAGAAAGAGGAGGAGAAGGAAGAGAAAAAGGGAAAGAAAGAGGAAAAGAAGGAGGAGAAAAAGGAAACGAAAGAGGACAAGAAGAAAAGGGATACCAAAAAGAAGAAGAAGGAAGATAAGAAAGGGGAGAAAAAAGAGGAGAAACCTGAGAAGTAGCTTTAATCTTGCACTGGCAGCTATCGAACTACACCAGAGGAACAGAGTCGGGAATACCAAACAAAGGCGGGCAAGATCACTTGGCGAATCTATGGAAAGGGCCAAGAGTGTCTTTGGAGGTTGTCTCGTGTTGGTCCGGGTCGAGATGATTAACAGATATGAGTAGGGTGACCATAGGGCAGATCTGTCGGGTGCGGGGCATAAGAGGAGAAATGGTGGTTAGTGCCTTCACGGATGATCCCCGCAGGTTTCGGAAACTCCAGAAAGTGACGATTTCCAAGGGGGGAGGCACCAGAGAGTTTCTGGTGGAGAAAGCAAAAGAATTTAAAGGAAAGGCTCTGCTGAAGCTGGTGCAGGTGCGAAGCCCGGAAGAGGCCGAAAAGTTGGTGGGAGGATTCATAGAGATAGAAAGAGATCAAATGGTTGAACTTCCTGAGGGTAGGTATTTCGTATTCGACATAATCGGACTTCCGGTTATCACCACCAAGGGGCAGAGAATCGGGACGGTCAAGGAGGTAATCTCGCTTCCGGCAAATGATTTATATCTGGTGGAAGGCGACCAGAAGCTCTACCATATCCCTGCCACAAAAGAGGTGGTCAAAAGGATTGATCTTAAAGAAAGGAAGATGATCATTGAGCCTTTAGCGGGCCTGCTGGAGCTTTAGATTAGAACCGCCTATGCTAATAGATATTCTAACAATCTTTCCCGGCATGTTCACCGGGCCTTTGAATGATAGCTTGATTCAAAAAGCCAGGGAGAGGGATTTGCTGCGACTGCGGGTGCATAACATCAGGGAATTCGCGGAAGACAAGCACAGGACCGTGGACGACGCGCCTTTCGGCGGGGGAGGGGGAATGGTTATGAAGCTGGAACCCTTGTGTCGGGCGTTAGATTCGATCCGGGATCAGGACGAAGAGGGATTCCGGAGCACCATCATCCTGACCACTTCCCGGGGAGAGAAATTTTCCCAGAGAAAAGCCCAGGAACTCTCCCTTAAGGATCGTCTGATCATAATCTGCGGACATTACAAGGGAACAGACGAACGCCTGAGGATGCTTTATCCCGTAGAGGAGATATCCGTCGGCGACTACGTTTTGACCGGGGGAGAGATACCTGCCTTGATTATCATTGACGCCGTGGCGAGATTGCTTCCCGGCGTCTTGGGAGACTTTGGGTCCGCTCAAACTGATTCTTTCTTTGAGGGAATTCTGGGGCCGCCGGTCTATACCCGGCCGGCAGAGTTTAGAGGATTGGGCGTACCGGAGGTGCTTCTATCCGGAGATCATGAAGAGATCAAGGTGTGGCGGAGAAAGCAGGCGTTAAAAAGAACTTTACACAGAAGGCCGGACTTATTAAATTGGGAACAACTTTCCGACGAGGAGAGAAAATGGGTAAAGGAGGCTGAACGGGAAAAAGAATAGCACTTGTCAATTCATGCCAACGATTCAGATTCGATTGCCGTTATGTTTGCACGGAGGAAAAAATGGATCCGATCTCTGCCGTCGAGGCCAAATATCAAAAGAATAAAATCCCCGAGTTTGGTCCTGGAGATACGCTGAAGGTACACACCAAGATCAAAGAGGCAGATAAAGAGAGGGTTCAGGTATTTGAAGGTGTGGTGATCCAGCGGAGGGGGAAAGGAACGGGAGAAACCTTCACGGTAAGGAAGGTCACAAGCGGTGTGGCGGTGGAGCGCGTTTTCCCCTTGCACTCTCCCAATATTTCCAAGATCGTACGGGTGCGACAGGGAAAGGTGAGAAGAGCCAAGATCTTTTACCTACGGGGACTGAAGGGTAAATCTGCCCGCATCGAGGAAAAAAGAAAGGAAGAGGAGAGTTCGGAACCCTAACTGTTCTTGCAAGTTAAAGAATTGGACTCACTTGCGTCCTCCCGAAATGTTCTTTGCCCACCAACCGGTCCAGACCGATCCCCGATCAGTATGGAGCGGGAACTTATTCTACTTTGGCTTCCCTTTTTATTGGAAACAGAAGTTTGCTCAGCTTAGGCTTCCGGGCCGTCATCTCACTGCCTTCTCTGTCTCCGTTTAGCCAAAGGGAAGGTGAAGTGAGAGGAGTTGATCCGGAATGTGCTCGAAGGAGGCATATTTAGACAAACCAAACCCAGATTTCACTGAAGTTCGATTTTGAATCAGCAGGTATGGTTTCACTTTTGCGGTTGTCATCTATCAACGCTTGAGGATCCAAACGCAAAAAGCCGCCCTGAAGCTCTCTTTGCTACAAGGCGGCTTTAGCCCCCCTTATGTTACTTCTTGCAAGATGAGCCGCGCTCGATTTTTGTACAATATTTATATCGGCGTCAGAGCTAGAAACGTTAATTCCGCGTGTCAAAACTGGATCTCAGCATTGGGCCGAAGCTACTGAGTAATGCAGAGGCAAAACTTTTATTTGTCTCTGGCAAGTCAACGGGAAATGGAGTGTCAATGTGGGACGATGGGTGAAGATGGGCTTCAAAATATCCGTAACTCCGCTGTGCAGCTGGGTGCCCAGATAGCACTGGTGCTCGTCCTGACGGCCCTTCTCAGAAAGGTGGCAAGGTAAGGAGATTCCTTTCCTGGATAATGCCTGGTAGCGAGAAGTGACAGCCCACCTTGGTTGGCTTCTTCGTGTTGGAAAGGAGCGCGGCCCCTGAGAACTCTGACGCCAAATTCGGCAGCTCAAACTGGTTTTGACATGTCGGAATTCTGTCCGGGTATTGGGATGCAGTCCGGAATACCTGAACGCAGACGGACCTCTTATCCCCTGAGGCAGAGCAGTGGAAGAACCCCCGTTGGGCAGGTTAGAACTCTGCTCCCAGGGAGACGTAATGCTTGGGCTTGGCTGAAACCCAATTGAAATCGGTCGCCCAGCCTACATCATAACGCAGGACGAAAAATCCCAGATTCGCCCTGGCTCCGAACCCGAACCCGGCCTTTATATCCTTAAGCCGATTGCCGCCCTCAGAGGTTCCCCCTTTGAACTTCTTGTCCTCATCCCACGCGGCTCCCATGTCATAAAACAGGGCGCCGTTGATGTAGTGAAGAGTCAGGGGCAGGGGGAATTTCATGACCAAATGCTCGACAAACGGGTAGCGCAGCTCGATGTTGGTTAGGAAAAACCTTGTACCGCTTAGGTCGAAATATTTGTAACCCCGCAACGGGGTGACCAGATTTCCAAAGTACAGATCGTCTATCCCGTATATATCCTCCGAGCCTAAAGTGGGACCTATCCAATTGGACTGACCACCCAGAAAGAATCTCTTCTTGTCATCCCCGTGGGAAAATCCTCCGGCCAGTCGAAAGACAAAGCTGTATCTTTTCTTGAAATGAAAGTATCTGCGATAATCCATCACGGCCGCACCATAGGTGATGCTTCGCCCAGTTAGGTAAGGTGCATACTGATAGGAAAGCAAGCGCCTGGTTCCATTGACCGGTCCGGTGTGTCCCCAGATTACCGTGTCGTTGATCCAGGACAGAGAGGCCACCAGAACCTTCACACTGCGATCGTCATAAGTCAAAGTGACGGGGTGAGGATCGGAATATTTTCGATCGACCGAAATGTGACTTATGTCCAACTCTGCCCGGGAGAACTTGCTGAAAGGAAATGAAAGATACGCCAGAACCCCGTACGTCCGGTCGGAGAAAAGCCTGTCCAGATCGTCTATGTAAAAATACTTGGTGTGAAAAAGGCCTGCACCCATGTTTACCCTTCGGGCTTGATACAGATAGAATAGCTGGAAATTGCTCTGGTCGATAGTGTTTACCACGTCCGTGGCCAGTATGAAGGTGTGATTCCCCAGCATATCGCTTATGGCGATCAGGGATTGCCCTTGAAAGCCAAAGAAGGCGTCATAGCTTAGAGCTCCGGAGATTAAGTCGGCAGAGAATTTAAGCTTGTACCGGTTCTCTCTGAATTCACCATTGGGCAGCCTGTAGCTTATGGTATCCTTTTTCTGGGGGACCTCTTGGGCCGTCAATTCTGCAAGACTATCCAATTCACTTTTCCCTGCCTTAAACACGTAGGAACTGAAATCCAGGTCTGTCTCCGCAGATTTCTCCACCTCGGTGGTGTCAGCTAAAGTGGTCACGGTGTCCTTCTCCATCGCCAAAAGGTAAGGGGTTTTGGTGAGTGAATCCCCCTCCTCCACCGCTGGTCGGATGTCTTTCATCAGGAATATGTCCCAACCTCCCTTTTGAAAAGCAGAGAAGGCGATCTTGTCACCGTCCTTTGACCACGAGGGGGAAAAGCAGCCGGATAGAACATTGGTGATGGGGAAGACCAAGGAACTGTCCAGGTCAATTACGTAGAGATTGTGTATCCCATTTCGGTCGGATACGAAGCAGATCTTCCTGCCATCGGGCGACCAGGTGGGAGAGCTGTTGTTGCCCTCTGCCGCGGTGACTGGGGTGATTCTCCCGGACTGAAGTTCCAGAATGTAAAGACGGTAACGCCCGTACTCATAATCTGACGAGTCTTGGTTGGACTCCGAAGGTCGATCCGAGCTGAAAGCGATCAACCTGCCGTCCGGCGAGAAACTGGGGTCCTCATCGCCATAGAAATCATCAGTGAGCTTGGTTAACTTCTGATTATCCATCTGCCAGCTATAGAGATCTGCCTTTCCATCTTTGACTCCCACGAAGGCAATACTCTCATCGTCGGACGACCAGGACGGTGAGCGGATGGCATCCAGCTGGAAACTAAATTTCCTGTATATCTTTGCGTCCTTTACCCGGACCAATGACAGGATATCCTGTCCCCCGCTTTTTGACACAAAAGCCAGGCTCTTGCCGTCGGGAGACCAGGACAGGCCGCTGACGTACGAGTGAAGAGACTCCAAATCTCCTGATCTCTCCCCTTTCACCAGCCTCTTTAACACCTTTCCATCGATGGCGGAGATGATATAGATTTCCGTGTAGTCGCTTCTGTCGGAAAAGATAGCCAGACGATCTCCTGCCGGTGAGAAAGCCGGCTTCTCATTGATGTAAGAACCGTCTTCCGGGTGGCGGGTAAGCTGCTTGGCAAATTCCTTGGCTTCTCTTCTTAAAGCTAGCTCGGGCCAGTATCTTCTGCGCTGAGCCTTCATCCATTCCTCAGAGAATCCCTTTTGATCCAGCCCGATGGCGGATTTCAAAGCCTTGTCCATGGAGAGGTGAGTCTTACCCTTGTTTAGGATTTCAGATAGCTTCTCCTCCCCGTATTTGTCCACGATATACTGTATGGCGGATTGCCCCTCCTTGTAAGCCAGAAAACCTCCAACCAATTCCAGCGGCGTCATATATCCGTTGATGGTGGCATCCCGGAGTACCATATCGGCCTGAATGTCCCAACCGTAACGAGAGGAATATTCCGCGTAGCCTTCGGCAAACCACAGGGGTAGCTGAAATAGATATTGACGACTGAAAAACGAACCCACCAGATTACCATACAACATGTCGTATATCACCGCATGCGTCAGCTCATGATGAAGCACATGCCGAAAATCCTCGTATGAGCCGGTGAAGGGAACCACCACTCTGGTCTTGAACGACTCGGTAAACCCTCCCACACCTTCCTCTATCAGATTGGGGATGACGTTGGTCTGCTGGAAGTCGTTAGGAGAGTTATATAGAATGACCGGGATCCTCTTAGACAAGTCGTAGCGGAGTTCTGTCTTCACCTTCAGATAGGCTTCGTCCAAGACGTCAGCGGCGAACTTGGCCAGATTATACTCACCTTCGTAATAGTAGATGTCAAAGTTCTTGGTTTGAATGTAATACCATTCGAAGCGGTCGTATTGCACCTTATTCTTTCCGAAATATGGTTCCTGTGCTATAGAATGACAGACGAGCAAAAGCAGGATTGCACAGCACAGAATAGCATGCTTGAATAGGCATCTCATCTTGAACATCTCCCCACGGTCTTTTGGAGGCACATCAGATTCTGGCTGAAGTAGACCGTGTTTCTTTTGAAATTTGATTACCAAAGGAACCTCTTGACCCATTGCAGGGGCCCTGAACTTACCCACCGGATCCCCTCTCCGTTACACAGACCCACTAAGGCTTGACAAGGTTTAATATCCTTCTCCGCCACTTAAATCCCTCAACGTATAGCGAAATGTGGCATAGTTTCGTTGGATTCAGAATCCGCCATTCCAGGTTTACCGAAGAAGCGGCGACCTTAGATTAAGGCAGTTTTGTCAAAAGGAGGAAATCTTCCTCTCCCGCTTTTTCCTCCTTTAGCTTGCTATCCTCTTTATACTGGCGCCCAATTGAGCCAGTCTTTCTTCCATACGATCGTACCCTCGGTCGATATGATAGACCCTTAACACCTCGGTGTTTCCCTCTGCGGCCAGGCCGGCCAGAGTCAAGCCCGCTCCCCCTCTTATGTCCGAAGCCATGACTGATGCGCCCCTGAGCTTCGGGATACCGTTTATGGTGGCCCGGTCTCCGGAGATCTTTATGTCCGCTCCCAGTCTGCAGAGCTCCATGGCATGGGTAAATCTCTCCTCGAACACCGTCTCCCTTATCTGGCTGGTTCCGTCGGCAATGCAGGTCAAGGCCATCATCGAAGCCTGCATATCGGTGGGAAACCCGGGATGTGGGTAGGTGACTACAGAAAGGGGTTTAAGCTTTCTGGGACCTTTCACCTTGATTCTTCCCCTGTCCTCCTCGATCTGTGCGCCCATCTCTCTTAATTTCAAGGTGACCATCCTCAAGTGTTCCGGCACCACATTTTTCAACTCCACAATTCCTCTGGTTATGCACGCAGCCATCATAAATGTAGCAGCATCTAATCGGTCCGGGATCGGCGTATATTCGACAGCTTTGAGTTTTTTCACCCCCTCCACCTGGATAGTGGAATTCCCTGCGCCCTTGATCTTTGCTCCCATCAGGTTCAAGAATCTGGCCAGATCCGCGACCTCTGGATCGCAGGCCGCATTTACAATGGTAGTCTGCCCTTGGGACAGGCATGCCGTCATCAGGATATTCTCGGTGCCTGTATGGGAGGGGCGATCGAAAAATACGACGTTGCCCGAAAGCCTTTTGCTGGATGCGAGCACGTATCCATGTTCCTCCTTAACCTTCGCTCCGAGCCTGGCAAAACCAGCAAGGTGTAGATTGACCGGTCGGGGCCCCAAGACGCATCCACCGGGAAGTGAGACCTTTGCCTTGCCCAACCGAGCCAGAAGCGGCCCCATGACCAGAAAAGAAGCCCTCATCTTCCTGACCAAATCGTAGGGAGCCTCATAACTTCTCAGATGCTGAGCATTTATCACTACCTTGCTCTGAGAAGGAGCCTCTCCGTGCTTGTCGTCTGCGTGCCTTTCCACTTTGGCCCCGACTCGTTCCAACACCTTGAGCATGACATGCACGTCCGCCAAATCAGGCACGTTGTTCATTATGGTGTCACCCCCCTCCACCAGCAGGGAAGCTGCCAGAATGGGAAGCACCGCGTTCTTCGAGGATTGGATCTTCACCGTACCAGAAAGCTTCCTTCCGCCTTCTATCCTAAATCTATCCATGATGCCTCGTATGATCTAGGTTCTTCATACTTTAGAACGTGCCCGGTCTAATTTCATTGGCGCAAAATTCTCCCCTCGTTAAATTAGGTGAATTGTTTTTCAAAGTCAAGTGGTTTGGCAAAGCGGATTCAATTCCCCACAATTCCAGAAGGTAGATCCTTTGCTTTTGCGCTGTACTCCGACCCGAGTCGCAGTAATTCCGTCGGTGACGCTTAATTAGAGGTGAGCGGAACCTGGCTTAAATTACCTTCCGGTGCCCTGCCTCTCATCACAGGCACCGATGAGCATTTTGACGAGTCGGGCCCGCTTACATAGTAAAGCTAAGGTATTTGATGGCTTCATTTTACAAACTTCCTCATAAAGCTGCTTGATAAACTTTCCGATACACATAATAGGACCCATGGCGTCAAACGAGAGTCGCAGACAAGCCGCCGCAAAGTTGAAAAAGCATGAAAACAAAGGTTAAATCTAAACTCAAGCCTTACGTCCTGACCGTAGGTATTGCTTTGATTGTGGGTATACTCTTGCGCACCTACGTGGTGCAGGCTTACCGCATTCCATCCGGCTCCATGCAGGATACACTTTTGAAAGGAGATTTCCTGCTGGTCAATAAGGTGACCTACCGTTTTTCCGAGCCTAAGGCGGGCGACGTCATCGTTTTTGAGTATCCCTTGAACCCTAGCAAGGATTTCATAAAGAGGATAATTGCCACCGAAGGTGGGACGGTGGAAATAATAGATAAGAGTCTGTATATCGACGGGCAGCTGGCGGAGGACCGGTTCCCATCCAGGCATTCTGACTATCAGATATTTCCAGCGGCGTACTCCAATCGAGATAATTTTGGTCCATTCGAGGTTCCTCCGGGTCAGTACTTCGTGATGGGCGACAATCGTGACGTCAGCCAGGACTCCAGAGAATGGGGTTTCCTGGAAAGAAAATACATAAAAGGAAAGGCCTTCCTCATCTACTTCTCTTGGGCGGATGATCCGAACGCCCCGCGATTGTCTGGTCCTCTATCCTTCTTGCAGCTACTGGCCTACGATCTCGTCCGCTTCCCATGGCGGATCCGTTGGGATAGAATTGGAAGGGTCATTCGATAGGTTCATAAACTGCATGGCCGGGCTGTCTCACAGGATTACTTTCGAGAAGGTCAGACAAACCCTCGGCGGTCTTTGCCCTCATTAACGCAGGCATAATTGTGCAATTAGGTCTTGGCGGCTGCAAGCCGGGTCCTTGTGTCAGAGGTAGTTATGTAAATTGTTTTGTGTAAAATTA
>JABAOF010000570.1_pt2 | contig 21523 bp, 20 predicted proteins | sample 7062171 | NCBI WGS metagenome assembly JABAOF01 (sample SAMN14538628, study PRJNA623070) | marine sediment metagenome | biome: marine biome [ENVO:00000428]; feature: marine pelagic biome [ENVO:01000023]; material: deep marine sediment [ENVO:00002113] | place: India: Gulf of Khambhat ...
TTTTTTAGAGTGCCCGTGCGGTACGAGAGAGTAGTTTTAATAAGAAAGAAAATAGTTGACATTGCAAGGTATTAGTATATATAATAGTCATTGGAGGCATAAAATGCATAAGGAAATGAAAATAAAAATGCCTGAAGAAATATATTTGATTTTAAAGAAGAATGCAGTTGAACTGGGTAGAGATCTGCTTTTAAAAGCTGCCATACAATATTACGTCCAGAACCAACTGTCGTTGGCCAGGGCAGCTAATATGTGTGGGTTATCACGGCTGGAATTTATCGATGTCTTAAACTCTCTAAATATCCCTGTATTCAATTACTCGATGGAAGATATCGACGAGATACATGAAGAAAGCTCGAAAATAATTGAGAGTATCAGTTAACCGTAAACAATGGTTATCATTTCAAATGCAACTCCTATTATTGCTTTGAGCTCTGTAAACAGAGTGAATATACTGAAATCCCTCTTTAAAGAAATCGTTATTACTGAAGAAGTAAAGGCTGAACTTATCGCTAAAGAAAGATATGGAACTGAATTTCCTTTTTTGGATTGGGTTAAAACTAAAAAAGTCAGAAACAGAGAGTTCAATAAAGCACTAGCTTTGGAACTTGGCCCTGGAGAAGCATCAGTTATCGCACTTGGAAAAGAAATAAATGCCGATTTTGTAATCATCGATGAAAAAGAAGGACATAAAAAGGCAAAATATTTCGAACTTACTCCTATCAGAACACTGGCTATCCTGGAAGCAGCCAAGAAAAGGGGATTAATAGATACTCTGAAGCCAATTGTTTTAGAAATGGTTAACAGAGGTATTTGGTACAAAAAAGAGTTGCTTATTAAATTCCTAAAAGACAATAATGAGGAATGGCTGTAATATAGGACATTCGGGACAGTTGGTTTATAGGAGAGGCAAAAATTTACTCTCTCTCAGGTCTGCCCCCATTTTTTTCGGTTTTTTCTTTTTCTATGTTGAGATTAGAAATTCTTTCATCGAGGTTTTTAATCGCATTTCTCCGGGAAGTTCCACTTTTTTTATAGAGTTTCTCAAATACTATGTCAAAATCACGAATCTTTCGCAGAACTCCAGGTGCATGCCAATTGAACATCGTTTGATGGAAACCATGAAGACGGGGAACCTTTGACTCAGCAAAAAACCAATTCCCCACAATGGTCAGGTTACCCTCTTCTGCTTGTATTGATGTGACGATTTCCACTTTGTTGTCCGGTATTTCGTTCAAAAAATTACTCAATTCTTCAAGGCGAACTATTGTTGCGTCGATTCCACGTTTTTTGGGATCGAATTTGAAGGAAGGAGCAATAATAAGCCTCAGCCCATAGAGTCTAGAAAGACATTCAAGACCTTCACGTTCCCTTCGAATCAGATCATGGTAATACTCACTACGAGGAGATTTTCCATCATAGCGCTTCCATATTCCATCCTTTATATCTTTGTTGGGAATACTGAAGGATGACAGAGCAGCTCTTTGCCTTATCATCCATGGCGATTTTCCTTGCTTCTTCCAGGTTTGCTTACCGAATTTTTTAACCCTTTCTATATTTTCAACCAGCATTTTTGTTCGCTCTTCAGGAAACTCGGCTATTTCTATCATTTTTTCCGACATTTGAGGAGGAGAGATAACAACCTGTTCAAAATCAACTTTATTTACTTGATCTTCCAGATCGGAGAGGTCTTTCTTAATCTTTATTGCTTGCAGATGTGCAATCATTACGTCAGGGAGGGCACCAACAGCCAAAGGCAGCACAGGTATATTCAAAGCCAGTGCATAAGCTGTTTCCTGGTGAACCCAGTGGTTTTCCTTTGAATTCTCTGTCAAGAAGGGCATGAAGATATGAGATTGGGAAATAAGGTCTCTTATTGCAATCCTAAAATCTTGACCGTGAGGAATATCTTTGTCCGAAGTAGGTTTAAGATCCAATCCTTTAAGAATTTGGATGACTTCCTCAACAGAATTCGAATCGCCTTGAGAGTAGCTGAGAAAGACACGATAGGGTTTCATTCTTCACCTCCATTCTTTCTTAAGACTATCAATACCATTTTACTGGTCTGTCAAATTATAACAAAAATGTTACTAATAGGCAAAATTATTCGTGTTATTTCGGTAGAAATAGTGGGTTTTCTTTCGCATGTCCCTGGCCCCAAATCCCAAATCTTAGTTCTAAGGACAAGAAAAGAATTTAATATTTAAAACCCAGCATCCAGAGGGGGATGGCGTTTTCGTAAGGGACATCGGTATCGTCACGCAGCACGAAATCGGATTTCGTTCTATGACAGAACGATTATACCACATTTCCGTTATAAGAGTTTTTATCCGTCGTTTTTAATTAAAGTTAGAATGACATTCTTGAATGTCATTTTTTTCCTTCCTCACAACCGGTCATATTCCTCCGGTTCTACATGAGGGACTGCTTTCAGGACCCTCTCAAAATCTTCTCGTTTTCCTTTGGCAGCCTCTTGCTCCAGGTATTGTTTCGTTAACAAAGCAGACATTTTTTCCGCTGCCGCAATGACAAGAAACTGATTTATGGAAATACCCTCATCCTTTGACAATTCCTTGAGCTGTTTATGAAGGTAATCCGGCAATCTAACCGTTAATGTACTCATTATTGGTCTCCTTTAACTTTTTTAAAAAATCGGCTGGCTTTATGGCATCTATACCAAACCGTTCGACCCCTCTAAAATCTTTCAGGTTGTGTGTAACTATATATTTACTATTCGAGGCAACCGCTGCTTCCAGGATCATATCATCTTTCGGATCTTTCAGAAATGGTCTCCACAAAAAAAATACATCCTGTTTGTATGAGATGCTGCAGAGGTAGCGCAAAAATCCAAAGATTTCTTTTTGGGTACTTCCCCCTGACATGTTTTCATCACGTGTCAAGACATCTTGATACTCCAGGTATAATGGCACAGACAACGCAATTTGAAATTTTTCTGATGGTAACCTGGAAATCAGAGCAAAAGATGCTCCCATATCAGACTTCAAAGCAGATACTAAAACATTTGTATCAAGAACAACTCTCATTAAATCTCACCTGTTTGCTAAGTTGAATTACTTTCTTTCTGTCTTCCTATCTTTCCTTCCGTTTTAGAAATTGGGAAATGATACCGGCCAAAAAATTCTCTCGGATATGCTTCCGCCCTTTGGGAAAAGATGTTGTCTTCCCCTTTAAGCCCTGCTAACACAAATATTACACTTTCAACCATTTTCAACTTATCAGTTCAACTTCAGCACTAACCAACAAATAGTTTGTACCACAAATAATAAGAAATATCAACTATTTGAGAAAAATGATTCACGCCTGTGTTTTAATTTTTTACTTTTTGAAGAACGAAAATTTTAAAAACCATTGATAGTAAAATAAAAAAATCCTTATTTTACTTTTGCAGCCTAAAATAAAATAAGCAAAAAAAATCCTGTTATTGTTATAAGAATTCCCGTTTCATCCACCGGGAAAGGCTTCGTCTATAGAGAATGGATATCAATACCAGGTTCACCAGGAAAAAAGCACCAAACCACAGGGATATTTCACCTATGGGAACAGCACGCTTGGTCCATTGACTGTAATAGTAAAGAAACAACGGACGCACAAAATAAACCATCCCGGCGACAATATAGATCAAACTCCAAAGCATATAGGAAATACCATTTTTGGAAGCGATCAAATGCTGTGGTGTTAAGGGCACTGATTCCTCGATTTTGAGACTATAAAAGATTGCCAGCACAGTTAAAAATGGAAGCGTGGGCACCAGGAACACAAACCCGCTGATACGGGCAAACGGGTCCAAATGCAGCGAAATATCTCCGGCCAGGAATAAAGCAAAACCAATAAGCATCTGCGGAATGGCAAAAAACAAAAGCTTGAACCGGTACATCTTTTTCTTTTCAAAGGGAGACGCCATCACATGAACAATTCCCGGGTGTTCCATGGGTATGGAGGTAAAAGTAAAACGAGAATTCAAACCCGCTACAATAAACGCAGCCATGCCCAGGTTCAGATAGGCAATAATGTTCTTAACCGATGCATGGGGCATAGGAATGCCTCTTATGTTTAATATAAACACAATCACAATGGCACCAATGATTAACAATTGAGACCACTGGTCAGGTGAACGCATAAATGTTTTAATTTCCTTTTTCCACAAAGCGCTGTACCCTTTCCTGGAAAAGAACCGTTTTTTCCACTCGGACCGGTGGCCGCCCCTGGTTCCTTTGTTCATTTTGTCGTATAAGCTGAGATAGTATTTTTTTTGCAAGAACCAGATGAACCCGACCAACAAAAAGCAAATCACCAGGAATGTGCCGATTATTTGCCAATAGCCGCCGTAATCGCCGCGGGATACCAGCCGCAGGGCTTTGGCAATCCAGTAAAAAGGTAACCAGGCAAACCCTTTAACATTGAGTCCACCCATATAATCCAGTAGGTTGTTGATTACATCGGGGTTGCCGAACCGCTCCGGCCGCAATAGCCGTAAAAAAATAACAATAGCAGATATAAGGATTATGGAAACAATGGACAAAACCGGCTGCAGTTTTTTCACGGAAAAAAAAGCCGGGATAATCAATCCGATCAGGATGCCAATGGCTATACCGCTGACAATGAAAAATAAAAAAACCAATACAATAGCAGCCACTGCTTCAATGCCCGGGGCAAAGTAATAGGAATAAGAAAAAAGCACGGGCAGCGAAAAAAAGATGACCATTAACGCACTGGAAGAAGCCACTTCAAGGGCTTTCCAGGTAAACACCGTTCGCGACCGCAGAGGAGAAGACAGTAACACAGGCAAATCCCTGGAAAGAAAGAATATATTCAACGTCGAGATAAGGGCAGACATGATCAGCATCATAGTCATGGTTAAAAAAGTCATCATTAAAATTTTTTCACAGAGAAACAGCTTAAAAAAATCCGGGAATTCTTCCTGGTAATAGAGGTAGCCGAAAACTTTGATAAAAAAGAAAAACATCATGCCGATGATGCCTCCGCCCAACAGGAAAAAGAGAACGTATTTTCGCTTGGTAGATTTCTTAAAGGCATTTATCAACTGCTGAATTCTAACCCGAAAGAGATTTTTCATTTTCTATCCTTTGGTTTCAATTTCTTTTTTATCAAAAAAACGAAAATAGGAAATACCATTTTAAGAAGAAAAAGTCAATGGGTTGCCTCCGGCGGCCAGGGGGGTTCTTTTCGAGAAAACCACCCCCTGGACCCCCCGCAAAATCTTTTTATACACGGTTAGTCTGTAGTATGCTGTTCGAACCATACTACCCAATTGTAATCATAAAGTAAGGTTAAGGCTTCCCCAAACGCTTTAATTAAAACCCTCCTTAATGATTCTCATCAACTCCCAAAGTATTTGTTTTACTGGCTTGTTCAGGTAAGGAAGCCTTTATATGGCGCGTATGCGCCTTCTGCGGCTCCCCCCGCCGGGGGGTTGAAAATTGAACGGTCTTTTGTTACACTTCAAGATAAGAATCCAAATAACCACTGAGGTAAACTAAATGAATCGCCTTCAGGATGATGAATCATTTTCCAGGCGTGTTAAGGATGTTATCAAGTGCATACCTTACGGCAAAGTTGCCACGTATGGGCAGGTTGCGTCTGTAGCGGGTAATTACCGTGCTGCCCGGCAGGTAGCGTGGATTCTTCATTCTTCGTCGGAAAAGGATAACCTTCCCTGGCACCGCGTGATCAACCGTAAAGGAGAAATCTCCCTTCAACCCGGATGCGGTTTTGAAAAACAGAAGCAATTATTGGAAAAAGAAGGCGTAAAGTTTGACCGGCGCGGCAGGATCGACCTGGAGCGTTTTCTATGGAACCCGGAAAACGGTATTTAATTGCAACCGTCTTTAAGACTTTTTAAGCAGTGCCATATAAAATATATCGTTGTTTAATGCATCAGAGGGTAAGAGATAATACCCATAATCTCCTTTTTTGAACGTGAACCCATACTCCTCCAAAAGATCGGATAAGTCGATTGTTTCATATCGATCTATCCCTGGGAGGCCATGGAACACTTTTTCCATGATGCCTTCGGTCTCCTCCCTGATAAATGAACAAACCGAGTATAGAAGATAGTAAAGGGCACTGTTGTTGGAAAAGTGTTTTATCAGGGAAGTCATCATGTCATATTGGATTTCGGCATTCCGCGACACCAGATCATGGTCAATTTTTAACTTTAAATCCGGGTTTTTTCGCAGCGTACCGGAAGACGTACAAGGAGCATCAACAATCACAAAATCAATCGTTGTTCCCGGTTGAATTCCTATGTGGGTGACATCCGAAACCAGAGGGATAATATTAGTGAACCGGTACCGGGTTAGAAACTCCTTCATTAATTTGGCCCGTTTGAGATTGATGTCATTGGCATAGATGGTTAACCGGGGGTTCAACAGCGAGAGCGTTACGGACTTGGTACCGGGTGCGGCACAACAGTCCAGCACCGTTTGTCCGGCAAACCGGGCGACAATGATAGAGGCCACCTGTGAACCGGTGTTTTGGAAATAAAAGGGTTTTTCCTGTATTAACTGGTGAAGCACGCGGCGGGTTTCTTTGATTTCAAACGATTGAAATTGCTCCAGCTCGTTGAAATCAACCCTATGATCTGCTAACATCTGCCTGATCTCAGCATATTCAAAATCCTTTGTATTTACCCGTAAATGAAACAACGGCTCCCGGTTCAAGTATGCCAGGTCTACTTCCAATTGCGGCGAGATGATCCGTAAGTTATCCACCAATATATCTGAAATGGAGTAAACGATTTCTAATTGGTCAATATTTTCCAGGAAATCCAGGACAGCTGTTTTATCCTTTGCCATATTTCTTAATACCGCATTAACAAATCCTTTTGCTTTCCCCCTGGATGCACGAATTGCTTTAACTACTTCATTCACTACCGCGTAATCCGGGTAAGATTTTGAATAAACCAGGAAGTAAATCCCTATCCGCAGCAGTACAAGAATATCCTGTTGGATTTTACCTAATTTTAGATGAGAAAACCGTCGAATCGCATGGTCCAGCAGCCGCTGATTCCGCACCACACCGTAAACCACCCGTGTAATGGCTTGACGATTTTTTTCGCTGCTTATTTTGTCCAGCTCCCTGGACAGTATCAGCTTCAGGTTTTCCCCCGGATCCTGGAAATACCGGTTCAAAATCCTGAGAGAAGGTTTGAGAAAAAGCATGTCAGTTCAATGTTCAATGTTTAAAAATCTTGCCTCTCTACTTCTTCGTGTTCTTCATGCCTTCGTGGTCAAATTAGAATTAATCCATTTAGACCAGGCAATCAGGAAGTTCATTTCCCAGGCAGTAGCAGTAAGGTGTCATGGGTTTCTTGCCCTGGGGTTGAAGTTCCAGGATTTCCAACACCGTTCCACTGCCGCAGCATACCTTCAAGCTTTGTTTATCCCGGGATAAGACATCTCCCGGTTTCTTATTGTGGGTTAAATCAGAAACGTTTACCTTTGTCAGTTTAAATAATTTTTCACCAACGCGGCGGCATATTCCCGGCCAGGGGGTAAAGGCCCTGAATTTATCGTAAATCTGCTGCGCGGTTAACTGCCAATCTACAAATCCTTCTTCCTTTTGTACGATCGGGGCATAAGTGGCTTTTTCATGGTTCTGGGGGGATTTGGTGATTTTGTTGTCAAGAATAGCATCGATGGTGTCGATAAGAAAAGGCGTCCCTTCCCGGCTCATTCGTTCCCACAGTGTTTCCGTGGTATCTTCGGGTAGGATTTCTATTTCCCTTTGAGCCCAAATATCACCGGCATCCATTTTCTTTACGATTTCGAAAATGGTAATGCCGGTCCTGGTTTCTCCATTTTCAATGGCCCGCTGCACCGGTGCGGCTCCCCTGTAAAGAGGCAGCAGGGAAAAATGAACATTGATGGTCCCTTGGGCCGGAACCCGAAAAATTCGCCCGGGAATCAGTTTCCCATAAGAAATCACAACACCGATCTCAGGTCCAATACCTTTGAGCTTTTCAACCAGGGCATCATCTTTTAACGTTTCCGGCTGGATCACGTCGATATGATTATCCAGCGCAAAGGTTTTGACCGGGGGAACAAGCTTTTTTTTGCGATGCCTTCCACCCATTGCATCCGGCTGGGTGATAATCAGGGGAATATCAAAACGGGCGGTCAGCTCTTCCAGGAAGGGTATACACAACCCCGAAGTACCCAAAAAAATCAGTCTTGCCTTTTTACTCATTCTTCACCATTCATAATTTATAATTCATAATTCCTCTACTACCATTCCCCTTCTTTTTGCAGCCGTTTGATTTCTTTTTTAACAAACTGTCGTTTTAAACTGGACACGCGATCGATAATCAAAGTCCCATCCAGGTGGTCGATCTCATGTTGGATCACCCGTGCCAGAAAGCCCTCGATTTCCTGGCGAATCTCGTTGCCGTGAATGTCATGGTTTTTGAGAAAAATTTTTGTGCTTCGGTTAATGGGTACTGAAATCTTGGGGAAGGAGAGGCATCCTTCTTCGAGTGTGTCTTTACCTTCTGCCTCAAGAATTTCAGGATTAATGAGCACCACCAGGCCATTCTCTTCTTCTCCCATGGATAGATCGATTACTGATGCCCGGATGGACTCACCTACCTGTGGGGCAGCCAATCCGATAGCATTAAATGTGTTTTGCAAGGTATAGGCCATTCGTTTGATAAAATCGACGACTTTGCCGTCTAAATTTTGGATCTCTTTGGCCTTCAGCTTCAAAACATCATCGCCATATTTATATATTTTTAATAAGTTATTGTCTTCCATTATACTTTCCTTTGGTCTATTATAAGTATTTTAATTGGCTGTGTCAATTGAAAAAAATTCAATAATATGTTATAGATTATGGGTATGAAAAGAGTTGAAATAAGTAAAATATTTATAATAGATGGTGCCGGGCCTTATGAATGGCTGGAGAAATACAATTGTTCCAGCGAACGCATTCCTATAGATGCACTTTATACAAAAAATGATAAATTTACCGACACCATTGTATTTATTGACAGCAATCCTGATTACTGTCAAAAAATAAAAGAAATTTTGCCCATCAACCCGGGAATCAATTTTATTCTTTACTTCAAAGAAAATATACCGCCGGGTGAATTGGTGGACTTTGTAAAGAGTGGTGTGATTGAGTCTGTTTGCATCGATGATGACAAGCGGGTAAAATTGCTAATTGAGCAGTATGGACAGGACACCAGCGATTCCCAGTTGAGTTATTATAATAATCTAATCCGTAAGTTCAGGGAGATCGGCATCATTTCCAATAGTTTAAAGATGGCGGAGATATTCGCGACAGTAGAAAAAATTGCCCATTCCAATTCGACTGTGTTGATTAATGGAGAAAACGGTACCGGTAAAGAACTAATTGCCAGGAGTATTCATCATTTTAGCTCCAGAAAAGATTATAAATTTTTAGGGGTAAATACGGGTGCGATCCCGGAGAATTTATTGGAGGACGAGCTTTTCGGGCATGTTAAAGGTGCGTTTACCTCTGCGGTAAAAGACCGGAAAGGGAAATTCGAGTACGCGCATCGGGGAACCATTTTCCTGGATGAAATATCCAATATGCCTCCGGCTTTGCAGATTAAATTGCTGCGGGTGCTCCAGGAAATGGAGTTTGAGCGCATCGGTGACAACCAGTCGATCCAGGTGGATGTCCGGGTGATCGCTGCCACCAATAAAGATGTCAGGGAATTGGTGGAGCAAGAAAAATTCAGGGAAGATTTATATTACAGGCTCAATGTCATTCCTATTACTATACCTCCGCTGCGGGAACGGCGGTCGGATATTCCTCTATTGGCCAATTATTTTGCCATGAAATACAGTAAACTCAACAATGTAAGACCCAAAAATTTCACGCTTCCAGCTATCCGGATACTGCAAAATTATTCATGGCCGGGAAATGTCCGGCAGCTGGAAAACATCGTAGAACGAATGGTGGTTTTAAATCCTGAATGTAGTGTTTTTCTACCCAGGGATATTCCTTCGGAAGTAAAGCCGGATATGCCCGGGGAAGAGGGTCTGAATGTTGTCCCGGATGAAATCCCGGATGAAGGCGTTTCATTAAATGATGTGGTGCGTAACGTGGAGAAACGGATGATACTCAAGAGCCTTGAGAAGACAGCCTGGAATAAACAGAAAGCCGCCAAATTATTAAATGTCAAACGCACCACATTAATTGAAAAAATAAAGAAATACCAAGAATTAGACGAATAACAGCCAAAATGGGAAAAATAAAAACGCTTCGGGAGGATGTTTATAAAAAAATTGCCGCCGGCGAAGTGGTAGAGCGGCCGCTGTCGGTGGTGAAAGAACTGGTGGAAAATTCTATCGATGCCGGTGCAAATACCATTGAAATTGAAATCATCGAAGGTGGGAAGCGGTTCATCAAAGTTACAGACAACGGTACCGGCTTTGCCCCTGAGGACATTGAACCTGCTTTTAAGAACCATTCCACTTCCAAGATCACTGAACTTACCGATTTTGATAACCTAACCACGCTGGGGTTCAGGGGAGAGGCGCTGCCTTCTATCCTGGAGGTTGCCAAAATTGAAATTCAAACCTCTGATAATAATGAAGGAAGGGGCATCTCCTGCGTACTGGGACAGGGTGAGGTGGTTGAAGGCCAGGAAATTGCCTGTAAAAGAGGGACGTCCATTGTCGTCAAGGACCTTTTTTACAATTTCCCGGTAAGGCAAAAATTCTTAAAAACCGAACGTACCGAACTTAATCAAATTGTCTCCTTCCTGGAAACAGCGGCGTTGGTCAATTACGATAAAAGCTTTGAATTGACCCATAACAGCAGGACTGTTTTTATTTACAAAAAAGCAGAAAGTTTAAGAGAGCGAATTTACCAGGTATTTGGCAAAGATTTCCTGGATTCTCTCCAGGAAGTGGATTTCCAACTGGAAAACTACAAATTAAAGGGTTTTGTTTCTAAGTTAAATACGGGTATCTCGGTGAAAAAACACCAGTATTTTTTTGTGAATCAGCGGCCTGTGAAAGAGAGAACCTTGATGGCTGCCTTAAATAATACCTTTGAAAAATTTCTTGAGAGGCACAGGCACCCGGTGGCGATATTGCTTATCGATCTTCCACCCCAGGAGGTGGATGTCAACATTCATCCCATGAAACTGGAGATTAAATTTGAGAATTCCAGTGCAGTCTATAAGTTCATCAAACAGGGAATTGAAGAAACGTTTGGCGTTTTCGATGAATTTAGTGCCGGGATGCAGCCTGGTTTTGGCGCACCGGCACGTGCTGATTTTACCAGTGATGGCCGTTTTGGTGGACCCGCAGGTGCTGCCGGTTCCAGCTATAACCGGCAAGAATGGAAGACTCCGGGGGTAGTGTCGCCGCAAGCACCACCAACAGCGAAGGGTGACGTTGAACAGGCGCATCTTTTTGCCAGGGAATTTTTGGATGAAGATGATTTTTCTATTATCGGCCAATACAAAAACTCTTACATCCTGGTTGAAAAAAATGGGGATTTGTTAATTGTTGATCAGCACAATGCCCAGGAGCGGGTGAATTTCGATCAATTGAAAAAAGAGTACCAGCAAGACACTGTTACCACTATAACCCCATTGTTTCCGGTTATTATTGAGCTTACCCCGTCAGAGGTTTCGAAAATGGGCAGCAGAAAGACAGAATTATTGCAGAAGATGGGATTCCACCTGGAACCGCTGGGTGGAAATTCATACGATATCAAAGCGTTTCCACAGATCCTGGGGGAGAAGAATATCAAGGATGCCATACGCACGATTATTCATATGGATATCACTTCAAAGGATGATGAATTGAGTTTTGAAGATGAAGTGTTGGCTGAGATTGCTTGTAAGAGTGCTATCAAGGTGAATCATAAGTTGTACCCTGATCAGATGAAGACGATTGTAAAGAATTTATTTAAGACCGGTAATGCGTATTTTTGTCCTCACAAGCGGCCTATTATTGCTGAGTTTTCATTGGAACAAATTGAGAAGCTGTTGAAACGAAAATAGTCTTGAGATTTTTCTTTTGAGATGTTATTTATAATCATATGAAAATTGAAATTGAAGAAAAAAAACTGGATATCATTTACCGCCAACAAAACCTGGAAGTCGCCTATTTTCTTCGCAAGGGGAATGAGAAAAATATCCTCTGTCTTCACGGCCTGGGATGCGCCAAAGAAGATTTTAGGGGAGCCACTCAATTCCAGGGCCTCCGGGACTATACGTTATTGGCTTTTGACTTCCCCGGATGTGGAAGTTCATCCTATCCGGAAAATATGGAGCTGGGTATGGATGACCTGGTTGAAATTACCCATATGCTAGTGTCTCAATTGGATATCGGTAAATGTATTCTTGTTGGGCACAGCATGGGCGGGTTGGTGGCACTTCTTTATTCAGAGAAGTACAACCGTGATATCACTGCATTTATAAATGTAGAAGGGAATTTAGCGGGCAAGGACTGCTTCATTTCCCGAAAAATGATGAGGTACGGTTTTTCAGAATTCAGAGATGCTGCTTTCCCGAAATTTGTACGGAAGATGCTGAAATCGCGTAACATAGGATTTAAACGGTACGGAGAAATCCTTCAGCAGTATTCCTCTCCCAGGGCTTTTTATGATTACTGTCCATCCCTTGTCCTTTATTCCGATGAGGGCGAATTGATTCAACGATTTTTAAAATTAAAGGTTCCCAAACTTTTTATCTATGGTTCGGAAAATCGTTCACTCCCATATATTCCAGGGTTAAGGAAGGGTGGATGTGAAGTTGTCGAAATTCCCAAAAGCAATCATTGTCCCAATTACGATAACCCGGAAGAATTTTACCAGGTGATTGCCAATTTCTTGACATCTTTAAAATAAAAAAAATTTAAAAACTATTGACATTTTAGAAACAATCCTTCATACGTATACCCCTACATTCACGTGCTGTTTTTTGAACCTATACGCAGGGGATTTTTTTGCTCGTCCCGCTTTTTACTATCCCCATAATTAAACAGCCATTCTATAAAAGTCCGTTATCTTTATACCATTTTATTATATCTCTCATCCCTTCCTCAAAAGGTACTTCAGGGGAAAAACCAAGTTCTCTCCTTATACTGCTAATATCATGCAGCCAGTAATTTTCCCTGGTGCTGCGTATCGTTTTTCGGGTTATCAACGGCCTGCCACCCGCCAGTTTAGCAATCATTTCACAAACAAAGGCAATAATCATCAGTGCCTGGTGGGGGATTTTTATAATAAATGGCAATCCTAACGCCGTTGTAATAAATTTTAATATCTCTCTCCATGAATAAGGCCCAGGATTGGCGACAAAAAAGGTTTTACCTCTCACTTTCTCATTTTCTGCGGCAAGTATCAGTGCCTTAACGACATCCTGGACAAAGCAGATACTTGTTTGCTTATCCCCGTTCCCTAATAGTGGAATTATCCTTTTCTTCGCTAATTTTAATGTGGTATAGAGTTGCTTTTGCCTGATACCGAAAACATTTGTGGGTCTTATGATTACAATCGGCAATTGATCGAAGAAACGGGCTGCAGCCTCTTCTGCAAGACACTTACTTTTCCCGTAAAGGGAAACTGGATGACACGGATCGCTTTCTTTCAGCGGTCGTTTGTCTTTTGCCGGACCTGCCGCAGAAATACTTGATACAAATACAAACTTCTTTAAACCGGGATTGACTTCTGCGCATGCCTCAAGAAGGTTAATCGTTCCTTCTACATTTACTTTGTAATAGGTTTCCCATTCAAAAGCAGTAATAACAGCGCCAACATGAAAGACATAATCCATTCCCTTAACAGCATGGCATAAAGATTCCTTATCCCAATAACTCCCGCTAATTAATTCTACTTCAAGATTTTCTATCCATCTCAAATCGCTTTCCTTTCTTATCAAGCAATATACTTTATATTTTTTCTTAATTAAAGATTCAACCAGGTGGCTGCCGATGAAGCCGGTACTTCCAGTTACCAATGCCTTCATTTTCCCTTCTTCAACAAGAGTTTATACAGACCAACCATTTATAGAAACCCATTCTCTTTGTACCAGTTGGCAGCAATTTTCAATCCCTTAGCCAATGGATATTCCGTTTTAAACTTAAGCTCTTTTTTAGCCTTTTTCATACTGAATCTCCAATTGGAATTCAGGTATGCAGAAAGAGAGTCTCTCCGTATCGCAGCATGAGTCCCGGTTATATCTGCAAATTTTTCAGTTAAAAAAGCAAGGGCGTATAATAAAAAGTAAGGGACCCGGATTTTTACCGTTTTTTTACCCAGCGCATCAGTGATATGCCTGGTAACTTCAAGATAGCTGTAAATCCTGTCTTCCCCCAGGAAATATATTTGTCCAACGGCAACCGGGTTCTCTGCCGCCAAAATCATTCCTTTTACAATATCTATTACAAATCCCAGGTTTGTTTCGTTTTTACTCGCCAACAATTGAAACCCTGAGTTCGCAAGTTTAAAAATCACATATAATCCTCTAAGACTTCTTGGGCCATAAACAAGGGGGAGCCTAACGATCGTATATGGAATTTTTCCCCCGGTTTCCCGGAGATAATTTTCTACCAGGAATTTGCTTTTCCCATATGGTGTTTTAGGATTTGGAGAGTTTTTTTCGTCAAATACCTGGGAATCACCGGTAGGACCCACTGTGGCAACACTGGATACAAATAAAAACCGCTTCAATTTCACCCCTGATTCAATACATACCTGGATCAAATTCTTTGAACCTTCATAGTTGACCTTGTATATATAAGAGGGCTTATCCCCTCCTCCCATCCTGGCAGCAAGATGATACACATAGGAAACCCCTTTAACAAGCTCATAGAGTATTTTTTTTTCGGTTAAATCTCCGTAAATTAAGGTTGCCTCCAAATCGTTAATCCACCTTGTACTTTCTCCGGGTTTCAAGAGGCAAACAACTTCATATCCTTTTTCCAGCAGGGCTTCGACAAGATGACTGCCGATAAATCCTCCTGCGCCGGTCACAAGGACCTTTTCTTTTTGTTTAACCATATTGTCCGTCCAATCTGTCATATTACCTCTTGAACTTAAGAGAGGATAATTATCGCCTCTTCTATCCAGGAAAATAAATGGATAAAATTATACTGGAAATATTTATATATTTCAAGAAGAGAATAAAAGGGGGCAGGTAGAAAAACAATGCTGCCCATCTCTTGTCCTTTATTCCGATGAGGGCGAATTGATTCAACGATTTTTAAAATTAAATGTTCCCAAACTTTTTATCTATGGTTCAGAAAATCGTTCACTCCCATATATTCCAGAATTAAGGAAGGGTGGATGTGAAGTTGTCGAAATTCCCAAAAGCAATCATTGTCCCAATTACGATAACCCGGAAGATTTTTACCAGGTGATTACCAATTTCTTAAAATCCAAATAAAATAAAAAAAAAATCAAAAAACACTTGACATTTTAAAAACAATCCCTCATACTTATACCTGTACGTTCACGTATGGTTTTTTGAGCCTGTACGCAAGGAGACACTATGGCGAAAGATTTTTTGATCCGTGATGAGTTCATTAAGGAGGCAAAGATTTCCGAAAAGGTTTTTAGAGAATGGGAAACCTTTAACATTATCAAACCCGCGGGATTTACAGAAGATAATATCCCTTTTTATAAACCCCGGGCGGTTGATCAGGCCAATCATGTAAAAAAGCTCCTGGAAATGGGTTACCCGCCAGAAGACATTCAAAAGATTCTAAGAAAAGTAGGATTGCCGGATAAAAGCAATAGGGAAAATAAAAAATCAGGGGAATTGAGAAAACATCTAACTATTGGCGGGCTGGCCGAGCGGGTGGGTGTAAGTATACGTACCATCAAACACTGGGAAGATAAAGGAATCATCGAGGCGGATATGCGGAGTGAAGGAGGGTTTCGTCTTTTTTCCCAGGCATATGTATATCTCTGTGAGCTGATAAAAGACCTGCAATTATTCGGCTATACCCTGGAAGAAATCAAAACAGGTTCAGATCATTTTCGCGACTTCCTGGCGATCGAGGAAAATATTAATACCTATTCAACAGAAGAAACCGCGAAAAAATTAGACAGCATGCTCAGTGCGATTGCACAACTTACCGGGAAAATGAATCTTCTAAAAAAAGGCATTTCCCGGTGGGAAGAATTAATTAATAAGAAGAAAAGAGAGATTAATGCTCTGAAAAGGAGAAATCAAAAAAGAGAAAAGCCCGAAAAAAAGGGCGAAGAGAAGGAAATAAAAGGAGGAGATCATGAATAGGATCATCTTTATTGAGCCCAAGCCTCCCAATTTTCATATTTTTACAAAATTCAAGTCGCCGCGTCTCGGTACATTCATATTGGGAAGCTTAATGAGACAGAGGGGTTGGGAGGTTGGGATTTATGTTGAAGACCTGGGAGAGATCGACTGGGATCGGGTCAGATCGGCAGACATCGTGGGCATATCCAGTATAACATCGACTGCACCCAGGGCCTACAAAATTGCCGATAAGGTCCGGGAGATTGGGATACCGGTCATTATGGGAGGGCCTCACCCGACATTTTTAACCGAAGAAGCTCTCAAACATGCCGATTTTGTTATCCGGGGGGAAGGGGAACACCCGTTGATGGCATTCGTCGATGCCTGGGAGAAAACCGGGGATTTTTCGTCGGTTCCGGCCCTGTCATATAAAAAAAATGGGACGGTGGTACATAACCCGGCATTGAATTACACGCCGGACCTGGATATTATTCCTTTCCCTGATTTTTCTTTGTTCAAAGGCAAAAAACAACTCCTGGCAGAAGGCAGCATCTTACCGATTCAAATCTCCAGGGGATGTCCTTTCAATTGTTCGTTTTGTTCGGTTACTCCTATGTTTGGTAGACGTTACCGGTTCCGCTCTATTGAAAATACCCTCAAGGAATTACGGCAATATAAGGGCAGGAATCAAACGGTCTTTTTTTATGATGATAATTTTGCCGCCAATCCCCAACATACCAAAGAGTTGCTAAATGCCATGATCAGGGAAAAACTTAATTTTAAATGGTCGGCCCAGGTGCGGGTGGATGTGGCAAAAGACATCGAGCTGGTTAAACTGATGAAGAAAGCCGGATGCAATACCGTATTTATCGGGTTTGAATCGGTTAATCCTGATAGTCTTGTTGAAATGAAGAAAAGCCAGAAGGTTGAAGATATTGTCAATGCAATAAAAATCCTTCGCAAACATCATATTCACATTCATGGGATGTTTATCCTGGGACTGGATCACGACAGCAGGAAAACCGTGAAAGAAACCGTGCGGTTTGCTATAAAATACATGCTAACCTCTGTTCAGTTTCTTTTGCTGACTCCCCTACCGGGCAGCGAGTTGTACGATTTATTAAAAAATAAAGGCCGTATCCTGTTTGGAGATTGGAGTCTGTATGATGCCCATCATGTTGTCTTTAAACCCGTTAATTTCACCCTGGTTGAGCTTCAGAAAGCCCAGATGTACTGCCACAAGAAATTTTATTCAATACTGGAAAGAATTAGAAAATTAATTGTTGGCGATTTGAGAGGATTCTTTATTAATTTTTATGCCCGGCATTTGAACCGCCTGTGGAAAAAGAAGAACAAAACCTTCCTGAAAGTATTGGCCCTGTTAAGACCCAATCGTATCGCAGAGATCAAAATTGATTACAAAGAAAAAGTCAACCTCTCGTAAACAAAAGCTTTTGCGGGGGTCCAGGGGGCACTTACAGTGCGGTATTAAATAATACCCATGGAGACGATCCGTCGTTTGAAGCGTCGTACGCCGTCTTTGCACTGCAAATGCTCCCCCACGCAGTGGGGTTCAAAAGAGCCCCTGGCCGCCGGAGGCATTTTTGCAAGAGCCTCAATTGTTAATGGTTAATGAAAATTCTTAAGAAGGAACATGGATGTCCAGGCTTTCCAACAACTGGGACTTTTTCCCCAGTGCAATGCGGCAAATCTTTATGAGTTCAGCTACCCATTTTTCCAGTTTCTTTAAGGCTGCATTTCGTTCTTTAGTGGCTTTTTGAGCAAGTCCTTTTTTTCTTTCCTGGTCCGCGGCTGCTTCTTCCAGCTCCTCCAAAAGCGTTCGGCCTTGTTCTATGTCCTCTCGCGAGACGTTGTACCTGGATAATGCATCGATAACCTTAGGCTCTGCCAGGGCATTGGTGTAAAACTGGCGGGTATCTTCCATCCAGCCCACAATGGTCCGCTTCCGCTGACCCTTTAAAACCAACATCTGTACAGCAGAGGGATCATGACCCAATGCCAGCCGCGCCAATGCCAGGTGCTCAGTGTATTGTTTTTGACAGGCTTTCAATTTCTTGTGAAACACTTCGGTAGCACGATATTGAGCCCCCAACGCAGATTGTCGCTGATGGTGAAGCTTATACGCCCCATTGTACATCTCCAAACCTTCATTGAGCCGGACTTCATCGTAGTTATAGCGAGCGATTGCTTCACTTATGACCTTGTGTCCTTTTGCATTGACAATGACCAGATGGGCATGCGCCAGTCGTGCCTCGATCGAATAATCGTTTTCTGTCATCATGTCTTCCTCCTGGCTTCAATCAACCACATTGTAACACCAATCAATTACATTGTAAGTCCAAGAAATCATATTGTAACATTAATCAATCGTTTTGTAAAGTAGATTAATTAAAATGTAAAGGAAATTAATCAAAATGTAATTCAAATCAATCATATTGTAAGTTCAATCAATTAGAATATAATATTAATCAATCGAATTATAATATTACATTTTGATTATTTACTATTACATTCTAATTGATAGAGATTACATTATGATTACCTTCTATTACATTTCAATTAATTAAGCTTACATTCTAATTGATTTGCTTTACATTCTAATTAATTAGATTTACATTTTAATTGCTTGATCTTACAATCTGATTGATAGGTGTTACAATGCGATTGATTGTATTTTTTTGCCTGGTCCAGAAACAAAAAATCGTGTAAAAAAAGAGGCCCACGAATTACACGAATTAACACGAATTATTTAAATTTTTTTCGTGTAATTACAGGCAAGGTTTTCGTAATTATTTTTATTCGATTTTGTTGAAAAGGTTGACCAGTTGTACCCTGTTTCTTACCCCTGTCTTTTTAAAAATACTGGAGACATGGTCTTTGACCGTTTGTAGAGAGATATAGAGGTCCCCTTCAATCTCTTTATTGGTTTTACCTGCACAGATCAAACGCACCACATCTTGCTCCCGTTTGGAGATATGGAATTTTTCAAAAAGAATTTCCATCCGTTGACCGTTTTGCAGCGGTGTATCCAAAGTCCCTTGATAGAGTTGGATGAACCTGTCGATATAAATCAGTATAACGGTACACATTACAACCGAGTAAGAGGACGAAAAAATCAGCATGATATCGCTGCTCATATTGAAAAACAGGTGAAACCCCGACAGGATCAACGATACTCCAAACCGTACAATATAGATCAGCGCAAAGATGCGTACTGCTTTTCGTTTGCCCTGGTCTTCCGTTTTCCCTGCGGAAAAGAAAAGGTATATTGCACTCCCCAGGATAATGAAAATGAAAAGAAGAGCAATGACAACATTGGTCCACAAAACCGGTATCACGGTTACTTTGACCATGCCGTAAACCATCACGGCCGCAATGCCTACAAAAATAACACCGGCAATGACCAGGTATATTGTCTTAATCAATGAAGAGGTTGTTTTTTGCAGCAGTTCACGGACTAACAATATAAACAACAATATCCAAAACAGTTTACAGCACATGGTCAATGCCCGGTAAATACTCTCGATATTCACAGCCGTTATCGATTTGTTACGGACATACATATTGGTGAATATATAATTATTGGCCAGTATTGGCAGGGTATCAAAGATGCCGATCAAGAAAATATAAGCATAGATTCTCAGATAACGATAGCCATATTTCCGGTAATATTGAAACAATTGAAAAATTACCATTACTTTAAATAGTGATGCCAAAACAATAAAAAAAATTGTCACATGTGCCATATAGGAACCTTACCATTTCAAAAGCCTTAAGTCAAGCACATGGCAGTAATTTCCTACTTAAGTAGGATACCCCCTACCATGGTAGGTTTTTCAAAAATCCTACTTTTGCGGGATTGTATTTTTTAAAAAATGCAATTATTATTACCGTGACCGATACTGCAGATGAAATTTCAAAGTTCGGTACCGGTCACAAAAAAATGAAAAGGAGGAAGTTAGAATGAAAAAATTAATCTTGCACATGGCCACAATCCTCACAATATTGTCAATGTCGGTTTTTGGATCAGGAAATAAACACCAAATAAAAGAGATGCCCGACCTGTTGAACCCCGAATATTTCGTATTAGACGATCAACAGATGTATATCGTGGAAGGGAGCACAGTTTCTATTTACAGTTTAAAGGACCTGACTTTAAAGAAAAAGTTCGGTCAAAAGGGTGAAGGTCCGTCCGAATTTATCCCTGATTCTCAAACCGATCGCCCAATGTTTATCGATGTACAGGGCAAGGAGATCATTGTTACCAGTTTAGGCAAAGTTTCCATCTTTAGCAAAACCGGCGACTTTATAAAGGAACTTAAAATGAGGACCACCCCCGGGAAAAGATTCCAACCCCTGGGCAGCGGTTATGCTGCCTATATCGTTCGAGCTGAGGGAAAGAAACTGATGCGTTCCATCATGCTTTATGACAGGGACTTGAATCCCATCAAACCCATTATCCAGTTGGAACACCTTTGGGAGGCGGGTAAAGGATTAAAGGTTTTCCGTGAACCCACGTCTTTCATAACCAGTAAAAACAAACTGTATGTCACCTGGCACGCCGATTTCAGGGTCTCTGTCTACGATGAAAATGGGGTTCTACTCTATCACTTGAAGCGGCCTTATGAACGGTTGAACGTTTCGAATAGCATCAAGGAAGCGGTAATCGATTACTTCAAAACCCACCCTAAAGCCAAACAGTTTTATGAGCTTGTAAAGCCCATCAAATTCCCCGCGAAATTCCCCGCTATCCGCCAAATGCGCATTGCTGACGATAAAATCTATCTTGTCACGTTTAAAGAAGAAAATCAGGGATTCGAATATTTTATCTACCAACAGGACGGGAAACCATTGGGTTCCAAAATAATCTACCTGGAAAAAATAAATCCCCTGCAGACCTACCCTTTCTACATCAAAAACAACCGCCTCTATCAACTGGTAGAAAAAGACGAAAGTTGGTTCCTTCGTATTTCACAACTTTAGCAAAAATTGAAGATATGATCCATCAAGGGAACTCTTAGTATCGTTTTCATCCAGACGAGAGCAGTTGCATGCTGCCTCCGGCGGCCAGGCCCTACTGCGTGGGGGAGCATTTGCAGTGCAAGGACGGCGTATTTAGTTTCGAACAATATATCGTCCCCGAAGATTTGAAGATTTGGGGACAGGCAAGGTTTTAGGCAAGGTTTTACAATTCTATTGTAGGGGCTTGATTTATCAAGCCCTTGTCAATGGACGTTTCATTCCAGGGTTTGA
>JABAOF010001160.1_pt1 | contig 21520 bp, 20 predicted proteins | sample 7062171 | NCBI WGS metagenome assembly JABAOF01 (sample SAMN14538628, study PRJNA623070) | marine sediment metagenome | biome: marine biome [ENVO:00000428]; feature: marine pelagic biome [ENVO:01000023]; material: deep marine sediment [ENVO:00002113] | place: India: Gulf of Khambhat ...
GCCTATGTGCTTATATGTTGAGCGTTAAAGCATAAGTGATGGATATGAGTCGCTTAAAAAACCCTGTCGAAACTTTTACCGAGAGAGTCCTGAAAGACGTGATTGAAACGGCTGAAAGGTCAAAGGGTGATTGGGCTCATTTTGAGAGGAACCTAGACGATACCTACAACTATATCGCAGAGGTCAGAGGACGACATATAGCTGTCAAACGGATGCCTGAGGCTTTTGCAAAGGATCTTCTCGAAATCCTAGACGAGTTGAACTTTGAAATCGCATTTGAGGGAATTGTGGTGAAATAATTTGGAAGAAGAAAAAATATATTTTATCCTTTTTTACTTGATAATCAACATTCTAACCGTTATTCTTTTCACCTATCTCTAACTTTAACACAGCTTGAGGTTGAAATATAACAATGGAAAAGAACGCATTCATCGGAGTTTTGATGATTTTCATCATTTCTTTTCTTTCGATTCCTCTAACTCCAACTCAAGCTCAAGGAATCCTGGAAGATACAGTTACACGGAGGAATTTGGTGATAGACCTTGGTGACGGCTTGACAACGGATGCCCAGCTGACATTTCCCGCTGTTGGAGAAGGCCCTTTCCCTGGTGTTCTTCTCGTGCACGGTTCTGGCGAAACCGATATGGATGAGTATCTTCCTCCTATAGTTACCGGCACGGGGGAACCATCGAGACCCTTCCTCCAGATAGCTGAATATCTGTCAGAGAGAGGCTTCACAGTGCTGCGATATAATAAAAGAGGCATAGGCTTGAATGGCACGCTGTTGAATCCAGATGCCTACTTGAATATGACATTTCAAGATCTGGTGCGGGATGCCCAAAAAGCTCTAGAAGTTCTCATGGAGCAACCTGAAGTCGATGAAAACGACATAACCATAATCGGTCACAGTGAAGGAACATACATAGCGCCTCGAGTCGCCATCGAAAAGAAGGTGAAGAACATCGTACTATTGAGTGCAGGAGCCCATAACCTCTACAACGTAATCTACTTCCAATTAGTCGACAGGCGGATATCCAGTGCTGAAGATGTGTTAGACAGCGATCACGACGGATTACTGTCAATACAAGAAGTAGCTGCAACGATAGAGATCCCAAACATCCTTCTTTCTCCACTTCCACCCCAAGGCCTAATAGAAAACAGCACAGGACAATGGCTTTGGTATCCCGGACTCGATACAGACCAAGACGGTTACCTCAGCATCCAAGAAGAACTGAAACCTCTGACACTCCAATCATTCGAATTCTTTACATCTCAGGATTTTCCCCTTTTAACACAATGGCTTCAGTCTCACTTTGCTTTGGATAGCAATTTGGCACTTATCGGTAATGTTTCTTCCAGCATCCTAATTCTTCAGGGAGAAGGAGACATACAGACCCCGGTTGAGGAAGCCTTCCTCCTGGACCAGAGGTTGACAGAGATAGAGCATCCAGATCACACCCTAATCACCTATCCAGGTCTTGGACACTCATTCTACCCTGTAACTTATCCTTGGAAGATACAGCCTCTAGGACCCATACAAGACTATGTTCTCGCTGATCTTGCCGCCTGGCTCAAGGATTCAGCCAGGACAGTGCGTTTACTCAATGCAGAACTTCAGACGTATCAGAATACGGTAGAGGATCTTCAAGGTCAACTAGCCGACTTGAGCTCTGAACTCAACCTGAGAACCAGAGAATTGGAAAGTGCAGAGACAAAGATCAGCGAATTAGAAAGCCAGCTTCAAGCATCTCGTAGCCAGATTGAAGATGTTCAGACCCACTTAACCAGCGATCTTGAAGCAGCAAACCAGAAGATCAGTGATCACGAAAGCCAGATCGTAGACTTGCAGTCTGAGCTTAACCTTCGCAGCAGCGAATTGGAGACTGCCAAAACGGAAATTGGTGATTTAGAAGAACAACTCGCCGTTCAAACACAGAGTTTAAGCCAAGAACTTCAGATATCACGTAACGAGGCAAAAGATGTTGAGACCCGTCTAACTAATGATCTCAACACTGCAAACCTAAAGATCCGCGATCTGGAAAGCCAAACCCAAGATTTACAGTCAGAGTCTTCCAACCTACAAAACAATGTAGCCGAATTGGAGAGACGAAATAGCGAGCTTCAATCGGCCTTAGATGTTTCTACAAAGCTGACTTATGTCGCCATTGGGATAGCAGTGATTGCAGTTATCGCCCTAGCGGTGGCATTTCGTAGACGTTAGCATCAACCATCAACCATATAGCACTAGAAAAGAAGGTGAAAACATGAGTTCAGCCTGGAATCATCTCCTGCTTTGTCTCGGCGATTAAAGATAAGAGGATATGTTACGGATTAGATTTCAAATCTATACACCTTATAGCTACACCTAATCATAGGTTAAAATGATTTTTCCTCTCTATGGTTAATAATCACATTCTAAGTTAATGTTATCATTAACCTTATGAAAGATGGAGACCTGAAGTAAACAGTCACTTTGGTTTCGGTGATAATGTTGAGTGTTGAAGCTTTATGTGAAAAGCTGAAAGAAGCCATCATTGATTGTGACACGGAGCTGGCGAAGGAGACCGCCGAAGAGATTTTGAAGACTGATATTAACATCTTAGACGTGATTGAGAGATACCTTGCCCCCGCCATGGAGACAGTAGGAGATCGATTTGAGAGAATGGACTATTACTTATCCGATCTTATGTTGGCCGCCGATGCGATGAAGACCGCTACTGATATCCTCACCTCCCGCTTGGGGAAAGCAAGGCTTGAGGAGATGTTGTCGAAACGGCTAGGGACTGTGGTGATTGGTACTGTTAAGGGCGACATCCACGATATTGGAAAGAACCTCGTAGCCTTGCTTCTTGAAGTCAATGGCTTCGATGTCCACGACCTAGGAAAGGAGGTTCTCCCCACAGAGTTCATCGATAAGGCCGAAGAGGTCAAAGCGGACGTTGTGGCACTCTCCGCCTTGATGACGAACACGCTTCCCAACCAAGCCGAGGTAATAGACTTTATGAGGGAGAAAGGACTTAGGGAAAAGTACAAGATTATCGTGGGCGGCGCCGTCACCTCGCAGCACTGGTCTGATGAAATCGGTGCTGACGGATGGGCTCCCGATGCCTCTTCGGCAGTGGCCCTCACAAAGAGAGTTATTGGTATAGATAAGAGGAGTCATTTATGATTAGCTTTCTCGAGGTTATAGACAGAGCATTTACTGGGCCCCTGTGCTCCGAAAAAGACTTCAATCTGAACAATGTAACACGTATGGTCAGAGAGGTGGTAAAGGAATACGGAATTAGATATGATCCCGCTACCCCTCTCCCCTCAGATAACTCCTTGGCAGACGATGTCTTCAATGCAGCCATGAAGTTCTACTCTGAGACAGGTACCTACTGCCCCGACACCCAACGAATCATTAGGTTCGATGAGGATGAGATAAAAGAGGCTCTGCGGGACGCCCCCAACGGCACCATCCTAGGAGAGGAAAAGGACGCGAAAAAGTTAGTGGCTAGGAAGCCCGAGAGCAAGGAACCTCCGTTCTGTTCTGTGGGTGCGTGTGGTGCACCAATATCCACCGAGGAGATCTTTACCAGTATCGTGCAGGGCTACGGGTCCATACCACGGGCTGACTCTCTGACTTCACCTGGCCTCACTACTGTAAACGGGATGAAGATTGTTTCTGGTTCACCTTTAGAAGTCTACGGCGCCATCAGGACCGTCGTGCTTGCGAGGGAGGCCTTGAGGAGAGTTGGACGTCCAGGCCTCCCAATAGTCAACGGATTGGCCACAGCGATCACCGATGCGGCGACCATCGCCGGCAGTCACTTCGGAATGAGGTCATCGGATGGATGGGAGATAGGCTCTATCGCCGAGATGAAGCTGGACTTTGATAGACTCAACAAAGTCGCCTATCTTACCAGCATGGGAGGAAACATACTTGGGGAGAACGGCCCTGTCCTCGGTGGTTACTGTGGGGGGCCTGAAGGCACTGCTGTAGTGACAACGGCCTACACGCTTCAGGACATCCTAGTGCATAGGAGTATCTGCCAGCACTCCTTCCCAATCCACCATAAGTATGGTTGCACCACAGCGGGAAATCTGCTCTGGACGCTCAGCGTAGCCTCTCAGGCGGTCAGCCGGAACACTCACTTCCCACTTCTAAACTGCTGTTATACAGCCGCTGGTCCAATGACCGAGATGTGCTTCTATGAGACAGCTGCCTGGGTTATCGCCTCAGTAGTCTCCGGCGCATCAGTAGAGGTCGAGGGTTCTGCAAAGGCAACACACATCGATCACCTATCACCTTTAGAGCCAAGATTTGGAGTCGACGTCGCCCACGCTATAGTAGGGATGAAAAGAGAAGCCGCCAACGACTTGGTAAAGAGACTATTATCAAAGTATGAAGATAAAATCGACGATCCTCCTCTGGGAAAGAAATTTCAGGAGTGCTTCAACATCGTAACGGGTAGACCGTCAGGGGAACACTCCTCACTCTATTCGAGGATGAGGAGAGAGATGGAAGACTATGGGTTGATGTTCGACTAGACTCTAAGCTACGAGACCCTTAATTTAGCAGACAAAAATTATTTACATTTGACTGTGATTGAGATTTCGGGAAATACGACTGCTTTGGGCTCAGAATTTCCCTACTGTGACATGATTCAACTAGTAATTACTTCAAATCAAAATATTCAAAAGCTTTTGAGAGTAGTCTTTGAATATTCGGGGGAGGTCTAGATGAAAATCGACCCAGTCCATATGAACTTCGAGGAGTCTCACGAACTCCTACTCAGCGCCATCGTTCCACGACCTATCGCCTATATCTCCACAGTTGACGAGCGGGGCAACACTAACGGTGCCCCCTTCAGCGCCTACACAGCGTTTCCGACTGATCCGAGGCCCATGGTGGTCTTCATTGTGGCTAGAAGGAAGAGTGGTGAAGAGAAGGACACTCTTCTGAATATTCAGTACACAAGGGACTTTGTGGTTAACGTGGTCGATGAGGCCATGATGGACGCCGTCGTCACCGGAGCAAAACACTACCCGAGGGGTGTGAGTGAGATCGAGATCGCGGGTTTGACGGCCCTAGAAAGTGATTTAGTGAAATCTCCCCGTGTGGCCGAATCCCCGGTGAATATGGAGTGTAACCTCATCCAAATCGTAGAACTTGGTGAAAGCTGGAAGAGTAACTTGGTTATCGGCGAGATTGTCCGATACCACATCCGCGACGACCTCTTCGTCGATGGGCAAATAAACGTTAAGAAAATGAGACCCATCGGCCGGCTGTGTCCGCCTTCACAGTATTGTAAAATAGGGGAAATCTTCACGATGGAGAAGGATTAAAACATCCTATCTGAATCATCAGGAGAGTTAATATATCTACCTTCTTCAGCTTCTTTTGTGAATAGTCGATTTTTTCATTGATAGAAAACTATTCAATAGTGACGTTCATAGGTAATAAGATTTTCTTTAAACGAAACCAAGTTTAAACAGGTCCTCCGCTTAAGCCTCAAGAATTAGACGGTGAAGAAAAATGAGTTATGATATCTTCTTTTAGCGACTTAAATTGGGCTGTCAAGCCTATTCATAGTTGGAGGGCAGACCCGTGGAGCCGAGGATTGGAGTTTACGTCTGCCACTGTGGTTCAAACATCGCCGACACCGTGGATGTTAAATCGGTAGCAGAAGACACTCTAAAACTTCCAAACGTCGAGGTCTCAAGGGACTATGTCTATGTCTGCTCCGACCCCGGACAAGCCATGATAAAAGAAGATATAGAGAAGGAGAAGCTCGACCGCATCGTAATCGCCGCGTGTTCTCCACGGATGCATGAGGCCACCTTCCGACGGCTACTTGAAGAGTCGGGGTTGAATCCCTTCTTCCTCGAGGTCGTGAACATCAGGGAGCAGTGTTCTTGGGTTCATGAAGAAGGAGCAACCCATAAAGCAGCCGATCTTATCCGAGCCGGTGTCGCCCGAGCCCGCCACTCCGAACCTCTCGATTATCTAAAGGAAAAATGCGTGAAATCGTCTTTAGTCATAGGAGGGGGCGTCGCAGGAATCTTCGCCGCGCTGAACCTAGCATCGGCAGGCTTCCAAGTCTACTTGGTCGAGAGGAAGCCCAGCATCGGCGGGCACATGGCGATGTTTGGCAAAGTCTTTCCAACGCTGGACTGCGCCCAGTGCATTCTGACTCCGAGGATGTCGGAATGCTCCAACCACCCGAACATAAGGCTCTTAACCTATTCCGAGGTGGAGTCTGTCGAGGGGTACGCCGGCAACTTCAAGGTAAAGGTCGTCAAGAGGCCCAGATACGTCGATGAGGCCGCCTGCACGGGCTGCGGTACATGCGCCCAGAAGTGTCCGGTAAAGGTTTCCAGCGAGTTCGATATGGACCTTGGGACAAGGAAAGCCATCTATATACCGTTTGCGCAGGCTGTGCCCTCAAAATACGTCATCGACCAGGATCACTGCTTCTACTTCCAAAAAAAGATGCCTGAGAAGTATCCTAAAGGCGTGTGCAGAATATGTGAACGGTTCTGCACCGCAGAGGCAGTGAACTTCGACCAAGCGGCTGAGGAGATCGAGCTGAATGTGGGATCCATCATCATAGCCACCGGATACGACCTCTTCGACGCAGGGAAGGTCGAGGAGTACGGCTATGGACGGCTAAAGAATGTCATCACGGGCCTCGAATTCGAACGCCTCGCCAACATAAACGGGCCAACTATGGGGCAGGTCGTCAGGCTCTCGGATAACGAACAAATCAAAAGCATCGCCTTTATTCTCTGCGTAGGTTCAAGGGAGGAAAAGACGGAGAGACTGCAGTATTGCTGCAGGATAGGCTGCGTCGCCACCTTGAAATACGCTTATATTCTCAAGAGCGTGTTGAAAGATGCCATCGATATCTATGTCTGCTACACCGACCTCAGAACCTTCGGGAAAGGCCACGAGGAGTTCTATCAAAAGGTGAGGAACATGGGGGTCCAGTTCTTCAGGAGCAAACCCTCCGATATAAGAGAGCTCCCCGACGACTCACTCACATTCGACATCTTCGACACGATAACGACTCGGCTCTACCAGTTAAACGTGGACATGGTCGTGCTGATGGGTGGCCTACAGGCTAGCAAAGGAACAGAGAAGCTGGGAGGAATGCTGAAAGTGCCTATAGGAGCAGACGGCTTTTTCATGGAGCTACACCCGAAGCTCTATCCCGCCGAGACCGCCGTCGAAGGCATCTATGTAGCAGGAGTTGCCCAGGGCCCAAAAGATATCACCGACACCGTCGCCCATGCGGGCAACGCAGCGGCCACAGCCTCAGCGCTGATGACCAAGGGCGAGATAGTGAAGGACCCACAGATCGCCTACATCTTAGACTTGGAGAACTGTGATGGATGTGGGGAATGCGTAGATGTATGCATTCAACGTGCTTTGACCTTGGTCAAAGATAAACCCGAGATTAACCCCCTTCTCTGTAATGGCTGCGGGCTATGTATCTCGGTCTGCCCCAGAGAGGTTCTCGATCTCAAGGGATACACTGAGCGCCAGTTAGAGTCTCAGATCGAGGCGGTCCTGGCCAACCCGTCAGTACGACACAAAATCCTCGCCTTCGTGGAAGGGAACCTGGCCTATGCAGCCATAGACCAGATAGGGCTCAACCGGTTCACATATCCATCCTCAATCAGGATCATACGCCTGCCCTCTACAGCCAGATTGAAGTTCAAACACATATTACAGGCTTATGCGCTGGGAGCGGATGGAGTTATGTTGATTGAGTCGCCCAAGGAAGGGCCTTTCGGCGACGTTCATGAATTGGCCACAGAGCGGGCAAAAGAGTACAGGAAGGCCCTGAGAAAGTTCGGAATAAAGGGGATTCGGTTCCGCGCCGCCTCGGTTTATATGCCAGAATTCAAAAAGTTGACGGATCTCTTTACAACCTTCGACATCCTTGTGGAGAAGGCTGGACCCCTCAAACCCGAGGAAAGGGCAAAGTTGACGAAGCAGATCGAAGCCAGTGAATCTGTAGTGATCAGTGTTGGGAGGAATAAGCCCTGAGTAAGATAATCGACTTAATGGCAATGGCTGAACCCAAGCCAGACCAACAAAAACGTCTGCGAGAGACGGTGGATAAGCTAGGTGGTCAACCAGCCGACTACTGCCTCCAATGCGCCAAGTGCACCAGCGGCTGTCCAGCTATGAGGCACCTAGAGAACCAGCCTCATGAAGCCGTGAGCTTAGTTCGACTCGGATTCGTCGAGGAGCTACTCAAGTCGGACATCATATGGGCATGTGCCACCTGCTTCAAGTGCAAGGAGAGGTGTCCACAGAAAGTTGCCCCTGTCGAGATTTTTTTGACGCTTAGAAACATGTCTATCAGCAGCGGTGCCCAAGTTCCTGAGGGTTACTCTAAGATATTGATGTCTATAATGGAAAATGGCTTAATCCAACCCGTTCAAGTGGTCACCTCTCGGAGCTCGGCGTCGGTGAACCGGGAGGATCTGAACCTTGGCCCTCCTCCGAAGCCCGTGGACATGGAGAAGTTCAACGCAGCCCTCATGAAGGCGCTTCAGGAGAGTCTCTGAGAGGATAGATATGAAGCTAGCCCTTTATCTCGGCTGCCTGATCCCCACCGAGCAGTACGCCTACGAGATCTCGACCAGGGAGGTTCTGCCTAGGCTGGGAGTGGACCTAGCCGACCTCAAGGGTTTTGCCTGTTGTGGGACACCAGTGAGAAGCATAAACTCCCTCGGCTGGCTCTATCTATCAGCGCGAGTTATGGCCATAGCCGAGGAAGCCGATTTAGACCTCCTTCCCCTATGTAATACCTGCCATCTCTCCCTCTGCACAACTAGGGATACACTTCAAAACGTTGACGGAGCGAAGACCAAGGTCAACTCCCTCTTGGCAGATGAGGGCCTAAAGTATGAGGGAAACCACCGAGTCTGGCACGTCGTAGAGTTGCTACACGACCAGATCGGTTTAGAGAAGATTAGATCTGTGGCTAAGAGGTCCCTAAAAGATGTAAAATTCGCCTCCCACATTGGATGCCACGCCATACGACCCAACGAACTTGGGAGAATCGATAACCCTGAAAACCCGAGGAAGCTTGATGAACTCATCGAGGCCTTGGGGGCCGAGAGCCCTAACTACCCGGAGAGGCTCGACTGCTGCGGTTACGCCCTCTCACTCACGCGACCCGACACCGCCCTTTCTATGACTGGTGAAAAGGTTAAGACTCTAAAGGAGTATGGCTTCCACGGTTTGATCACAACATGTCCCCTCTGTCACAGGATGTATGACGCGAAGCAGTCCGAGGCAGGAAGCGCCGTGGGGGCATCCTTAAATCTCCCGGTGCTCTATTATCTCCAGCTACTCGGCTTGACCATGGGCCTCAACGAGGAGAAGCTGGGGCTGGCGCTGAACCAAACCCCCGTCGACAGCCTCATCAGTGAAATCCTTTGATCTGAAGTTTCATTGAATCTCCGGGATTCTTTGAATCCACCCTCTAATCACTCCTAGAAGGTTGCTGACAAACCACTCGAGCCAAGTCCTTAAATTTATCTCGCCTCATAGGATTTGGAGTGGTTGATATGAAGATCGGAGAGCTGGACTTCCCCGATGACCTTCATTATAGCAAGGACCATATGTACGCGAAGGTAGAGGACGATATCGTCGTCGTAGGCCTCACCGACTATGGACAAGACATCGCCGGAGCCATCGAGTATATCGACGAGTTAGATGAAGGTGAGGAGTTGACACAAAACGAGGCCTTCACCTCCATAGAGACAGGGAAGTGGGTAGGCGCCCTGAAGTCCCCCATAAGCGGAGCCGTGGCGGAATTCAACGAAAAACTGATGGATCAGCCCGACCTCATAAACTCGGACCCCTACGGGGAGGGTTGGATGGTTAAAACTAAACCCTCCGATCTCGGGGCGGAACTCGCAAAGTTGCAGAAGGTCGCAGAGCACGTGGAGTTCGTCAAGGAAGAGATGGCGAAGAAAGAAGGTTAAAGAAGGAAAACTGGAAAAGCACCCACAGCAATGGATTTATGAACATCTCTACTACATTTTCCACACGGAGTTACACCAAGGAACTAGGATATGAGCTGGAGACCAGGCTTCTTCTTCGACTGCACAATGTCTATCCTCCAGAAAGAACTCTGGAAAAAAACTGGATAGATACTCGCCCAGTGAAAAACCTTTAACTGCCTAAAGATGCCTCATTACATATTCGCCGACCTTTGGGACGGCCTCTCGAACAGGTTTAGATAGTCCGGGTTCAACTTCCTCCGGTATGTGGCCTACTTGGCAAGCGATGATCCTCACCTCAACACCGCAGAGATCTCTGAGCTCCTTCAAAAGGTTTGTGGAAGGGAAAAGGTGGACGGAGAAGTCGTGGGCCTTCTGTTTAGGCAAAGTCTCCAGATCGATCTCGAAAAATTCGCCGGGGGCTCTGCCAAGGTCCACGGCGTCGATTATTATGATTTTCTCAGGCCTCTTCTCACTCAGCAAGACGGTGAAAAGAATCTCACTAGCTCCTGTTCCTACGTCCAAGACACAGGTATCGTCGGGGACCTCGTGATTTTCCTGAATGTGTTCGGCAACGGCTGGGCCGAAGCCGTCGTCGCCGAAGAATGTATTTCCACATCCCAAGACGAATACACGTTTCTTATAGCACTCGGATATGTTGCTCGTGGCGCCTCCCTCTATGTGTCACATCATTTAAGGAAGTTCTACGAGATTTAAACGTGTTTTAGCGTTAGATAGCTACCATATATATGATATTTATATCTTTTTAAATATAAATATATGTAATTTTAAAATATATATTCTAAATATAGAAAATTGTAAATATAAATATATCTTCAAAATATTAATTTTGCTGGAGGAAGGTTAGATGCCCGTCAAAGTAGCGGAGGAATGGTTTGCTATCTGCGGGGGCTGCGAAGTAACGATTTTAGACATCGGAGAACCTATCTTAGACCTACTTCCCAACTTGGAGTTCGTCCACATACCCGTACTGATGGACCACAAATACTACGGACAAACAGGTGAAAAAACGGAGCTGGAGATCCCGGAGGCGGACATCGGCATCATAAGCGGCTCTGTGCGAACCGAGGAACATAAATTACTCTTAAAAGAGATGAGGGACAAGGTCAAGACCCTGATCGCTATCGGCTCCTGTGCATGTTACGGCGGAGTCCCTGCCCTAGGGAACATGTATGTCACGGACTCCATCTATGATAAAGTCTACCGGGAGACGAAAGGCACCGACCCCAGTGAAACCCCGTCGGACTATGTGCCCAAACTCACGGACAGCGTCCAAGCCCTAGACGAACTTGTAAAGGTCGACGTATACCTTCCCGGCTGTCCAACCACCCCTGAGATGGTGAGGGACGCTCTGACGGCGTTGCTGGAAGGCAAACCGTTCGAGTTGTCGGAGAAGAGCGTTTGCGATGATTGTCCGGTGATTAGGGAGAAGAAGAGCATGGTGCAGCTGAAAAGACCCTTAGAACCCATCGACGGTGTTGGAGAACCCATCGAGAAGGTACGCTGTATCTTGGAACAGGGATACCTCTGCGTCGGCCCAGTGACCAAATCAGGATGCGGTGGAGACACGAAGGTCCCCAGGTGTGTCAGAGCATACATGCCTTGCAGAGGCTGCTTCGGCCCGATTCGTAAAACCGCTAACCCCATGGTTGATATGGTAGGTGCTCTCTCATCGATTGGGCTCAGCGCTAGAGGAATCGTTGATAGACGTGCAACGCTCAACAGGTTCGCAGGCGGTCAGAAGCGTCTGAGGCCTCTACCAGGAAGGTGATGAGGAAGATGGGTAAGGAGATAACGATTGCACCTGTCAGTAGGATCGAGGGCGCTGCAAAAGTCACCATAAAATTGGATGATGCAGGCAACGTCGAGGATACGATGTTCAACGTCGTCGAGTTGAGGGGATTCGAAAAATTCTGCGTCGGTAGACCCGTGGAAGAAATGCCCCGAATAACCAACCGGATATGCGGGGTTTGCCCCTGGTCACACCACCTAGCGTCCAATAAAGCCGCTGACGCCGTCTTCGGCGTAGAGATACCTGAAACGGGGCGGAAGCTAAGGGAGCTCTGCAACAGCACCGCATACATGGAAGAGCACATACTCCACTTCTACTTCCTTGCAGGAGCTGACTTCGTCATGGGCCCTGAAGCCGACTACCAGGTGAGGAATGTCATAGGGATCGCCAACAAGCACCCTGATATAGGGCGGAAGGTGGTGCGGACAAGGCACACCGCTGCCAAGATGCTTGAAATTCTCTCCGGCAAGGCTATACACCCGGTCGCAGCGGTTCCAGGCGGGTTCAGCAAACCCTTGAAAGAGGAAAAGAAAGAGTTACAGAAGATGGCGGACGAATGTCTGGATCTCGCTAAGTTCACGATGGAATTCGCTAAGGAGAACATCTTCCCGAATTACTTAGATGTAGTTAAGACCCTGGGAGTCATCAAGACAGGATTTCTCGGAACCGTGAAGGACGGCGGCGCCTTCGAACTCTATGACGGTAAACTCAGGATGATGACGGCGGACGGCAACTTCACCGAATTCCAGGCAGCGGACTATCTGGATTACATAGGAGAGCACGTGGAGCCATGGACATATGTGAAGTTCCCATACGACAAGAGGGCCGGTGATTTCTCCATGGACCTAGACAACCCAGTAGGTGTCTACAGGGTCAACACATTGGCTAGGATCAATATATGTGACAGCATACCGACCCCACTGGCGCAGAAGGAGCTGGAGGAGTTCAGGAAGAACTTCGGTAGGCCAGCTCAGCAGACTCTGTTGTACCACTGGGCTCGGCTCATAGAGCTACTATACAACGCTGAGCACGTGGTAGAACTCTTGGAAGACCCAGAGATAACGAGCTCCAACACGAGAGTACCTGTGACCCCTAGAGCTGCCAGAGGCGTCGGCTGCGTAGAGGCGCCCAGGGGAACACTAATACACGACTACGAGACCGATGAGAACGGCCTAATCACCGACGTGAACCTGCTCGTCGCAACGACGAACAACAACGCAGCAATGAACATGTCGGTTAAGAAGGCAGCCATGGACAACATTAAGGAAGGGAAATACAATCAAGGAATTCTCAATAAGGTGGAGATGGCGATCCGCGCCTATGATCCATGCCTCAGCTGTGCGACTCACAATCTAGATGGAACCATAGCGGTTAAGTTAACCATCTTGGATTCAGATGATCACGTGATCGGCACCTTCACAAACTAGATGAACAGTGGCCCCGCTCCCCAACCAAAGGCATTGTTGATGATTGATGGCACAAATGATAGTTCCCACCAGTAGGAAGCAAATAGCGTTCTACGAAGACCTGCTAAAATACGGGGGGTCAAGTCTTAGGAAGTCACTAGGAGCTTGCTTCCAGTGCGGGACATGCACCGCCAGCTGTCCAACACGTTTCGCCATGGATCATCCCCCCAGACGGCTGTTAAGGATGGTACAGCTGGGCATGAAAGATGAGGTTCTGTCCAGCTCAACGATATGGCTTTGCGTTTCATGTAAATCCTGTATAGCAAGGTGTCCCCGGGGTGCAGATATGTCGGAGATCATGGCGGCTTTGAAGAACATGGCCATCAAAGAAGGGGCCAAGGCCGAGGTCAAGGGAGCCCCAACCTTCTACAAGACCTTCGTCAATGTGGTGAAGAAGTATGGAAGGTTGTCGGAGTCGATGCTTATGATGCAGTACTTCATCAAGAGGCTCGCCATCAAGGAGACGTTGCAGTACGCTCCTCTCGGCCTGATGTTCTACAAGAAGGGTAAACTACCCATTAAACCCGAGAAGATCGCTCAGAGGAACCACATCAAATCCATGGTAAAGAACATCAGCCTGATAGAGAAGGGTAAGTGAATATGCGGATAGCCTACTACCCCGGTTGCTCATTACACTCTACTGCCATCGAGTACGATATGTCAGCCAAAGCCGTGTGTGAAGCCTTGGGGATAGAGCTCGTGGAGCTGGAGGACTGGAACTGCTGCGGGGCCACCGCCGTCCACGCGGTTGACCATCTTTTGTCGATAGCACTGTCAGCGAGGAATCTGGCTATAGCGGAGAAGGCTGGCCTCGATTTATCCGCACCCTGCAGCGCGTGTTTCCACAACTTGGCGAACACCAACAAACTGCTCAAGGAAGATGCAGAGCTCAGGGATACGATGGAGAAGGTGATGGAAGACACTGGCCTCAACTACGGCGGTGGAATCGAGGTGAAACACCTCTTGGATGTGATGGTGAACGGCGTGGGCTACGAAAAAATCGCTGAGAGCGTCGTTAAACCCTTGAAGGGGTTAAAGGTTGCACCATACTACGGCTGTCTCATTGTAAAGCCCTCAACCGTCGCGAACTTCGACAGCCAAGAGAGGCCCCAGACCCTTGATCATCTGATAGAGACGCTGGGGGCAGAGTGCGTGCCCTACCACCACAAGACGGAGTGCTGCGGTGGGTCCTTAACGCTGATACAGGAGGAAGTGGCGTCGAAGATGACCATGGATCTACTGCTCGGAGCGAAAGAAGCTGGAGCAGACTGTGTGATAACCACATGTCCGGCGTGCCTCATGAACTTGGACGTTAAACAGTCGAACATCGAGTTGAACTTCGACGTGGAAATAGGCATGCCTGTGCTCTACTTCACGCAACTCATGGGCCTCGCCTTCGGCATAGACTCAGATACACTGGGCTTCGATAAAAACTTCGTGGATACAAGCAAGGTTTTGGAGGCCTTGAGTACGACGGTAGAACTTGTAGGTGGGAAGTAATATGGCTAAAGCTGGCTTGGTGATTGGGGGTGGCATTGCAGGCATGCAGGCAGCCCTGGATCTAGCCGACCAAGGCTTCAAAGTTTACCTCGTGGAGGAGAAACCCAGCATCGGCGGGAAGATGGCTCAACTCGACAAGACGTTCCCCACCCTCGACTGCTCTGCTTGCATAATGACCCCGAAGATGGTCGATGTCGGCAGGCACCCTAACATAGAGCTCTTGACCTATTCCACGGTTAACGACATCTCCGGCGAGGCAGGCGACTTCCATGTAAAGGTTGTGAAGAAACCTCGCTACGTGGATGAGGAGAAGTGCACGGGATGCGGCATATGTTCCCAGCACTGTCCAGTTGAAGTGCTAAACGAACACGACATGAATCTGGGCATCAGAAAGGCGATCTACGTGCCGTTCCCCCAGGCGGTGCCTTTGATCTACACGATAGACAAGGAGAACTGCATCGATTGCGGCCTCTGTGAAAACGTCTGCGGGGTAGAGGCGCCCGACTACGATCAAGAGCCGAGGGAGATCGTGCTCGATGTGGGAACCATCGTCGTCACCACGGGCTTTGAACTGGATGACCCCCAAAAAAAAGAGGAATACGGATATGGACTTTATGACAACGTCATCACGGCGTTGGAGTTTGAGAGGCTTCTGTCCGCAGCCGGCCCCACCGGCGGCCACATCATAAGGCCCTCCGATGGCAAGATACCTAAGAGAATCGGTTTCATACAATGTGTATGTTCAAGGGACATCAACACAAACCCATACTGTTCCCGGTTCTGCTGCATGTACGCCGTTAAGGAAGGGATCTTGGCCAAAGAACATGTACCTGGTGTTGAGTGCACGGTCTTCTATATGGATATAAGGGCTTTCGGAAAAGGGTTTGAGGATTTTTACAGGAGGGGCAAAACCGAGTTCGGGATCAACTTTGTCAAGGGGCGGCCGGCAAAGATCATCGAAGACCCAAACACGAAAAACCTGATCATTCACGTGGAGGAAATAGCCTCGGGTGAGATCGTCGACACCGAGTTGGACATGGTCGTGCTAGCGGTTGGAGTCGTTCCCTCCAAGTCGAAGTTAGAACTACCCCTTTCAATTGCTGACGATAACTTTATAGCCCTGCAAAATCCAAACATTGACTCCGTAGCCACTTCGATCGAAGGAGTCTTCACAGCAGGAGCCGCTGAAGGACCAAAGGACATACCGGACAGTGTAACCCAGGGAAGCGCGGCGGCCATGCGAGCCTCAATAATCCTTGCGAGGGGATAATATGGAGGAGCCTAGGATAGGGGTTTATGTCTGCAACTGTGGCACAAACATCGCCGGAACCGTCGATGTCGCTGAGGTGTCGAAGTATGCAGGAACCCTGCCTAACGTCACCGTGGCCCGAGACTACGTGTACATGTGCTCTGCACCTGGCCAAGACTTGATCAAGAACGACATAAAAGAGCATGGGCTGAACAGAATCGTCGTCGCTTCGTGCTCTCCCAGGATGCATGAACCCACCTTTAGAGGTGTCCTCGAAGAGGGAGGCCTTAACCCCTACCTGTTTGAGATGGCGAACATCCGGGAACACTGTTCATGGGTCCACACTCATGAACCCAAGAGGGCAACCGAGAAGGCCAAGGACCTAGTTAGAATCGCAGTGGCGAAAGCTAGGCTGCTTGAACCCCTTCAAAAGATAAGGATCGATGTCACCCAGAGGGCGCTGATCGTCGGAGGGGGAGTCTCTGGATTGAGGGCGTGTCTGGACCTGGCGGAGAGGGGATTCGAGGTCCACGTTGTTGAGAAGAGGCCCACGGTAGGGGGAAGGGCGGCTCTAATTAACAAGCTCGCCCACGTAGAGAAGAAAGGATCAGACATCTTTAAGTCAATTATTGATGAAGCCGCATCAAATCCAAAGGTAAACATTCACACTAACGCCACGCTATCAACCTTGGACGGCTATATAGGCAATTACGCTGTGAAGATCAACAGGAAACCGAGGTTTGTCAACGAGAGCTGCAACGCCTGCGGAGAGTGTGCAACAGTCTGCCCCATCGAGGTGCCAAACGAATACGAGTACAACCTTAACAAGAGAAAGGCCATCTACATACCTTTCACTCACGCTTATCCCTCCAGATACGTGATCGACGCCGACAGCTGCAACCGCTGCGGCAAATGCGTGGAAGCATGCAAGGAAAACGCCATAGACCTCGACCAAGAGCCGAAGGAGCTCGAGTTGATCTTCGGCACCATCATCCTCGCCACGGGCTATGACCCCTATGAACCCTCTAAGGATGAGTATAGCTACGGCTTGTATGACAACGTCATAACCTTGCTACAGCTAGAGAGGCTTCTAGATGAGAACGGTCCCACGAAGGGTGAATTGACGATAAAAGGCTCCCATCCTGAGAACATCGTGTTCATCTCCTGCGTGGGCTCGATGCAGGAACCGAAGAGCGAGGCGTCAGCGGACGGCGGGGAACCAGCTGAGGGTTTAGAGAAGCAGGCTGAGGCCGAGCAACGTGTTCAAACAAACTGCTCTCGAATGTGTTGCGCAGCCTCCATAAAGAACATGATGGAGATAAAAGAGCGAAACCCTTATTCAAGCATATACTTCCTCTACCGGGACATCAGGACCTATGGACGAGGAGACGAGCAGATGTACAAGGCTGCCGGCGAAGAGTTCCTAAAGTTTATTAGGTATGAGGAACCCCCAAAGATTTCTACGAGCTCTGACAACCTCAAGGTGGAGGTATACGACACACTGGTCCAAAGCACCCTGGAAATCCCGACGGACTTGGTGGTCTTAGCCGTGGGGATGACCCCGCCCAAGGACATCGAAGACCTACAAGACCTTGTTAGGGTGAGTAGGAGCGCAGACGGGTTCTTCCAAGAGGCACATGCAAAGCTCAGACCGCTGGAGACGGCGACGGACGGTATATATCTGACGGGCGTAGCCCAAGGACCCAAGGACATCGTTGAGAGCGTAGCCTCCGGAAGCGCGGCCGCGGCCAAGGCAAGTATACCGCTGGCTAAAGGTGAAATGGAGCTGGAGCCCACTAAGTCTTTCGTGGCGTTTGAGGCCTGCGACGGCTGCGCCATGTGTATTGATCCATGTACTCAGGAGGCGATCACGCTGATCGAATACATGTGGAAGGGAGACGTGAAGAAGACCATCGAGCTCAACGAGGCCAAGTGCGTGGGCTGCGGAGTCTGTCAAGCCACTTGCCCAAAGAGAGGCATATTTGTAAGGCATTTCACACTCGACCAGCTTTCTGCTATGGTCGAAACGACTCTATCTGGATGATGGTGTCGTGAAGGAGGAAAAGAGATCAAGGGCTTGGAGGAAAACATATGGCTGAAGAGGAATTCGAACCGCTCATCGTCGGCTTTAGCTGTAACTGGTGTGCCTACGCAGGCGCTGATCTAGCCGGGACAGCGAGGATCCAATATCCACCAAACATAAGGATCATAAGGGTGATGTGCTCCGGGATGGTGCACCCGAACATGGTGATGGACGCGTTGACGAAGGGCGCGGATGGGGTGTTGATATGTGGATGCCACCCCGGCGACTGCCATTACATAGATGGCAACACAAAATGTCAACAGAGGTCTGAAGACATAGTCCTCATGCTGGAGGACTTCGGCCTTGAACCGGAGCGATTCAGACTGGAATGGGTATCCAGCTCAGAGGGTGAAAGGTTCGCTAAGATTGTTAAGGAGATGACAGGAGAGCTTAAGAAGTTAGGTCCAAGTCCCTATAAGATGTAGAGTGGTGCATATAATGGAAGAAAAAGTGGAAACAGATACTGTTGAATCCAAAATAAGGGATCGTGTCCGAGCCTCAAACTTCATACATGATGTGGCGACCACTCCTAGGGGTAGAGGGGTTTTAGCCTGTATTCAATGTGGAAGATGCACCGGGAGCTGCCCCATCGCTAGGTTGACCGAGGAACACAACCCCAGGAGGCTCATCGAAGAGGTTATTCTTGGCCTTAAATGGGATGTGTTGTTCAAATTACCATGGTACTGCGTCTCCTGTTTTACATGTCTGGATAGGTGCCCCGCAGGCGGCGACGTGGCTGAGGTGATGTTCGCCGTCAGGAATCTCGCGGTGAGGGAGGGCAGCATACCCAAAGGGATGGTAGATCAAGCAAAGACCCTGCTAAGCACAGGCCTCATCATACCTCCTTCTGAGAGCATGATCGAAGAAAGAGAGAAACAGGGTCTGCCGAAAGTGACCTTCTCGGCGGAAGATGCACAGAAAATCCTAAACAAAACTGGTTTTAGCAAGATAATCGAGGGGCGGTAAAGATGAAGTACGCCTTTTATCTGGGTTGTCTCATCCCCGCGCGAGCGGTACACTGCGAACACTCAGCGAAGAGCGTTCTCACTGCACTGGGGGTTGACCTGGAGTATATGCAGGATACAACTTGCTGTGGTCCCTTCACCGTGCAGTCATTGGACTACCTGAGCTGGCTTTCGATGGCGGCGAGAAATATCTGCATCGCGGAGGAGATGAATCTAGACATACTTACGCTGTGTAATGACTGCTACGAGTCGCTCTTAATGGCGAACGAGATCTTGAAGGAAGACGAAGAGACTAGAGGTAGGGTCAACGAGGTTCTCTCCGACGTGGATAAGGAGTTCAAGGGAGGAATAGACGTAAAACACCTAGTGGAGGTTATAAGCGAGGATATAGGACTAGAGAAAATCAGAGAAGCCGTGACTCATCCTTTCAGAGATCTCCGAGTCACAACACATGCAGGATGCCATCTAGTTAGGCCCAGATCGCTTCACACTGATATCCAATCAGGTTTCCAAGTCCTCGACGATCTTGTAGAAGTCACCGGAGCCCGAGTTGTCGACTACGATTACAAGGAAGTTTGCTGCGGCGGCCCCTTGAAATTCATGGAAGACGAGATTTCAACGGAGTTAACGAGACAGAAGCTCGTCTCTTTTAAAAGGGCGAATGTGCAATGCGTTGTCACGGTCTGCCCGTTCTGCTTTACCCGATTTGACCTGGGACAGGTGGAGATCAGGAGGCTTTTCAAAGAGAGATATGACCTCCCCGTGATATATCTGATGGAGCTCCTCAGCCTTGCGATGAATCTCAAGCTGATGGAGTCAGATTTCCGATGGCATAAGATCAAGATAGATGAGATCGTGAAGGCAAATGTTGAGGGATGACAAAATGGAGAAGCAAGGTGTTCTAGTTATAGGTGGAGGAATCGCAGGCATTCAGGCCTCACTGGACCTGGCTGACCGTGGCTTCCAAGTCTACCTCGTGGAGGAGACGCCGAGCATCGGCGGCAGGATGGCTCAACTCGACAAGACCTTCCCAACCATGGACTGCTCGATGTGCATCTTAGCACCTAAGATGATCGAGTGCTATCGCCACCCAAACATCAAACTGATGACCTACTCCGAGGTAAAAGAGGTGAAGGGCTCTCTAGGTGACTTCAAGGTAACGGTTGTGAAGAAGCCTCGCTACGTGGATGAGGAGAAGTGCACGGGCTGCGGCATATGTGCTGAAAACTGCCCCATCGAAAGGCCGCTTGAACATGAAATAGGCATGGGCATCGGGAAGGCGGTCTACGTGCCGTTCCCTCAGGCGGTGCCCCTGATCTACACGGTAGACAAGGAGAACTGCATCGATTGCGGCCTCTGTGAGAAGGTGTGTGCCGCCGAAGCTGTCGACCTCGCTCAAGAACCAGAGGAGGTCGTGCTCGACGTGGGAGCCATCGTAGCCGCAACTGGCTTCGAACTCTTTAACCCCACGAAGATTCCGCTATACGGCTATGGTGAATATAAAAACGTGGTGACCGCCCTGGAGCTTGAGCGTCTGCTGTGCGCTTCTGGCCCGACGAGAGGACAGCTTCTCAGGCCCTCGGACGGAGAGAAACCGAGGTCGATAGCCTTCATCCAGTGCGTTGGGTCAAGGGACGCCAGATTTGGGCACTCATACTGCTCCAGCATCTGCTGTAAATACTCGGTTAAAGATGCGGTTTTGATCAAAGAGCATGACCCCGAGGCAGAGGTCTTTGTCTTCTACATCGATCTTCGATGTTTCGGGAAGGGCTTCCAAGAGTTTGCCACCAGAGCTAAGAACGAGTACGGCGTTATATTTGTCCGGGGCAGCCCAGGAGAGGTCAAAGAGGACCCAGACACGAAGGATCTCTACGTATGGTTCGAAGACACCCTGATGAGGCTTGTACAGACCCTGACAATCAATATGTTGGTTCTCTGCCCAGCCGCGATACCTCGGACTGGTTCCGAGGAGACAGCTAAAAACCTGGGGATAGAACTAGACCAATACGGGTTCTTCAAGGCGAAACACGATATCGACTGCCCTGTGGACACAACTGTCCCTGGGATCTTTGCCTGTGGGTTCTGCCTAGGACCCAAATCCGGGGATATCCCCGACTCTGTCTCACAGGCCAGCGCGGCCGCAGCCAGAGTGGCCGAGGTCTTAACCCGCAGAGTTGAAGTCGCAGCCAGTGAAGGAGGAACCTGAAACCAATAATACAATCCGAAATCCTTAAACGAAAAAGAGGTGATCTTATGGAAGAGCCTAGGATCGGTGTATTCATCTGCCACTGCGGCGTGAACATCGGCGGAATAGTGAAAGTGCCTGAGGTCGTTGAGTACGCTAAGACCCTTCCACATGTTATACACGCAGAGGACAACCTGTACACGTGCTCCGCAGAGGGTCTGAGTAAGATCACAGAAGCCATAAAG
>JABAOF010001281.1_pt1 | contig 21513 bp, 16 predicted proteins | sample 7062171 | NCBI WGS metagenome assembly JABAOF01 (sample SAMN14538628, study PRJNA623070) | marine sediment metagenome | biome: marine biome [ENVO:00000428]; feature: marine pelagic biome [ENVO:01000023]; material: deep marine sediment [ENVO:00002113] | place: India: Gulf of Khambhat ...
ATCGTGAGCTCGTCCCGCGGCTGTATCCACTCCTGCGCCTTCTGCTCGCAGCACAAGTTCTGGCAGGGCTCATACCGGCAGCGCAGCCCTCACAGTTTTGTCGCCGAAATGGAGCACCTCGTCACAGCATACGGGATAAACGTCTTTTTCATAGCCGACGAGTACCCGACGTACTCCCGGGAGCGGTGGGAAAAGATCCTTGAGCTCCTCACCGAGAGGAAACTGGGCGCCCACATTCTCCTCGAGACGTGCGTTTCGGACATACTGCGCGACCGCGACATTCTTCACCGCTACCGGGAAGCAGGCATACTCTTCATATACGTCGGCGTCGAGGCCACGAGCGACCAGAAGCTGGCGGAATTCAAGAAGGAGACCAAATTCGAGGACTCGAGGGAGGCCCTCAAACTGATCCAGGATGCCGGGATGATCGTCGAGAGCTCGCTCATTCTCGGTACTCCCAACGAAACAGCCGAATCGATCAGAGAGACTTTGGAGCTTGCCTGCGAGTACAATGCTGACTACATGCACTTTCTCCTCCTCGCCCCCTGGCCATACGCGGATATGTACGAGAGCCTGAAGCCCCACATCGAGGTTTCCGATTATTCGAAATACAATCTCGTGGAGCCGGTCATAAAGCCCAAAGCCATGACGCGCGAGGAACTGATGCGTGAAGTCCTCAACTGCTACAAGAAATACTACCTGAAGAAGCTGCCCGAATGGGCGAGCATGAGGGGAAACGATTTGAAACGCTCCTGCCTGATCAAGGGGATGAAGGCGATCATGGAAAACTCGTTTCTGAAAGACCACATGAGGGGCTTGGGCGGCATGCCCGAGAGCGTGCACAGACTCTTGAATTGTCTCGAGCCGGAGGGCGATCTCAAATTAATCTCGTCTCTGGCCAGCTCATTGAAAGCCGCGCTCTGATTCCGTTGTCTTGCGTCCTCTGTCTTTGCTCTTTTGTCTTTCGCCTGTCGCCTTCAGCCCTGGGCCTTACGCCTTTCCCCTTTCGTCTTTTGTCTTGCGCCTTTGTGCTTGCGCCCTGTGCCTTAAGCCTTTCATGTGCGCGTTTTCACACACCTCCTGCGCTATTTCCAACAACCCCTCTCCCAATCAGCGTTCCTGGACCTCGCGCTTCGCGCCTCGTGCCTTGCGCCTGGAAATGAATCCTCTTTATTTTCAATCGCTTATGTTTCACCTCCAAAGGTGACTTTTCTCTAAGCCTATGGTCCTCCCGTGGCATACCTCTTGCTCTTTATCGTGTCGGAGTTTTAGAGCTTCTGGCTCCCGCAAAAAGGATTGGGCGAAAGCATGGTGCAGATAGGCAGACATTCCGTATTTCCGTCACCTCTCGGCGTTTCGGTGGTACCCCGTGCTTCCGTGCCTAAATATTCCTTTCTTTCGTGTCTTCTCCGTGCTCCCGCTGTATTCCGTGTCTCCGTGGTAATGTCTTATGTCTTGTATCTTGGGTCCTTGCTGGCCGGATTGGCACTCCCGGCTTTTCCGAGCGCTCAGGAGAGACCGGCCCCGCAACACCGGCCCCAGATCACCCCCTTATACGCCGTCTACCGGCACATCGACACCGGCCTCTTCAAGGAGCCGATGGGCGTGTTCTTCGACAGGCGGACAGAGGAGATTCTCGTTGCGGACACCAGGAACAACGTGATCGCCATATTTACCGGGGAGGGGGAGCCGACATTCTCCTTCGACGGGGTGGAGGAGCCGCGCAAGGTCATGGTCGATAAAAAGGGAAGAATCTACGTCATCGACAACGAGATGGCCATGGGGGTGAAGCTGTTCAGCTACCGGGGGGAGTTCCTCGGATTTTTCACCTTTCCGGGATTCGAGGGCGCAGAGAAGGTGATCCCCGTCTCCATGACCGTCGATAGAGAGGGAAATCTCTATTTCCTGGATCAGGGCAACCTGCGGGTGCTCGTCTACGACAAGGCGGGAAATTTCAAGGTCTCCTTTGGGAAAGGGGGACGGGGACGGGGAGAGTTCAGTGCCCTGGCCGACGTTGCCGTGGATGCGAGGGGGAACATATACGTCACCGACCAGCGTGGGGTAGCGGTCCAGGCATTTGGGCCCAGCGGGTCCTTTCTCATGGGGTGGGGCAGACATACCTTCGAACGGCACCAGTTTTCGCTGCCCAACGGGATTGCCATCGACCCGAAGGGAAGGATCCTGGTTGCAGATACCCTCCGGCAGGACATCAAGCTCTTCGACCAAACGGGAGGGTTCCTGGGCCGCTTCGGAGGCCTTGGAGTGGCGCCCGGGGATGTGGCCTACCCGATAGAGCTGGAGGTGGATGATCGGGGCCGTATCTACCTCGTCGAGAAGGTCGGAGGGAGGCTGCAGGTCTTTCAGGAAGTTGACCGAAAACCCATGGAAAGGAGGTGATGGAGCGTGACAAGCACTCAACGAAATCCTCCCCTGCCCGTTTGCGGGCACACTGTGTGAGGAACGAATCCGAGAGAAACCATATCTGAAATGGAGGTGAAAAAAATGAGAAGATTGATCCTCGTAGTGATCGGCTGTGCCGCTGTATTGGCATACGGTAGCGGGGCGTTCGCATTCCACGGAACTGGCGAGCTCGTTTGCTCAGCGTGCCATACCATGCACTACAGCGAAGACGGAGGTGTACCCCCGGATGCTGACGCAGGCGGACCATGGGAGGACCTGTTGAAAAGGGAGTACGCCACGGACCTCTGCCTGGATTGCCACGGCGGCACCAGTGCCACCAGCTTCAGCTCTTTAGATTACGGTGGGGATTACGCGCCTGTTGTCGAAGACCCGGCCGACGATTTCCCAGGCGGGAGGTTTGCGTCGTTGGGTAGTCTGCTTGCTGATGCAAACCGCCACAACCCCGTTGGCAGCGCTGCCTCCGGGTGGCTTGCTGATGGTACCTTGACCGCCGCCCCGGGTGGTAGTTTTAATGCCGCCGACCTGGATTGTGGCAGCTGCCACGTGGCTCACGACAACGGTAATTTCCGCATGTTGAAAGATGACCCAGGTGGTAACGGTGCTTCTGCGCCCGTAGACGGAGGCACCGCGTTCGAGACACTGATCGATGTCACCACCCCGAGTTGGGGCGGCGAAGATAACACCCCGGGATCACGCGTGCACAACGGGTATCAGAGCGGAATGTCCGTGTGGTGCGCTGATTGCCACGGCGACTTCCACAACCTTGTAGGGGGGCCGAGTCCCGATTGGACCAGGCACCCCAGTGGTGGAACCAACGGTGCGTTCCTCCCTGAACACATCGCAAACTATGGGGGTGCAGCTGCCGACTATGATTATAATGTTCCCTTTCAAGGCACACTGGTCACCGCCGCGGATACAGGGTATGCTGCGCTTGCAACCAGCCGGTCGTTCTGCCTCAGTTGCCACCGCTCTCACGGGACGCCTAATGGGGACATCGGTCGGTGGGATTTCACGGTCGCGCCCCTAACTGGTGCTAACTGCAACAAGTGCCATGGCAAATGATGCGGCAAGGCGCTTACAGCTTTCTGCTTTTGCGGTAAGGGGTTTCCCTCTCTGGCGTTGGCGGGACGGGCGGTTACCGCGGCAACATGCTGGTTCACGGCGTTATTTGGCTGATCCTCCCCCGATACTGGATGCCTGAGGTCGCGGCATATCCAGTGAAAAGGGGGGGAGTCTTTTTCTGCGGAGGCCAGGGCCGTCCCCCTGGCCTTCCCCTCCTGGGATTTCGGTATCATGGTGTCGCCGGAGATGAAGACGATACTGCGGATCCTTGCCATCATGCTGGCGGTCCTCAGCCTCTCCCCGGTGCAGAGGTCGGCCCGGGCGGGCCAGGTAGGGGTTGCCTACCTGTACACCATCGGGGGACCCTCGCTAGCCCGGCGATTCGAGCGCAATGCCCCCCTGTTTCTCGAAAGGGCGCAGAGGGAGCTGTACGTGCTGGACGGAAATTACGTCTACATCTACAACTCGGACGGCATCCCGGAATTTGATTTTGTCCTCCGAAAACAGAGGACGAACCATATGCCAATCTCCATTGTTGCCGACGATAAGGGCAACATCTACGTGCTGCAATACGGAACCGATTCGCAGTTTATAGAGATGTACGATTTTCGCGGGAATTACCTCGGTATCTTCGAACTGAAGGGCTATCCCGAGAACGGGTCCAAGCGGAGATTCTCCGGGCTCGACCTCGACTCCAACATGCGATTCTACGTCACCGACTCAACGGGAATGGACCTCCTTATCTTCGATCAATCGGGCAAATACCTGGGCGAAATAAGCAGCCGCCAAGAGGAGTTTCCCGGGCGCGGCAGAGGGTCGAGGTTTGATGACATCGACTTCGACAAGGAGGAATTCGCGTATCTGTTGGACTATGGAACCGCCAAGGTATTCGTATACGATCGGGAGAGGAAATTCGTCCTTTCATTCGGGGAGCGCGGTGGCACCCTGGGCAAATTCAGCCAACCCGTCTCCCTCGCCGTCGACCACGCGGGGGAGTTCGTATACGTGGCTGACACCACCATGCACGCGGTATCTGTCTTTACAGCCAAGGGGAAGTATGTCGGAGTAGTGGGGACGTTTGGTTCCGGGCTGGGTCAGTTCTATTTTCCGAAGCGAGTGGTTACGGACAACGAGGGGCACGTATACGTCCTCGACCTTTACCACGGCATTCAGGTCTTCAAGAAATCGGAGTGATCACTCATCTTAGGTGCCAAAGGGATATGCCGGAAGAAATGCAGGTCCCCATCGTCTAGCAGGCCAAGGACGTCCCGCCCTCTGCGGGAAAACAGAGGTTCAAATCCTCTTGGGGACGCCACAAAACCCTAAGGCTCGGATTGGGCTTCATGACTCTGTTAGAGAAAAAAGGGTGGAAGGATGAACGAGAAGAAAATCCTGGTGGCTGACGATGAGCCGAATATCCTCAGGTCCCTAAAGTTGGTTTTGGAGGAGGAAGGGTTCTCGGTCCTCACAGCGACGAGCGGTGAAGAGGTCCTTAATAAGACAAAAGACGAAAGGCCTGACCTATTGATCCTGGACATGAATATGGAAAAGATGAACGGTGGCGAAGTTCACAGTATGCTTCTCTCTGACACCCTGGCAGAGAATGTTCCAGTAATCGTTTTGACTGCAGTAAATCACGGGGAGCAAAAGCTCGAGGTATTGGAACCGCCTATTTTTACCGTTATTACCAAGCCTTTCAGCCCTTATTCTGTAGTTGACAAAGTCATCGAAATCCTGAGAGCTGCCTAATACTGATGGAGGTTGCCTTTTCAGGAAAGGGATGATAGACATTCATGTTGAAGAAGGATGAGCTGCTTTCAGCGCTTGTTGCAACCGGGGAATTGACTATCTTCTTTCTCAAAAGCCTGACGACGGTATAGGCATGGCAGCTGAAAAGGGATGGCATCCTTTCGTCTTCTGCTAACACTCTTCGTACTTCTACTCCTATCCACCAGTCCATCAGTGTCCCTATCGGCGACCCTGAGCAAGGACTATCGATACGTCACCCTATTTGCGAATCGAGGCACTTGACATCAGGAGGGAAGAATCATGGTCGGAATCTTGACCAAGGCATGGACAAAAGCAGCCCTTTTTAGCTTCGCTATTCTGATCCTGTCGGCATGCGAAGAAGGTAGGAAAGAGGACATAATTGAACCAGAAGCGCGCGTCAGGGTCTCAGGGTCTGCCTCTGTAATTCCTCTTGTTAAACTGTTAGCGCGAGAGTTTGAACGATATCATCCTGAAGTGCAACTCGTGTTTCTTCCCGGTACCCATACAAAAGGCGGACTCGCCGGGGTCCTTGAAGGCGATTTGGACATTGGGCTGGTCAGCAGATCTCTCGGCAAGCAAGAAGGAGGAAGCGATCTTCAATATTTGCACCTGGCACTTGATGGAATTGTGTTTGCTACACACAGAGACCTCAAAATAAAAAGCATAACCAGCGAACAATTGAGACGGATCTACTCCGGAAAGGTAACAAACTGGCGGGAATTGGGAGGAGAGGATGCAAGGATCAACGTGCTCGATCGACCAGAGCATACCAGTCCGAAAATCATTCTGAGAAAACAGCTTTTCGGCATGGATCTGAAGGTTGTTAATACTGCGACAATTCTCGAACGCCCAAATCAAATGAACGATTCCCTGAAGACTATCCCCTATTCCATGGGATACACCTCCCTGGGAGAGGTTATTTCCAAAGATCTCGAAGTAAACGTACTGAATATTGATGGAATCCCACCCATCCCGGGTCATGTTAAAAAAAACCTGTATCGCCTCTCGAGGCCCTTTGGAATGGTCATCAATTCGAATCCCAAGAAAGGGGTCATGAAGTTCATCGATTTCATCTACAGTGACTCGGGAGTCAGTTTGATTGACAGTTACGGGTATACACCGATTGTGGGCGAGTTCGTCATAGCAACCATACCGGAGCGCAACATTATCAGACAAGAAGAACGATATGGCCCTCTGGTGGGCTATCTCTCTCAAAGGCTAGGGACCGGGATAAGGATTGCGCTCAGGCATCTCTCCAGTTATCCGGAGATTGTCGATGAATTCATTGAGGGCCGTGTCAATGCAGCCTTTTTTGGGAGCTTCGTATACGCCCTTACCCGCGCAAAAGTAGGCGTCAAGGCCATAGCCCGCCCAGTGAAGGATGGGGTCTCCCAATATAGAGGTCTAATATTTGTCCGGAGAGATAGCGGTATAAGAGATTGGAGAGACTTGAGAGGACGAAGTTTTGCTATGATCAAGGCGACGACGGCCGGCGAACTTTTCCCGAAGATGTTCTTCATGAATCGAGGCGTGGAGGAGTTGGAGAATTTCCTGGGAAAGATCCACTACGTAGGAAGCCACGATGTGTCGATATTGAAAGTGCTATACGGGGAAATAGAGGCTGGAGCAGCGAAAGATCTGATCTATCAAAAGCTGGCGAGAGAGGACCCTACAATAGAGAGGGAGTTGCTGATTTTGGCCGAGTCCGCTCCAGTGCCCGAGAATGCGCTGGTAATCCGAGAGGATGTCGATTTCGTCTGCTTCCATTGTCATCAGCAAAGTGGGAAAAAAGACCCAAATGCCCCCGATTCTGATGAAGGGTACTCGGTCGATCTGAAAGAGAAATTCAAGGAACTTCTCCTGAACCTCCAAGAAACACCTGAAGGACGCGAAGTTTTGAGGACTTTTGGGGCGGACCGTTTCATAGAGACCACCGACAGCGATTATAGAGAGCTTTATCAAATGATAGCCAACTCGGGAATAGATCTGAAAAGCTACAGTTACGAACGAACGGAATAGAGGATCATTAGATTTGAATAACAAAAGCTATTCACACAAGCGCCTTGGGATGTCTCTCAAAGAGTTCTTCCTAAGACGGAACAAAATCCATATAAAAATCTTGGTGGCTTTCTTGGGTCTGATTATTTTCTTTGCCGTCACCCAAACTGTTATCAGCACTAGAAGGATGACCAGAGTCTTTGGAGCTCAAACGACTAATCTTCTTCGAGGCCATAGTCGCCTCCTGAACGAAGTAATCAAGGAGTATGAAGATAAAGTGGCCTTCTATGCCCAATTTATGGCAGACGTCACGAAGCTCTCTGACGAGCTAGCGGATACCAGCGTTGGCCGTTCCGTACTCATATATCTCCTGGAATCTCTCAAGAAAGACCGTATAAGAATTCGGCTGTATCGTGAATTCACCCGCGACGAGGGGAAAAAAGGGCTGATACGAAAAGGCCTTCTCGGAATACGCACCACCGCTCTCTTGGAAGGGAAAACTGATGGAAAAGCCGAGTTGGTTCTGGCGGCTGTTGCTCCAATAGAGAGAGCGGGCGGCATAAAAGAGGTTATTATCGCTGAGTATCCTCTCGACTATCTATTTTTGCAAGCATTGAAGAGAAAGACCGGCGCGGATTTTGCCTTAATTCATGAAGGCAGGCTCTATTCTAGCACCTTCAGCCCACACCTTCAAAAGTCGTTATTCGTCATTCTAGATGAAGGGCTTCGAAATGAGGTTTTGGACGGCGGAATAACTGCAACAAGGCAAATATCAGACACGGCTGATCCTCAAAAAATAGCTTTCAGTCCCATTTCGATCAACTTTAGGAATCAAGGAATATATGTGGTCTCGGAATCCTTGAAACAAGCCCTGGTAAATCGAAGAAGAATCATCCTGCAAAACACACTGATAACGGTAGTCATTTTCGTAGGACTAGGTCTGCTCTATTACATTATTGTGAGGAGAATCACTGATCCAATAGAGGATCTCTCCTTGGCGAGCAGAAAGGTGGCCGAAGGGGACTTAGGGGTAAGCATCAAGGTGAAAACGAAGGATGAGGTCGGCGAGTTGGGACGGAGTTTTAATCTGATGGTGGATCAGCTCAGACAGTCACAGGAGGAGGTGAAAGGGCACATGGATGAGCTGTCCCGGCTCTACAAGGAAGTCTCGGAAGAGAGGAATATCAGTAAATCGATCCTGGATAATTTGACAAATGGGTTGATTCTTTTCGATGCTGATCAAAGGGTGGTGCTGATCAATCCCACTGCTGAGGAATGGCTGGGAGTGAGGAGAGAACAGGTCACGGGGATGCAAATCATCGGCAGTCCTGAGAATTCCTCTCTTGAGAGTCTTTACGTGCTGGGAAGTCTTCAACCAACCGAGGGGATGGCTCAATGTTGGAAATATTTCAACTGCAATAAGGAAGAATGCCCAGCCTACAGAAGCGATGACCTGCGCTGCTGGTTCGTATCCGGAACCTACTGCCGGGATGAAGTTGCTCAGAATTATCCGGATAAACTTGCGGGCTGCAAGGGTTGTGACGTCTATCAGGCATACTGTTCAGCCTTAGAAAAACAGAAACGGGTCAAGGTGGAAGAATTACAGTTGAAAAGGCCGCAGCGTCGCATACTCAAGGTTTCCCTCTGTCCGATATTCGATGACCATGGAAAGTTCCTTGGGCTGATCAACGTATTCGACGATGTCACTTCGGAGAGAGAAATCGATCGTCTGAAAACTGAGTTTGTATCCCTGGTCTCTCATGAACTGAGAACGCCTCTGTCGTCGATCAAGGCCTATGCGGAAATCTTGTTGAAAAAACCAGATCGAGGTAGGGATCAACAGGTCGAATTTCTGAACATCATCAATGAAGAAACGGATCGCCTTACCCGGCTGATCAATGATATTTTGAACATCTCCAAGATCGAGGAGAGAAAGATCGATTTAGAGAGAAAATCCATAGACGTTTTTGAGATGATCGATAAATCCGTATCAGCTCACCGATCCCACGCTGAGAAGAAAGGCATTCATATAAAAATGCATGTTCAAAAAGATGTTCCCAAAATCTGGGGAGACGAAGATACTTTGAGACAGGTCCTGGCAAACCTTCTGAACAACGCAGTCAAATACACTCCCGAAGGGGGAGCGATTCAGGTTTCGGCGGCCTGCTCGCATCAGGATCCACAATCACCTGGGGAGGTGGTCGTTAGAGTTAAGGACAACGGTATAGGTATTCCGTCAGAACATCTGGAAAGAGTCTTTGACAGATTCCATAGAATTGATCGGCCCTTTGTCGGGGGCCAAACGGGCACAGGGCTGGGTTTGTATTTCTGTAGATATATTGTGGAGAGGCATGGCGGGAGGATTTGGGCAGAAAGCGATGAGGGGAAGGGAAGTACCCTTGTCTTCACACTTCCAGTAGCGGGAAAGACGAAAGCGCTTCAAGAACCGTCATATGTTGTTCAGGGCGATGACCTATTGCGATACTCAAAGGAGGCGAGGGAGAAGATTTCGGTGCTGGTCGTAGATGATGATGCGAGGATCAGGAATTTCCTCAAGTACCACATGGAGGATGGAGGGTTTAAGGTATTCGAGGCCGACAATGGTTCAAGGGCTCTGGACCTGGCGACGAAGATCAAACCAAGTGTAATCCTCCTGGACACGGTGATGCCAGGTATAGACGGGTACGAAGTGTTGGAGGCTCTGAACCAGGGGGAAACAACCAAACATATCCCGGTAATCGTGCTGTCTGGGGCAGAGAGTTCGAAGGTTGCGATGGAATTGGGTGCGGCCGGCTACTTGATGAAGCCCATCGCGAGAGAGGCGTTGATCAACGCGGTTCATGATATACTTAGCAAAGCGATGAGAGATCAAAGCAGAAGAGAGTAATGGGAAGGACAATTCCAAAATACTATGGAATCATTGGTTTCGTGTTTACCTCGGTATGATTGGCATGGCCTTACTCTCACTTGAGTCTGGATTGAGGGAATAATCACCATGCGAGAGGAGAGGATATTGGTCGCTGACGACGAGCCCCACATCCTCACGTCCGTAAAACTGGTCTTGGAGGAAGAGGGGTATCGGGTATTAACGGCTACGGATGGGCTTGAGACCCTGAAGGTGGCACTAAATGAACCCATCGATCTGATCATCCTTGACATTAAGATGCCAAAAATGTCTGGTCATGAGGTCTTTCGCCGTCTTAAAAGTAACCAGGCGAGCCAGAACATACCGGTCATCATCCTAACGGCAATAGGGCAAGAAATTCCGGAGAGGGAAGGATGGGAATTGAGCGATGTGGAATACATCACCAAGCCCTTCAGCCCCTATGCCATCCTTGAAAGAGTGAATGAGATTCTGGGAAACTAGGTGATCCTCTTCCTGGGAAATGTACCTTATGGGAAAGTTGAAAACATTTCACGTGGCGGGGACGATTTTTCTTCTCGCAGCCTATCTTACTTCCCCGAGAGCAGGAGAATTCCATACCGGCGAGACCATGGTTTGTTCTGATTGCCATACCATGCACAACAGCCAGAATAACTCCCCTATGAGATACGATTCGTCACCCACTCCGGCGCCCACTCTTCTCCGCCATGCCGATTCTACTTCTCTCTGCCTCTATTGCCACGGCAGCGTAACCGCCCCTGATGTGTTGGCTCCGGTAACCATGTATTCAGGGAGTGGGGATGACTATTCTGGAGCCGGATTCTTCGAATACCACCTGGGGATGGGAAGCAGCAAATCTCACGACCTGGGGCTGTCTTCCTCTGTTCCTTTGAGCACGATGGGTACCCTTGTGCTCACCTGTTCCAGTTGCCATGACCCCCATGGAAACGATAACTATCGGAACTTGCTCACAAAACCGAACCCCTCAGGAGCCGGAACAACTGTAGTGCTGGGGACTGATGTATTCGAAGAGGTCGCACCAGCGAATCCCCCTACCCGGGAGGGGTCGATAAAGGCATACAAGAGCTCCAACATAGGATACAAGTCGAACATGTCATCTTGGTGTACGGAATGCCATGATATCTTAGCATCAAACGAAATGGGCTCCGCGCCCACTCACTTCATGAGACATCCGAGCGACGTGGCCCTCGACGCTTATTCTCCATCCCGCACTAACCTCTCCCATTGGGTTGAGGGGAAAGGGGAGGGTTTCGGAACAGCAACCGGGGACACCACCGAAGGGGTGCCGAGGGTGCGCTTCCAGGTGCCAACCGCTCGCAATTTCACCGAAGCCAAAACCGTCTCACCAAACAATGAGGTCTTTTGTATCTCCTGTCATTTGGCCCATGGTGGGAATTATCAAAAGGCTTTGGTGTGGCCTTTCAGGGAGAGCGCGGGTGGGGTCGGCGGTAAGGACATGATCTCTCCCTGCCAGCAGTGCCATTTTCAATAATCTAGAATCGGGCAACAAGACTACACGGAGTGCTGGGATGAAAAGGTATCTATCCGTCATAGTACCACTCATATATATGGTAACTCTTGGAATCTTAACTTATCCCAGGATACTGTTTTCGGCGGGTGGAGTGTACAGTACTGCAACCAAACATGGAGACCCGAGAACGGGGGTTTACTACACGAATGCCCTCCCGAGGGGGAGTTGCGGGCAATGCCACTCGGGACACACTTCCCGGGGCCAATCCTATGATTTCGGTCTCTATGCTCCCAATGATAATAATTTTTGTTGGACCACCGGAGGGGCAGGGGGTTGTCACAGCCAGGGGGGGAAGGATAGTTACCGGGGAGCTATGAAGATGAGCACCGCCCACACCAGCGGGACACTCCTGTGGCCGGGGACACGCGAGCAGACCCCATCCCCTCCTGCAAGGTCTTCAGCGGACAGGGGGAAGTGCATCAACTGCCACACTCCCCACGGCTACGAGGCCCCTCATCCCCATTCTCTTAAACCGACCTTGTCCCAGTTAGTCCCGAATCAAACCACAGTCTGGGAAGAGATCCTTTGTGAGGCCTGCCACCGCGATATTGAAAATCAAACAACCAAGACGTATGCTCATCCGGTTGATACCCCCTCCTATGCCATGAGGCACCAAAGCACCGAAGGGCACGCCTCCCATAACGATTATAAGTGGAGATATGGTTATTACAGCTCGCTGCACGGCCCACCAGCAAATATGCGACATGCAGAATGCCAGGACTGCCACAACGTTCACACCACCTCAACTTCTACACACCTCCCCGGGAGCACATCCTCAAACCCGGCCTCCGGAGCTCTCATCGGTTCTACCGGGGTAGCTGTAAATAACGGCCCCGAGTGGACTACTCCAACGTATAAATGGATCAATTTCGATAGCACTGGCTATCATCCGAGAGGCTATTCCGGAATCGGCTATGAATACCAGCTCTGCTTCAAGTGTCATTCCTCATGGACGGCCCAGCCAAAGGCTGCTGGCCTGGGAGGAGTCTATTCAAACTATGACCAGACAGACCAGTCTGTAGAGTTCAATCCCAACAACAGCTCCTTCCATTGGGTGGAGAACAACATCGGTTCCTCCAAGGCATATTCGGGCTCTGCATACGCCAACGGTTTTTCCTACAACAGCAAGATGTACTGCTCTGACTGCCACAAGGACGATGCCAGGGACACCCCAAAGGGTCCTCATGGGTCCAGCACCCCTCGGTTGTTGGGGGTTCAGGTGCCGGGGAGTAGGTTCACGGATTGGAACAACACGGTCAATTACAGATCGAACCCAAACACTGTCTTCTGTTTCAATTGCCACAGCTTCGGGGCCACGGGTTTCCTTAAGGAAAGCAGTAAGAATCTTCATACAAACGAGCACGATGAAAAGCCATGCCAGGCATGTCACATCGCCATACCCCACGGCTGGAAGCGGGCAAGGCTCATCGCCTACACAACTGACCCCTCTCCCTATAATTACGGCGGATCAACTGCCAGGATAATTTCATGGACTCAGTCAAATGGAGATTACAGAAAGGAAAGCTGCTCCACGGTCGGAGGAGGGTGTCATCAGTAGTCGAAGATTGCGGAAAATGTACTCGAATCAAAAGGATTGAACGAGCATGAACATTGGCTATAAGAACGTCGCAAAAGCGATTCTCTTCCTAACGGTGTTTCTTCTTTCTTGTGCTCCTCCCCCGGATAACGTTGAAAGGTTTCTTTTCCCGGGGTCAGGGCAGCTGACCATATATCTCGATGGGCCTGAGAAAAGCGTCTTGAGAATTGCCTTCGTGCTGGGGGAGATCCAGGTTCGAGACACTCAGGGCAATTGGGTCACGGTCTCTTCTCACCCCATGACGATCGATTCTCATGACCTCGTGGGGAAACAGGTTCGGCTGGCGGAAAGGACGATAGCAAAAGGAAAATACGACCGACTCAAGCTGCTGATCGAAGAGGCTGCGCTCGTCAAGGAGCGCGAAAGGGCGACCCTGCTGGTTTCAGACAGAGAAGTCGTGGTCGACTTCGGTTTTGAGGTGTTTGGGGAAGAAAATACCGCCCTTTTCTTGGACTGGAATATCGACAGATCCATGCCGAGGGAGCATCTCTTCGCGCCCCTTTTCTCAGCCAAGCTCGAGGGAAGAGAGCTTCCCAGCCTCAAGATCTACGTGACAAACGAGGGGTCCAACAACGTCTCAATCATCAACCGATCTGTTGATCGTGTCGTCTCAGTCGTGGCCGTTGGAAGCAAACCGCGGGGGATCGCAGTGAGCCCTGATGGCAAATTCGTCTTCGTCGCCAACTCAGGATCGGACAGTATTTCGGTTATCGATACCTCTACGAACAGGGTGGTCCATACAGTCAACCTGAATTACGGTGATGAACCGCTCGATCTGGCCATCGGTCGTCGTGGAAGAAATCTCCTCGTGGTCAACTACCGCAGAAACACCCTCAGCGTTATCGATGCATTCTCGTTTCAGCTATTGGGAACGGTTCAGGTTGGCAGGGGTCCAGTGGCTATTGAGGTTGACAGGCGGAGGGGGAAGGCCTACATTGCCAATTCATTGTCCAATGACGTCACTGTACTCTCCATCCCTTCCCAAAGGGTCCTAACCACCATCAAGGTGGAATCTCAACCTTTTCATGTCGCTGTCGACTCTCGTAGGCAGAGGGTGTTTGTTGTCAACAAAGGATCGAATAATCTTACTGTAATCGACTCTTCAACTGACCGAGTGGTCGGAAGAGTCAGCGTCGGCCTCAATGCCACCGGTGTGACTGTGGACCCTGGGAGGGATAGAATCTTTGTGTCGAAAGAACTGGCCAACCAGATGCTTTTCATAAGACCGTCTTTGAATTCTGTCACCAACACCGTGGCGACCGACGACTCCCCCGGAAGGGTTATTCTGGACACCGAGAACAGGAAGCTTTTCGTAGTCAGCCGTGGATCAAACACATTAACGGTCATCGACAAATTTACCGCCAGAAAAGAAGTGACCATCCCCGTTGGATCGAAGCCTTTCGAAGCAGTATCCACGCAATGAGCACCCCCTCCCACACATGGGTCAAGCTTCTCGTCAGACAGAAGGTTTCGTCGGGTCTTGACAACCGGCTAATCACGAACCATAGTCAAATCATGTATTTTGGACGGTTCTTAACCGAATCACAGGCACTTACATGATCAAAATCCAACTGTTTGGAAAGAAAGATTGTCATCTCTGTGACCTCGCCAAGGAGATCCTGTATCGGGTCAAAAAGGAATTCCCTTTCGACCTTCAGCAGATCGACATTGAATCGAGCAGGGACCTGGTCAGGGAGCTCAAAGATAGAATCCCTGTCGTCTTCATAAACGGCCGGGAGACCTTTGTGTACAAGATCAATGAAATGAGGTTGAGGCGATTACTCAGATCTCAATCAAAGAAAGGTAAGAAATAGGCAGGCCGATTTTGTTTTAACTTACCGTGATACGGGGAGAAAATCGATTCTGCATGGGCGGGGAAGACGGGCTATTAGATTAAGTATGTAAGTCCCGAGTTTTCATTCCCCTTTCCCCTGTGAAAAGCAGGATTAAGACACCTAAAGAACAGAGGAGCAGCAGTATCAATGATGAGAATAAAGGAACAATCCACAAAAAAGCCCAGGGGCAGGACATTTTATTCCTTTCAAGGTTTTCCCATCTTTATTCCGGGTTTCAGATCTTCTCCCATCGCGTTGTGGGCATCATCTAACCACAGCACCTGTGAAGGAGGTTCACGCTGGGTTCTTTTTGCTACCGGTATGTCGTCCTCTCTGAAACGACTGAAGTAGGCCCCGCCCGAGCAAATCTGACAGACTAGTGTTCCATTTTCTCTCTTTTCACGGCCGTCGCGAATCCATTCACCGCAGCTATGACACTGCACCTTTTTTCTCGGTCTCCCCGGTAGATCATAAAGAGGAACATCCACGACGACTCGTTCGATGTCGAACAACTCCTCGTCAGGCATGACCTGATAGGCCTCCAACTCCCTTTTGTGACGGTCGTCAATACCCGGTGCGTAACGGAAAGCCAGAGTCTTTGCCTCTTCCTTGGCACTGACACGAAAGGCCTGGCCCGTCTCCAGATTGACAAACGTGGCGGCCATGATGCCATAGTCCTTAAATTTCATGGTCCGCTTCCCGAGTTTACATCCCGTCACCGAGGAGATGGCATCCGTGGCACATCGGTCGATCTCTACATAGACGATCATTCTCTTGCACCGAGACCGAGACGCCTCTTCAGGCGCCTTAACGCCGACAAGGGCGCACCCCTTCATCGCCATCCGGACTCCAAGAACCTGCCCCGGACAGAGATGCCCGTGCGCTCTCACGGACTGTTGAAGTAGCTCTTTGAATGGCTTCATCTCGATTCGCTCAAACTGCCATCGTTTCCCTTGCAACGGATTCAGGCAGTTTTCCAGTGACCTGAGAATTATTTATAAAAGTCAGGAGACAATCGGCGAGGGACCGATAAAACTCATTATCCGTTCCCTCTCTGACTTTTTCACAAAAGGGGGGAACCCAAATCTTCAAGAATCTGTTAAGAAAGAGCTCCTGTTTTTCCCTATACTGCTGCCCCGCGTCGGCTTCAACTCCCTTTAAGGCGCTCACCTCCTTTTCTATCAGATAGTACATGAATTCTAACTCAACAGATATATGATCAGCCGGCTCCTTGAGCTCATGATCAATCGACAGACCTTCCCTGCGGTACAGGTCCATCACCTCCATGGTGGTGTCACCCATAACCCTTCTTCCGTCATCGAGATAGACCGAGCCGTAAGGTGGAGCCTTTACCTCGAAAGGACCGATGAAGAGTTTTGCGTATGCCACCGACAGATCCTCGTTGGTGTAGCGAGAAAGGGCCGTCTTCATTCCCATAGAAAACTCGGCTGCCTCAGGACACACCAATTCGAGAGACCGGGTCAGATTCTCTATGAGATTCTCCTGGACAAAGAGCTCTTTTTGCGGCATGCAGAAGCACGCTGCCAGCAAGCGATAACAGTCGGCCCTTTGCTCTTCACGAAAGATGAATTCACTCTGGTCGTTATGAATCTCAGTAGGCATAATTCGTGCTGTGATGGAGCATTTGAGGTGAGGCAGTCCTCTCCCGCTCCATGATTCCACAGGATTGGTTCTAAGGGTTCCGTTACGTCTAGCCAGCAGGCCTGAAGCTTCTTATATAGTAAACATTGGGCTTTGTGCCTTCTTCCGGTTTCAGGACGAAGGACTTGTGTTTCCTGAGCAGTTTGCTGGCCTCACTGTTGCTATCTTTCAGATTACCAAAGGTCCGTGCACTGGCTGGACAGGCTACGACGCACGTAGGCAATTCACCGTTTTTTACCCTGTGCTCACAGAAGATGCACTTTTCCACGACTCCTTTACCTCTGACATCAGCGTAATCGGTGTGACTATACCGTGTCCGATGGGGCGGCGTGTCACCAGCTTTCCGGGCAATCTCGGCTCCTGAGGTAGTCCCGCCCTTGATAGTTTCTCGCGTGCTTCTGTATAGGGGCTGGGTCTCTTTGTCAAAGTCATTGAAGCTGATGACACTGTATTCTCCTTTCTCTTTTTGAACTTCTTCGACACTGTAAGGACAGGCCTCCTGACACAACCTGCATCCGATGCATCTCTCCAGATTGAGCATGGTCATGCCGTTTGCGTGTTTGTGCATCGCCTTGGGCGTCACAGGGCAAGCCTCCACACAAGGAGCATTGGTGCAGTGGTTACAAAGAACAGGCATAGCGGTATAGGTCACATTGGGAAACTCACCTTCCGTTTTGTGGATGAAGTCGGCCCAGTTGAAAGTCTGCCCGTTAGTCCTGTCCTGGGTATTGTTTTCGGTCTTGCAGGCCAATGCACAGGCGCCGCAGCCGACGCATTTCTGTAAATCGATGACCATTCCATAATATGTAGCCATTATTCTGTCCTCCTTCAGAAGGTCTTATTCTCTCTTAAATCTTCGCGATCTTCACACCGACAAACCCACCGTTTCTCGCTGTGCTTCCCGAAAGACGTTCGTAGTCGTCCGGCATGAGCAGATTGTTATTCCCACCCCTGGGCTTGGCCCTCTGGTAGTCGGCTGCCGCCACATTTCCGTAAGCCCAGTGGCCCTGGCCGTAGGCTTTCGTTACCGTCCCGGGGCGGACGCCTTCCCATAGTTTCGCCTTGACCACGATGCTATTGACCGTTGACGTCACTCTCAATGTGTCGCCGTCTCCGATGCCCAGCTTACGGGCATCGGCGGGGTTTATCTTCAAGACGTCTTCCCATCCCACATCTCCGACGTCAACGTGTTTGAACTCCTGGAACCACGTACAGTTCTGGCTCCTGCCCTCCCGGTTGAGCTTCGACTTGTAGTCAATAAAGGTGAACGGGTACTCCGTCTCATCACCGTGTCTGAAAGGAGTTTCATAATGGGGAACAAAGGCCATCTCTCCTCGTGCCTCATATTTGCAGGCCTGTAGGACGTCGTCAATCGTCGTCTTGTGTTTGTCCGCGTGTTTTGAGAGGGCTTCCTTCAGGGTTTCGCTGTAGAATTCGAACTTCTTTGTCTTGGTCTTGAACTTTCCCCACCGTTTCTTGAACTTGTAGGGGGAAGAGTTCCACATCCCTCTCTTGACGAACGCCTTCCACCCGTTGATCTTGTCGCCGCCCACGTCTTTTTTGCCATCCCAGAGCGGGGCTGTCTGGATCTTCAAGTTGTACTCGGTAAACTCAAGGCCGTTGGAAGGCATCTTGCCTGTCCCAGGGTCTTTGAACTCGTTCCTGAGGTAATCATGGAGGTTGGAGAACCCCTTTTCCTTGAGTTTGACAGCCAAATCCCAGACGACCTCGGTCTCGTCCATCCGTGCGTCCCACATGGGTTTGACCACAGGCAGAATCAGGGTGGCTGTGGCATACCTGTTGGCCTTGGTCTTGACGTAGCCGAGCTTCTCGAACTGGGTTATGGCGGCGGGAAGGACGATATCGGCGTACTGGGTCGTCTCTGACGCATGGGTCGTAATGTGGGCAAAGAAGGGGAGCTGCTCGAGTGCCTTCTCCCACCTGTCCGCTCCTGTGCAAGAGAATACAAAGTTGTTCATATAGCCGATGGCGGCCTTAATCTCATAGGGGTCCTTGGCGAGCATCCCGTTGGCGGTGTTGTTGGTGACGACGCCGCCACCGGGCTTGCCTTTGGTGAGCGCGGGGAATTGTTTGTAGCCCCGCTGGTCTATCTTCTGCATTTTGGAGTGCTTTTTCGCGAGGTCATCCTGATATTTCTTGAACTTCGGGATCTTCGCGACCGGTATCTTAGCGGAGGCAAGGGGGCCTCCCTGGTTGTCTATCGATCCCAGGAGGCCGTTCAGCGCGTGGACGGCCATGGCGGCATAGCCACCTCTCACATGCATCGCCGCACCGGGGCCCATCCAAACGGTCACGTTGGGGGCGGCCTTGCCCATCCCCCTCGCAACCCTTGTTATCTGCTCCTCGGGCACCATGGTTACGCTTTCCGCCCACTGGGGCGTCTTGTCCTTTAGCTCGAGGTTCCACCATTTGACAAGGCCGTGGGTGTGCTTCTCCTCAAAAGCGGCCTCATCCACCGTCTCTCCCGCCTTGAATAGGTTTTTGCCGGCCGTGAAGTCTCCCACGAACTCCTTGCTCCAGAGGCCTTCGGTGAGGATGACATGGGCCATCGCCCCGGCCAGGGCCCCGTCAGTGCCGGGCTTGACCGGGAGCCACTCGTGGGCCTTGGCGGCCGAGGAATGCAGTCTCGGATCAATCACCGCGACCCTGGCCCTATCGAGAACGTCGCCGAACCGTGTAATAACGGCCGGTATCATCCTGTTGCTGCTCAGAGGATCGCAGCCCCATATGAGCAGGTACTTGGCATTGCTGATGTCGTAATCCCTGTAACTCCAGTTCCCTGCGGTGTAGTAGGAGCCGAATTTCTCTGCCTCGGCACATATGGCGCTGTGAGATATTCCGTTCGGGGAGCCAAATACCTTTGGCAGAGCGCCGTAGATAATATCCCTCATGTAGGAGTATCTTCCCCGGTTGACCATGAACTTCTCGGGCTCACCCGCCTTCCTCAGTTCCATCATCTTGTCGGCAATGGTATTGAGAGCCTCATCCCATGAGATAGGTACGAACCTGGGGTCAACTCCCTTGCCCTTTCTCGGGTTGGTCCTTTTCATAGGGACCTTCACCCGGTCAGGATCGTAAAGCTCCTGCAGAGCCATATGACCCTTCGGACAGAGGTAACCGTCGTTCTGTTTTGAGTAGCGGTTTCCCTTGACCTTCACGGCCCGTCCGGTCTGCACAAAAACCTCGGCAGGACACCACGTGGTACACCCTTGACAGCTCGTGGGCATCCAGCGGCCCGGTGCAGTCGCGCCAGACCCGGTTGAAATGCCTTCGTCCTGCGCAAAGGCATTGAGCAATGGAGTGCCCACTGCGGCCGCCGCCGTCGTCGCTAGACCGGCCTTGAGAAAATCCCTTCTCCTGATCTTCATTGTCGCCTCCTTAGTTGTGTGTAGTTTATGAATTCAGTTCCTACCGGACAAAAATTGTCTCTCCCTTGCCGCCACTCCTTCCCAGGCTCAGGTCGTCGAGGACCTCTCAAATCATACGTGGTTGAGTTACTGTGGAAGGACTGCTCATGTCAGAGATGGCGTTTGGTCGCCTGGTCAAATTAAGGGTGGAGCACATGCCCCACCCCCCATGGCACACCTTTCGCGACAGGCCCACCTGTTCCTGTCAACTCGTCGTGACATTTAAATACGAAGGCGACGCGGTAAAGACAGCTCATCTGAGCACGTATCCCTAGTCAACGCCTTCATTCCAAGAAATTCTGCGCCTTTGCTACATCATGGATGCTCAGGTGATCTATTTGACCTGCCACGTGGTAAACCGGGCAGGTTTGGCAGTCCCCGTCGCATTTTCGCCACATCGCGAGTCCGCTACTCCAGCACGGGCTGTCGGTTATACAAGGGACCCTGCAGGTGTGAAACAGAGCCGGATCACATCCTCTAATCTTCCAGCATGGAAGAAAAGCCATGAGCCGTCTAATGCCAGCGAAATTCAGTCCGTGATCATGGATAAGATGCTGAGCAGCCTCAACAATCCCTAAATCATTAAGAGAATAGAGACGACGACGGGTTGCCGTTCTTAAGGGCACGATCAGTCCCTCTTTCTCGTAGAGACGAAGGGTGGGAACGGAGAGGTGCAGCTTCTCGGCTGCCGTACCAATGGTGTAGACCGGTTCTGACTCTGACATTCTCATAGGTCGGTCATGAGCAAATTTTCACAAATCCTCAGGAAAAAATAATTCACACACTCTATAGCGAACGCGAGAGATCTACTACCACCGATTAATCCCTTTGTCAAGCAGAAAAATTTTGGGGAAGTTGGCTCGAACCCCTCAACGCCCAGTCAACGAATATTGAGGGCGGCCTTAGAACCGCCCTCCCCGTAGGACACCTTCTTTCGACAGGCTCACCCGTTCCTGTCAAGGCGCCTTGAAACTCGTCGCTTTAGATTCTTCAATCAAGCCGATAGATTATGTTAGATCTCCGTGTGTAGATCCGAAATCCTATAGCGACCGATATATAAAATCTATATTGAGCGATACAGCAGTTGTATCGCTCCCTGTGTTGATAGCAAATAGGGCAGGGATTGTCAAGGGGAAAAATGAGTGGACATTCCCCAGATTTTTGAGGAGGGGCGAGCTAAGTTATTGAAAAGATGGCTATAGGAGCGAGAAGAGAAGTGGAAATGGAGGTTCCTCCTGTGGTAGAAGAGTTTCAAAGCAGGATTTTGGGGAAACTCTCTTACCGTGAAGGAGGAACCCATGGGA
>JABAOF010005146.1_pt2 | contig 21510 bp, 33 predicted proteins | sample 7062171 | NCBI WGS metagenome assembly JABAOF01 (sample SAMN14538628, study PRJNA623070) | marine sediment metagenome | biome: marine biome [ENVO:00000428]; feature: marine pelagic biome [ENVO:01000023]; material: deep marine sediment [ENVO:00002113] | place: India: Gulf of Khambhat ...
TTTTCAACCTTTTTTTCCTCTTTTTTTAAAGTCTTAGCTCTCTCTTTCCTCAACATTTCAATCTTTTTTTCCATTACTTCTTTATTTTTCATGTTTAAAATATGGAAGAGCCTGCTTTTAAAACTAATTAAACTGATGTTTACATTATTTCTTAGATTCTATTATTTTTTTAGCAAGGCCAAAGATTACAAGAATAGAACCAAATAATAAACAAAAGTATGATAGCACATAAACAAATCTTAATTCTGTACAACTAAGTATCATTCCATCAATATCAACAGTAGAAAATGGAAGAGCACAATTTTGTAAAAACGAGTTAAAATCGCCTAAAACAATATAAAATATTGCTGGAACCAGCATAACAACTATCCCTGAAGCTATAAAAGAACCACCGCCAATTCTTTTTTTCTCTTCCATATTTGTTCCTTTCTTTAAAGCCTTATGTTTACTTAATTTATGCATTTCAATCCTTTCTGGCCTTTTAACCCTTTCAACTCTTTCACGTGGTTTTTCTAAAGGCTTTTCCTCAATTTTAATTTCAGGTTTTATCTTAGATTTAATTTTTTCTTTCCTTAAAACCTTATGTTTTTTCTTCTTTTCTATCTTTTTCTGAACTTTTCTCTTTTTCTTAACTTCCTTCTTTTCAGGTTTAACTTTTCTTTCCTTTAAAACCCCAGTTTTTTCTTTTATAAGTTTTTCAATCTTTTTTTCCTCAATTTTCCTTTTCGACACTTTCTTAGACTTTCTCTTCTTTTTCATGTTTAAAATATAGAGGGGCCTGCTTTTAAAAGTTTTATAAGATTTTACTTCTAAGGATTAATATGAAAATATTACAAGTTCCCGATGGATTAAAAAGAAAAACCTTGAAAATAGCTGATGAATTAGGAGATGTTTTAATAGACTGTGAGAGCTGTTTTGGGGCTTGTGATTTAGCTATTCAAGAAGCTAAGATTCTTGGTTGTGATAAAATAGCTCATTACGGACATTCAAAAATCCTTGAAACAAAAATTCCTGTTGAATACATTGAATTAAGACAAGATTTTGATCCAGTACCAGTTCTAGAAAAAGGGTTAGATAAAATAAAAGAAGAAAAAATAGGCTTAATATCTACATTACAATTTTTAGATTCTTTAGAAAAAGCTAAGAAATTCTTAGAAGAAAAAAATAAAACTGTAAAAATAGGCAAAGGAAAGTTTTATTCAGGACAAATTTTAGGTTGCGATATTTCATCAGCAGAAGTAATTGAAAAAGAAGTTGATGTTTTTTTATACATAGGTTCTGGAAAATTTCATCCATTAGGAATTGCTTTGAAAACAGAAAAACCTGTTTATGCTTTAGATGCGGAAAAAAGTGAAATAACTGATTTAAAAGAGCTTAAAGAAAAATTCTTAAAACAAAAATATGCTGCAATAGCTTTAGCAAAAGATGCTAATAAATTTGGAATTTTAGTTTCTATAAAACCAGGACAATTAAATCTAGAATTAGCTAAAAAAATAAAAACTAAATTAGCAGAAAAAGGAAAGAAAGCATACATATTAATTTTTAATGAAATAAAACCTGAGAAATTAGAAGGTTTAGAACTGGATTGTTACATTAATACAGCCTGTCCAAGAATAACAATAGAGAATAGAACTGAATTTAAGAAACCAATTTTAAATACTGATGAAATAGAAAACTTTATATAAATATGAGAAAAATAGTGATAGTATGAATATTAAAGTTCTTGAAGACGAGAAACAAAAGCTATTATTAGAATTTGGAGACGAAACAGAAACAGTAACAAACTTATTAGCAACCCAGGTTTGGAAAAGTGGTGGAGAGGCAGCCGCCATTAGAGAGCATCCTTTTATTGAAAATCCAAGGTTAGTTGTTATGGGAAAAAATCCCAAAAGGCTTTTGAAAAAAGCTTCTGTTGCTTTAGAAGGACAATGTGATGAATTTAAAGAAGAATTTAGAAGAGCTTTAGAAAAATAATGATTTCTATGCAGAGATTCAGAACAATTAAAAAAGAAATAAGAATAGTTGCATGGGATGACGGTCCATTTGAATTCAAATCAAAAGGAAAAGACATTCTTGTTGGTGTTATATTCAGAGGAGGACAATTCATAGATGGTTTATTAAAAACAGAAATTGAAATAGATGGTTTGGACGCAACAGAAAAAATAGTTGAAAGGGTTTTAAAAACCAAACATAAAGACCTGAGAATAATAATGCTTGATGGAATAACGTTTGCAGGTTTTAACACTGTTAACATAAAAGAGATTTATGAGAAAACAAAATTGCCAGTGATTGTGGTTAACAGAAAAAAACCCAACTTAAAAAAATTTATTTCAGTATTAAAACAAATGCCAAATCCTAAAAAAAGATTAAAGTGCGTGGAAAATGCAGGACCAATTTATTGGGTAAGAGTAAAAAATAAAAGAATATGTTTTCAATGTTATGGAATGAAAAAAGAAGATGCGAGCAAAGTTATAAAAGAAACTTCAACCATGAGTTTAATACCAGAACCTCTAAGGGTTGCACATTTGATAGCCACAGGTTTTGTTTTAGGTGAATCAGTTGGACATGCGTGAAATAAGAAAAAAATGGGATAAGTATACTGAAGGTTGGTTTGGAGTTATTGTATATCTTTTTCTAGGTTTTATCATTGCTTATGGTCTTAATATTACTCTAGGTATTGTTTTAAGAACTGAAACTCCTGTTGTCGCTGTTTTTTCCAATAGCATGGTACCAACATTTTATAGAGGAGATATGATGATTGTTTTTGGAGATAAGAATGTTAAAGTTGGCGATGTTGTTGTTTTTGATTCTCCTGATAGAAAGTATCCTATAATTCACAGAGTATATGAAATAAAAAATAATGGAATAGTAACAAAGGGAGATAACAATCCTTCAACTGATGAGGGTAGGTGGGGCGTGATTTCTTTAGATAAGATTCATGGAAAAGCTTTTCTTAAAATTCCTATTCTTGGATGGGTAAAAATATTATTTGTCGAAATAACTGGTATTGGATGATTAAAACGATAATTTTAAATAGTTCCTAGTATACAAATAAAAGATAAAAACAAAGGGGTTTTAATGGAATTCTGTTCCAAGTGTGGAGGATTGATGATACCTAAAAAATCTGGTAGTCGCGTTGTTCTTATATGTAGAAGGTGTGGAAAAAAGAAAACTTCTAAAGAAAAAAAATTTAAAATAAGTGCTCATGCTGGAGTAAAAAAAGGAAAAATAATTGTTGTTGGTAAAAAAGCAAAAATTGATGTTTTACCAAAAACAGATGTTCCTTGTCCTGAATGTGAAAATAAAGAGGCTTACTGGTGGATGCAACAAATGAGAGCTGCTGATGAGGCTCCAACAAGATTTTTTAAATGTACCAAATGTGGACATGTATGGCGTGAGTACGAGTGATTTGATTTCACTGTAATCGTTTGATTTCAGTCGAATACTTGCTAATTTTCAGAAGTAATATTCCATATTCTTTTAATTTTTTTCTCTATTTCTCTTTTTGGTTTTTTATTAATCAAGATTGCTTTAATTCTTCCAGGTCCTGAACTAAAAACAACAATCCTATCCCCCATCAATATTGCATCTTCTATTATATGAGTAACATAAACTATTGTTCCACCTATTTTTTTATGAATTTTTTTAATAGAAACTTGTAAATCATGTTTTGTTTGATAATCAAGAGAACTAAAAGGCTCATCTAACAATAAAATATCATGACCAAAACTAATTGCTCTAGCTATTGCTACTCTTTGTTGCATGCCCCCAGAAATCTGGTGAGGATAATAATTTTCAAATTTTTCTAATCCAACCAAATCTAAATATTTTTTAGCTATTTTTATTGATTCTTTATTATTTTTTCCTTGAAATTCTAATCCCAATCTAACATTATCAATAACAGTTCTCCAGGGCAGAAGTCTATGTTCTTGCCATACTATTGGAGTTTTAAATCCATTTCCATATTTAATAATTTTTCCTTTAGAGACATTTTCTATTCCAGCTATTAATTTTAGTAAAGTTGTTTTTCCACAACCAGTTGGTCCTAAGATAGATAAACATTCTGAATCATAAATGTTAAGGTCGATGTTATCTAAGGCTTTTATCTTTTCTTCTCTATCATTCTTAAAAACTTTTGATACTTTTTCGAGTTTTATTTTTATTTTTCTCGTGGCATCCACCTCAACAAATATCTATATTCTATAAAATCAAAAATCTTGTAAATAATTAAACCAAATATTGCAAGAACTATCTGACTCAAAATAATTATTTCAGGCTTGAAAAATTCTCCTGCTAAATATATTACTCCGCCTAAACCCATCAAACCAATAAGCATTTCTGCAGCAATTCCAGAACTTATTGATCTACCTATTCCAAGTCTTAATCCTGTAGTAATATGTGGAAGTGCTGAAGGGAAAGTAATTTTTTTTAAAATTTGAAATTTATTAGCATTAAAATTCTTCCCAACTTCAATTAATCCTTTATCAGTTTTTTTAACACCCGAAAGAGTATTAATAAACGTTGGAAAAAAGGTTGATAAAGCAATAATTACTATTATCGGTGTTTCTCCGTATCCAAACCAGAGAACGAACAGAGGTAAGAAAGTAATCTTGGGAATCGGATAAAGAGCATTTACTAGATTTCCTAATGATTTTTCAATAAATCTATACCAACCTGAAACGGCTCCTAATAAAATACCAAAAACGGCTCCAAAAAAATAGCCCACACTAATATGTTTAAGAGTTATAATCAAAGCATTAAAAATTTCATTTGCATTATTTGGAAAAGCTAAAAAAACTTCTGATGGTGGAGGTAAGAAAACAGTATTAATTACGTTGAATCTTGTTAAAACCTCCCACAAAAAAAAGACAAACAAAGTGGTTATAATAATTTCTTTTGTACCTGATAATTTTTTTTTCATTTCAATCAGGTAAGAAACTTAAATTGATAAATTTATTCAAGTCAATTGGATGTTCTAAAACCCCTGTTTCAACATAATAGTCATGCATCTCTTTAACTAATTCCACATCAGGTTTTCCATCTTTTGGTATATAGTACCACTCCATTTTTCTAACAGTTTCTTCTTCTATACTAGTTAAGTTTGATATTATTTTTACGGCTTCTGTTCTGTAAGGTTCTATACCCTCATAGGCATATTCAAAAATTTCTCCAGCTTTAACATGAGCACTCATAAAAGCTCTCAAAACATCTGGATTTTCATTCATAAATTTGCTTGAAGTCAAAATAACTCCTCTTTGAAACCCATTATCTGATTTAAAGTATTTACTCATATTAGGATACAAAACACCTAAACCTCTTGTTCTAGCAAAATTTAGATAAGGTGGTCTTAAACTTGCAGCATCTATACTTTTTGATTCCAAAGCAATCAGAGTTTCAGCTTGTTCTAAATAAACCAATTCAATATCTTTTTTAATATCTAAACCTTCTTGTTTCAAAACATAAGCAAGTCCAAAATAATTTCCACTACCCTCTGAACTAACTTGTACTCTCTTTCCTTTAAGATCTTTAATTTCTCTTATCTCACCGCTATCCCACAAGTCTTTTCTAATAGAAAGCCATGGCAGAGCTTGTCCCAATCCACCAACCATATATATATGTACTCCACGTTCAAATGCATTAAAAATACCTGCTTTTAAAGGAACACTTACGACTATATCTACATCACCTCTTATTAAAGTTTCTTCTATATATCTCACTGATGTAAACGGAACAAGTTCTAATTTTATATTCTCATCCTCAAAATACTCCCTATTTATTCCAATAAACATTGGAGTTGCAGAAACAGAGGGAATATAACCAACTTTAATTGTTTTTAGATTTTTATTAGTTATGGCAACCCCTGTTGGATAAAAATCGTTTATTATTAAAAAAAGGGGTATGGTTATTATCAATGCTACTACAGCTATTAAGAGCCTATAGTTCATATTAAAATATACAAAAGAAAAACATTTAAAAGTTTTTAACAACCGAATATTGTTATGAAAAACAAACTAATCTTTCTTTAGACAAAATAGAAGAAATACAATTAAATATTCTTAAAGAAAACTTAAAGTTTATTGTTAAAAACTCTAAATATTACAAAAATAAATTTAAGGAACATGGAATAAATGTTAAGGATGTAAAATCACTAGATGATTTTGAAAAATTACCGTTTACCTATCCTGAAGAATTAAAGAAAAATCCTTATAATTTTTTAACAATTCCATTTGAGAATATTAATTTTATATGTTGTTCTTCTGCTACTACAAGCACACCCAAAATATTTTTTCAAAAACTTCCAGAACATTTAAGCAAAACTTATAATAAAATTTTAAAAACTAAGAAGAATGATAAAGTAGCAATTATTAATCTTTTATGCAGCCCATCATCATTTTTAGCACAATATAATTTCTCAAAAATAGAAATTACTCCTGTAGTTATTTCAATTGAGACTCCTCCTTTGACAATATTGAAAATGTTAAAAAAATTGAAGATAACCGTAATTAGGACACAACCATCTTATATGCTTTATATAACTAAGGCTGCAGAAGAGGCAAATATCAATCTTAAAAAAGGTTATAATATTAGAACTATTATATTAGCAGGATCTCATTTAACAAAAAATTTAAGACGATATATAGAATCAAAATGGAATGCAGAAGTTTATGATAGATATTCTTGCTTAGAATTCAGTAATGTTGCTAATGAGTGTAAAGCACATGACGGACTACACATTTTAACAGATAGGATACTTATAGAAGTTATTAACAGGAAAACTAAAGGGCATGTTAAAGAAGGGGAGATAGGAGAATTAGTCTTAACTAGCCTTAAAAAATATCCTATGCCTCTTATTAGATATCAAACTATTGATTTAGCTAAATATACAACCAAAAAATGTGAATGTGGCTCAAATGTACCACGAATCTGGGTTATTGGAAGAAGAAACGAATTAATAAAATTTGGAAAAAAAGGAAATTTCTTATCTTCGGCTGTTATTTACAAGATTCTTGAAAAATTTAAAGAAATTACAGGATATTTTAAACTTATTATAAGTTCAAATGATAAAAATGAAATTCTAAATTTCAAAGTCGAGACTATTAAAAATGAATACGTTACTAATAAAAATCTAAAAAAACTAATTCAAAAAGAATTAATTAACTTTTTCAAAAAATCAAGAAAATATACATCAAAATATCCTTTAAAATTAAAGGTTAAACTTGTACCACCAAACAAAATATTAAAAATTTCTTATACCAATCTAGGAAAACCTAAAAATGTTATTAAAGATAAAAGAAGTAAGAATAGATAGTATGCAAGAAATAAAAATTCAAAAAGAATATATTGAACCTCAAAAAATTGATACTATAGTCTTTATTACAACAAACAGTTGTAATCTAAGATGTTTACATTGTTTATACGAATCTTCAAATTCCTACCCCAATGAATTAAATTTACAGGAAATAAAAAAAGTTATAAAAGATGCAAAATCTATTGGTCTTAAAAAAGTACATTTTTCCGGGGGAGAAGTATTTTTAAAGAAGGATATACTTTTTGATTTGATTAACTTTTGCAAAAAATTGAATATAGATCCAGGTATTTCAACCAATGGAACTTTAATTAATGAGCAAGATATAAGCTGTCTAAAACGTTCTGTAAGAAGAATTAATATAACCATTTTTGGTGTAAATAAAAAAACTCACGATAAAATAACAAGAATATCAAGATCGCTAGAAAAGACAGAAAACACAATAAACATGCTTACGGAAAATGGATTATCACCTACTTTGTTAACAGTTCCTATGAAACCCAATTATAAAGAGATTCCGAAACTAGTTTATAAAGCACAAAAAATGGGCATTAAAGAAATCCGAATCANNAGCGGTTAAGAATTTGAAAAATCTATCACTTTCTAAAAAAGAAGCAGAATGGCTTACGAAAAAATTAAAAAAAGCTTCTAATGAAACAGATGTGAATGTTGGAGTCACTTTTTGCGAAAAACATTATTTTCCCCTAGATTTAATAAAACGTTACAAATCAGAAGTGGTATGCCCATGTTTATATATTAGGTGTCATATTGGCCCGACAGGTGAAGTTTTTCCTTGTGCATTATTATATGATTTTACAGCAGGAAATGTAAGAGAAAAACCAATAAATGAAATATGGTCTAAAGCACCAATCTTTCAATTACTAAGATATTCACTATTGTACCCACCTGAGCCATGTAAAAGTTGTGATAAGTTTAGTTTATGTAGGATGGGATGTAGAGCACAGACATTTTTTGAAACAGGTAGTCTAGTTGGACCACGCCTTGAGTGCTTAAGAAGAAATAAGTATAAAATATCCATAAATACCTCTCAATACTCATCAACAGTTATTCAATAAGAATCAATAAATACAACCTCTGCACATAAATATTATCAAGCGGTAAAAATAGTCAGAAAATCAACATACTCAATCATCTTGTACATGGCGTGAGTACGAGTGATTTGATTTCAAAAAATATTCATACAAATAATTTTTTTCCTATTTTGATTTTTGCGTAACTTAATATAAATTCTGCAAGTTCTATAGTAACTCCTATTGCGTGTGGTCCGATACCTTCCTCAAAACTTCTAAATGGCTCAAAATCATTAGGAATATCTGTATAAAGAATTTTTCCAACTTTTTTTTCATACCTTTCACTACATATTGTACCAGGTTGATATGTAATTATGTTTAATGATATACCTATAACATTTTCACATTTTTTTATTAAATCAGCCATTTTGTCTATTGTATATCTAACGGTTTTTTCATTCTCTTTTGTTGCTTCTTTTGGATCTGATTCATCTGGATGTCCAAATGTTAAAGATATACCGACTCTTATTCCATACTTCTTCAAGAGTTCAATTACGGCTTCTGTACTTACATTTCCATACTTATTGTTACCAAAAGCATCTCTCGTTTCCCCATCAAAGTGCTCAATTCCTATGTAAATATATGAACAACCAGATTTCTTCATTTTTGATAATAGATCTTTATTAAAATAGACTGAGTTTTGAGTTGTTTGACAACCCCATTCAAAATCATATTTATTTAACAAATCAAATAGTTTTTCCAAATAATTCTTTGGTTTACCTAAAAATGTACTATCATCAAAAAATATTGCTGTGTATCCTTGTTTTTTAATTAAATTAAGTTCTTTTTCTACATGCTTTAGTGATCTTATAAAATTGATTGATTTAGGACTATCATTACCGTACCAAACTTTTTTAAGACTCTCGCTACAGAAAGCACAGTAATAAGGACATCCCCGTCCAACAATTATTTGAGCTGTCTTTTTTCCATTAAATATAGTAAATGATTCTTTTGCTATTTTTTCTCCATCTTTTAACAAATGTCTTGAAATTATTGGAATTTTATCCAATGATATTGGAATTCCTATTGTCTTTATTTCTTTTAGTTTTCCATCTTGATTGTAAAGCAATATTCCTGCTCCTTCTAATTTAGAAAATTCTTCTTTAGATTCGCTAACCCTTCTCTTAATTTCTTCTACAGTTGAATGTGAATTGTTTTCAATTAACTTATATAATTTATAAAGAATAAACATTCCATCTCCAGCAATAACAAAATCAGCATCTATATTCTTCTTTTCTCTATAGTACTTAACAAAATTGTCTTCATGAGCACCACCAAAAATTACAACTATCTCAGTTGATATTTCTTTTGCAAATTTCATTATCTTCAATGCATTCTTGTAAGATACGCTAAAAGTACTAATTCCAAGAATTTTTGGATTGCTTTTCTTAATAAAGTCTTCTAATTCTATTTTAAATTTCTCGTCTTCTGTTTCATTTGATAATCCTTCGGGACACCAAACCTGAATATTTTCCCCTTTATTCCCAAGAATAGATAAAGCATACAATAGTCCTGTTGGCTGACCTCCAAATTTTTGTTTTCCAGGATACGGTGTACTCATAAACAATGCTTTTATCACATTCACTACCTATTAATAGTTATATAAAATAGAATATCAAAGTTTCTATGAAAAATTTACCGTTTTATATAAATCTTTATATATTTAAACAAATAACGGTAAAATATGGAGAAAATTAAACTAGATTTAATAGATAGAAAAATATTAGCAGAATTAGATAAAAATTGTAGGATTCCTAATTCAAAACTAGGTAAAAAAATAGGAAGATCCAGAGAAACAGTAAAATACAGAATACAACATCTACAGAAGAAAGGTATTATTGAGAGATTTATTACTTCTATTAACCCTAACAAACTAGGTTTTTACATGTTCAAAGTATATTTGCAATTAGATAACATTCAAAAAGAAAGGAAAAGATTTTATAATTACCTAAAAAGTCAAAAAAATATTTATTGGATGGGTATTTCAGATGGTGCTTTTGATTGTGTGTTTGCAATTCTCTCAAAAAGTATTACAGACTATTATGATCAAATAAACAAAATTCTTTCAGAATTCAAAAATTTGATTGTAAGAAAAGTTTTGGGTGTTATGGTTGATACTAGACAATATAATAAGAGGTTTTTAACTAATGATAAGGATGGTAAGTTTGTTATTTTTGGTGGAGATGTTATAAATAATGAAATAGATGAAACAGATTATCAGATTTTGAATATATTAGCAAATAATGCAAGGATATCATTGGCAGAGTTAGCAAGAAAGGTTAATTCTACTATTGAAATTGTAAGAGGCAAAATAAAAAAAATGAAAGAGAAAAGAATAATTTTAGGATATAGAATCGCTGTTAATTTTAACAAATTAGATTTAGAGTTTTATAAAGCAATTATTTATTTCAAGTCTTTATCTTTGGAAGAAGAAAAAGCGTTATTTGAATGGATGAGAACAAATCCTTCTTCATTATATTATATTAGAAGTCTTGCTCCATGGGGAGCTGAGCTTGAATTTGCAGTTGAGAGCTACCAATATTTCAATCAAATAATGAATGACCTTAGAAAGAAATTTCCAAATGTCATTAGAAATCACGAACATTTAATTATGATTTATGAAACATGGTTACCATCTTTTAAAGAAATTTTAAAACCTAGAAAATGAAGATTTAAGTTTGATCTGCTTTTTAAGATTGAAAAGTGATATCTGAATCCAAAATTAACCTTAAATCTTTTTCTGTTCTTACAAAACAAATATTGAAATTAAATATCCACTTAAAGCTCCTGTACAAACAAATGGTAAAGCAGGTAAGGGTCTAGGTTTTCTTGTTATGTAAAAAGTTAACAATAACAAGCCTATCATCGACCCAATCACAGTTATCATAGAATGAAATATTGTAAACTTATTCAAAATAGAAACAGAAAACATCAAAGGTATTATAATATCTCCTAATCCAAGCTGGAATACATGAATTTTTTTCTTAGTTTTTTTATGGTGTATGTATTTAGCTTTTTTAAATTTGTGTGGTGCTGCAATTGTAAATGCCATTGGTCTCTCTGTTATGGCTTTTGCCATCTTAACCATGTGTTTTGTTATAAAAACAGAAATAAAATCATAGATCGATAAAATCATCATGAATATTATACAAGGAACAATTCCTAACGATACTCCTAACAATGCTCCTACTCCAGATCCAGAAAATATTGCAGCAACATTTTGGCTAACAACAGTAGGTCTTAATATTTTCCAAACAGTTAATGCCAATGCAAATAAAGAGTTTAGAGCTAAAATATTAAACAAAATAAACCCCATTGAACCAAGAGGCGATAGCAAAAAAGAAATAAATTCTAACCAAACATTTTGTATTGAAAACGGTATTAAGAATGCAAAAGTTACCCATGCAGAAACAAAGATAACAAATGCTTCAACGCCCCTTAAAACAACTTTTTTATATCTTATTATGATTAAAATCACTATTGTAACTACTATTATATAGCCAAAAAGGAAAAAAGAAACTTCTGGGCTTTCTGGACTTACCCCCTCAATTATTTCTGGACGTTCTAATACCTCAGCTTTTATAGCTTGCACATAAATATTTCCAATGTATAAGCCTAAGATTTGCATTATTAAAAAAATTAAAATTATTATTAGTACAGATTTCATAAAAAAGCCTTTAGTCTATTTATATCTGTATAGTTGGTTGTTTGTTTTTATAAAGTTAAATATTTTTTTTCTTTACAATATCCATTACAATCAGTTTGGCAATGGTAAGTAAATATTTCTGCTTCAGTGATTTTAGTGTTTTCACCAAAAATCTTTTCAAGCATTTTTTGATACGTGCAAATAATTGATAGTCTCTTAGAATTAACCATTTGTCCAGTTAAAGTTTTAGATAGTTCAATTTCTTTCTTCAAAATGCCCTTCAAATTATGAATTTTATAAAAAATAAAAATTTCTATTGTACAAAATATTGAATTAATGATACTTTTTTGGCTTTTGTTCGATGAGAAAATCTACTTTTAGATATGTTTTTTGGAGAATCAAAAAATTTTTAAATAAAGAATTATAATATATCTCTTACGTTTTGAGTTTATTCTTGGTCCAACGGCTCAAGCAGTGATGTGTTGGACCGTTTAACTTTATTATCAAAGACAAACCTACGGTTTTTCTCTGATGACTCTTTTCCTTTCATAATAATCATTTAACTTTCTGGAGTGTCGTTTAATCTTTTTTTATACTCATCCTCAGAAATCATTTCCAATAAATATAAAGGTCTTATTACATGACTAATACCCAAACTCTTAGGCAGTTTATCTACTGAAAACCATTCTATTTTTTCAATTTTTTCCGGTTCAATAATTTTAGGTTCACCATTTTTAATCTTACATAGAAAGTGATGGAGAGACCAATGTATTTTTGATTTTTTCAGAATTTGGTCCGTATATCCGATGTGTTTTATTATTTCAACATCAACACCGATTTCTTCTTTAACTTCTCTTTTAATTGCATCTTCTATTTTTTCCATAAAATCTACTTCGCCTCCAGGAACAGACCACATTCCAGATGTTGTCCTATCCTCAGAAATTTCCTGTCTTCTTTTCATTAACAATATCTCATTTTTAGAATTCAGAATTATTGCTCCAACACCAACTCCAATAAAATCTTTTCCTGCTTTCATAATATCAATTTACCACTAGAAATATAAATTTCTCATCCCGGTCAAGAATGATGCGCCGACCGGGATTCGAATGACTTCATGGACATCCACAAACTTTTGTTTTACAACCATATTCTGTTTCTACTCCATAATAGTTTTTACATAATTCAAATAATGTGTCTTTTTCATTTAATCTTACATCTTTATTTGCATCAAAATATTCTATCTTAATTTCATTTGTTGTTTTATTACAATGATTTTCTAACAGATTGCCACAACCATAAGACCTAGCATTTTCTACAGTCATAAGATCTGCTGGTGAGGCACAACCAAAACAACTCCAAAAGAATATGCTAAAAATGAAAAAAGCAAAGGCAATTAATGCTATAACTCCAATAACCCAATATTCCTTTTTCATACTATCGCTTTTTCTTTTTCACCTTATCATAAATCCATACTATTAGACAAGAGAGGAGATACCAATAGATAATATGAATAATAAAAAATGGGATTGTTAAACAAACAGAACCGCTAACATATTGACAGGGATAAAAAAGAGGTAGAAAAAAAGTAGAAAAAAAGTCAAAAGTTAAATGTTCTTTAGTCTTTTCAAGCCCGGGTCCTGTTCTCATAAGCGAGAAGGGTATTAGTAAAGACATGATAATTAATATTATAATAACAATCTTTCTCCAGTCTGGCTTCAGGAATTGTTTCCAATTCATACTAAAAATATAGAAAAATCAGAACAAAAATCTATCTGATTCTGAGTTACTTCTTTTTCTTACTTCTTTTATACCATAATAATATTATTGGTGATAAAATTAAGATGAGAATAATTGTAATCATTATTTTGTTTTCTTTCCAAGTGTTAGTAATGTAAACAACATAGAAGAATGCGATAGCAACTATCAAAATACGAATTAAAAATCCTATCCAACCAAATTCCTTCTTCAGGAATTGTTTAAGGGTCATATCTAATCTACTATAACTATACTTTTGTCACCAAATGAATAGTCATGTTTTAAACCAAAATATTTTTCTTTTTCAATTAACGCTTCTTCTCTTCTTTCAGCTTCATGCTCAAAGAAATCATCTTTTAAAGCTCGTATGATATCGTATTCCCATAGTCTTTGTTTAAGAAACTGTTTTCTTTGATTTCTAAAATCAGGGTTTAAAACTATCTTGGCTAAAGTTCCTAAACTGTTTTTCAGAGATTGATAATTCATATCTAAAATATAGAAAAATCAGGATTTAAGGGTTATTTAAGTTTACTTTCAGGTATAAATCTTGCTATATTTTTGTAACGTTCCCTCTTTTTTGATAATTCACGTTCAACATGACCTAATAAATTCCCTTTATCTTTTTCTGTAAGTTCTTTAGAGGATTCTACTTTTGTTTTTAACTCATCAAGATATTTGATTCTAGAAATACAAAGATCCAAACTTTTATCTCTTATATCTCTAACCCTTCTTGTAATCATTCGTAATTCATCTTCACCTCTTCTTGTCCATAATCTATGCTCCCCTCTTGGCAATATACTTGGGTCTACTGAAAATGGAATAGAATCACTTCTCTGAGCATAAATGATCTTATTACCTATGTATAAAGAGGAAAGAATTTTACCTGTATATTGTCTACTCAAATCTGTTGCTTCTGCTATCTCACCAGTTGTTTGTGCCATTTCAGCCTTTCTCATCGCATCTTTAACTCTTTCAGCCATATTATCACTATCTAACAATTAAACAGAAATCTTTTTATGCTTTGTGGGAATTGGTTAGAAAAATCAGGATTTAAATTCTTTTAAATATTAAGATAAATCATGGAAAAGGAGTCTAAAAAAGATAAAACAGAAATAAAAGAAATTATTAAAAAATCTGAAGATAAAAAATTGAGTAGAATTGATGAAATCCTAAAAGACATGTTAGAGAATTATCACGAATTGGAGATCAAGTAACTCGAGTTAGAATATGTTTTTATAACGAAGGTAGAGCACCAACAGGTCATATACACGCAACATGGGGCTTCAATGAGTCATATTTTATGGCTGGTAACTTGAACATAGATAATATACTTGGAGGAGAAACAAATTGTAGTAGTGATTTAATTTTATTAAATGACAAAACTACTATTAACTCAACTACTGGTGAATTAATAAGTAATGAAGAGAGTTTACCTTTAGGGAACTATACATTAAAACTTTATGTTTATTGTGATTTTTGTATAAAAAATAAAACACCTATTGTAGATATAGATATTTGTATTTGGGATAGAAATTATAGTTCAACAAATTGTGAATGGACAAAAAAAAGGATTTGGTAATTCAAACCAAAACTTTAATCTTTGTGGGAATCGGTCTTGGTGTTTCTCAATTAGATGGAAATTCTGATAAGCCAATTCTTTCCACTTCTAGTTATTTGTAGAAATAAGTCTAATTGGTTTGCTACCACTGAAGGTAGTGAATCATTTTTCACCAAACATCTCCCTTTCAACTTCTTCATATTTTCCATCGCATAAAACATAATAAGATGATTCTGGATTACGTTTATATTTTTTAGGTCTTTTTTGTGTGATAACTAAAACGCCTAATTTTGCATAATTATTTAAATAAGAATGAACTTCCCACCTATTACCTCCAAACTTTTCCCAAGCCTGTTTTGCTGTAAGTTCAGTATCATCATCAGGAAAGACATCAAGAATAGAATCTATTTCAGGGTTACGTGGTAAGACAAGTTTTTGTGGATGCTTTTGATAATATCTTCTTCGAGTTTCTTTACCTTTTTCTGATTGGTGGTATTTTCTTAAAGATTCTCTAACATTATCAAACGTTTGACAAGCATAAGTCCGAACTGTTCCCAAACCAATTTTTACACCAAAATCTTCTTCAACATCAGAGTGGATTATTTCTAATGCCTCTTTAGGTTTAACATTATCCAATCTCAAAGCATCATAACTCTTGTGAATAGTATCTGCTACCTCTCTTGTAACTTTTACCATAGTTTAATGTTTTAAACTAATCTTTAAGTGTTTTACCACTTTAGGTAATAACATATTGGTTTGTTGGGACATCTTACTTTCAAAAGAGGTTTCTGTTGGCATAAGCAGTTCCCACAAAGAATTTTAATTTTATAAATATTTCTAAATTTATTAAATATTATGCCAAAGAGTCCTAAAGGTTCTAGAAGGGAAAGAGAGTTTTTAGAATTCTTAACAAAAAAAAGTTTTGTTGTTCATAGGGTTGCTGGTTCTGGATTAAAAGGAGAGGCTATTTGTGATTTGGTTGCTGTTAAAAACGGAAAAGTACAATTCATAGAGTGTAAGTCTAGAAAAAAAACTTATTATTCTAAATTTCATTTAGACCAATTAAAAGAACTAATAAGAATTGCTAAGAAATGTAAGGCAAAACCAGTTCTTGCTGTTAAACTAAACTATAGAGACTGGCAAATATTTGATTTAAACAAAGGAATACCAGAGAAAGTTAAGTGATTATTTTCTATTTCTATCTAATTTTTCTAAATTAGGTAGCATACATCTCATTATATATCTTCTAATTTTTTCTGCATCTTTCATTCCTAAAGTCATACTTAAGAGTTCTGATATATGAGAAGGTTTCCTTGGAAACAATTTTCTCATATACATAAACAAAATTAACTTAACAGAAATTTAAGTCTTTCTACCTTTCTGCATTTTAAATATTCTTTCTATTCTTTCTAAATTATCTATTCCTCCAGGTCCCATGTCCCATCTCACTCTTAAAAGTCTAGGAAATCTTAAAGCATAGCCAGAAGAATAAGTAGGACTTTTTTGTATTTCCTCATATGCAACCTCTATTACAATCTTAGGCTTTATTTTAACTTTATTTCCTTTTTCAGACTCTATAAAGGGTTTTAATATTTTAGTTAAGTCTTTAAAAGTAATATCCTTTGGTGTGCTCTTCTTCTCTTTAACTCCGGTTCCAAGCATGCCGCATTCTAAAAAATCTCCTGTATTAGGGTCTCTACAAGCTAAAATATAGGATCCTAGCCATCCTGCTCTTTTACCAGTTCCCCAGGTTGCTCCTATTATTACTAAGTCTAATGATTCTAAAACAGGCTTTACTTTTAACCATCCTCCTGCAACCCTTCTTCCAGGCTGGTATTTTGCTTGTAAATTTTTAACTATTAAACCTTCTTGTCCTGCTTTTAGAGCTGCTTTATAGAACTTATCAGCTTTTTTTAAATCCTTAGTAACTAGTTGTTTGGCTAACTGGACTTTTCCAGGTATTTCTTTAACTGTTTTGGTTAATAATTTTTTCCTTTGTTTTAAAGGCAAATCAAAAAGGGGTTTTCCATTCAAATAAATAATATCAAAAAAGTTCAACTCTATTGGAATCTCTTTAGAAATCTTTCTTATATCATATTTTCTTTTTATTCTTTGAGACAGTGTTTGAAAAGGCAATGGTTTTCCAGTTTTCCTATCAATGGCCAAGCCTTCTCCATCTACAATACATTCCTTAGTTTTCAAGCTTTTTTTACAAACTTCAACAACATCTGGAAATGCTTTGGTTATATTTTCTAGTCTTCTTGTAAATATCCAGAATTTATCATCTTTTTTATGTATTAACATTCTTGCTCCATCATATTTGTATTCACAAGCAGGTTCATCAAAAGAATTTAAAGCATCTTCTAAAGAAGGAGATTTTTCTGCTAACAAAACAACTATTGGTCTCCCTATTTCTACTTTTACTTTTTTTAAACCTTTTTCTCCTTTTTCTTTTGCTATTCTGGTAATTTCTCCGTAATCAGGATTCAAGAACCAGGCATTTTCAACAATTTTTTTAGAAACATTAAAAGCTTCTGCTATGGCATCTCTAATTATCCCTTCTGCTACCCCGATTCTCAGTTGTCCTAAAACTGTTCTTACTATGTATTTTGCCTCTTTTGGTTTTGCTTGTGTTAGTAATTCTGCAACAAGATTCATTTTTCTATCTTGAGAACCACTTCCAGTTTGTTGGGCTATTAGTTGTAGATTTTCAAAAACCTTTTCTACGTTTAATTCTTTTGTTCCTAAAGTAGTTTGCTTTTTTGATTTTGAAAGTTTTTCAACTACCAATCCTAAATCTCCAGTTTTTTTAAACTCTTTTACAATGTTTTTTTCAATTATGCCATAGGCTTTTGAAATTGATTTGATCATTAACTGATTTGCAACTCCTAGCTCTTCTTCGCTCCAAGCAGGAAACACCTTTCCATTTAATAGTAGAACAATTTTTGATAAAATTTTTGTAGGAGTTTTTTTTAAGAGTTTTGAAATTATGTGAGTCTTTTCAAGTTTACCAGAAATGCTTTCTAATTTTTCATATATATCTGATAAAACATAGTATTTCATAATTATAACTATAATTAAAAACAAATAAAGTTTGTCTTTGAAGCTAATTATCAATTTAATAAACTTTTTTAATTTAATCGTCTAATTATCATTATGCCTTTTAAGACAATTACCAAGTTTGGTAAAAAGAAAAAAGAAATAGAAATTCCTGAAGAGATTGAGGAATTTAAGGAAGAAGAGAAAATACCAGAATCTATTACTTCTTTAATTAAGAATAGACGTTCTGTTAGAAAATACCTGAAAAAAGATGTTGATATGGAATTAATATTAAAAGTTCTTGAAGCTGCTCAATATGCTCCTTCTTCAGGAAACTATCAACCTTGGGAATTTGTTGTTGTAAGAAACTCTGAAATAAAAGAACATTTGGTTGATGCATGTTATAATCAAAAATGGATGTTAGAAGCTCCAGTTCTCATAGTTGCTTGCATAAACTCTAGATTAGCAGGAGCAACTTATGGAGATAGAGGCTTAAAGCTTTATGGAATACAAGGGGTTGCTGCAGCAATTCAAAACATACTTTTAACTGCTGAATCTTTAGGTTTAGCAACATGCTGGGTTGGAGCCTTTTCAGAAACCATGGTTTCTAGGGCTTTAGAATGCCCAGATTATGTTAGGCCTTGTGCAGTAATAACTTTAGGTTATTCTGATGAAAAGCCTGTTGCTCCAGCCAGGCAATCGATGGAAGAGTTTGTTCATATTGGAAAATTTGGAAATACTCTGCAAATGGAGTATGTTAAGAAAGAGAAAAAACCAACTTACATGAAATTCAAATAATTAAAGACACCCACAAAGTTTTTTACAAATTTTATCTGCTGAAGGGTCGGGTTTACCTATATTCACGCCTATAAATCCTATGTCCCATTCATCTATTATATCGTCTGGAGGGTGATAAGGAGGCACAGGACCCCGTATATCACATTCTGGAATCCAACTAGGGTCTGCTGGTGTAGCATCAGAAACAGCAAGACATGTATTCCAATCATCAACATCAAGAATACAATTTTCATTCACATCACCTCCTGTTGGATTTGTACAATCAATATGATAATGATATATACACAACATAGCAAGATTATCTCCATTTCTTGCAAGTTCACCTACTATCCCATCCATGTCTGCATCAAAATCAACAGTTTGTATGTTTGATGTTATTTCTTCACAATTATAGTCCATCAATCTCATACAAGCTCTGTTTAAAGCTGTTCGTTTAGAAGCTGTTTCTTCAGAAGTAAAAAATCCTGGGTAAAAGAAAGCTATAATTGCAATTAACACAATAATCGCCAAAGCAATTATTATTATTGCATTTACAGGAAGTTCTATCCCTTTCATAATTATAATTAGAAAAACTGTATATAAAACCAACTTATTTATTTAAGATACAGGACATTTACAAAGTTTTTTACAAGCTTTTTCTGCTTCAGGTTCGATGTTACCCCAATTGTCGTTTACAAACTCTAAATCAAAAATATCAATTCTACCATCACTATCTATATCATAATCAGGATCATAGCCTAATGGTCCTGGAGGTGGACCAGGCCACCAGTGATCAATTATACCCTGCCGATCAATAAAATCAACAATACAATCTCCATTTACATCACCTTCTATTTGATTTGTACAATCAATTTGATAATGATCCCGACACAAAATAAAAAGATTATCTCCATTTCTTGCAAGTTCACCTACTATCCCATCCATGTCTGCATCAAAATCAACAGTTTGTATACTCGTGGTATATTTTTCACAATTATAATCCATCAATCTCATACAAGCTCTGTTTAAAGCTGTTCGTTTAGAAACTGTTTCTTCAGAAGTAAAAAATCCTGGATAAAAGAAAGCTATAATTGCAATCAAAGCAATAACAGCCAAAACAATTATTATTATTGCATTTACAGGAAGTTCTATCCCCCTCATAATTATAGTTAGAAATTTCTATATAAAAATGACTAAGGACACCCACAAACATCTTTAACACATTCTACAATATTTGGAGCCACATCACACCCAAACCAACATCTAGCTAATGTACGAAGATTATCACAGCTAATACCAGGTCCACATGATCTGTCACAATCAGTTCTCGGAATTGCCTCTCCATTTCTATCTGCATCAAAATTTACATCTATATTCATAGGATCTACGTCACAATTATTATCTAAAAATTCCATGCAAGCAGTATTTTTGACTGATACTACAGAAAAACTTTCAGATTGACCAAGAAATTCTGGATAAAGGAAAGCTATCAATGCAATCAAAGCAATAATCGCCAAAGCAATTAATATTATTGCACTTATTGGAAGCTCTACTCCTCTCATAATTATAATTAGAAAAACTGTATATAAAAAACAACTCATTTAATTAAGTTGCAGGACACCCACAAAGTTTTTTCATTTCTCTTACTTCTCTATCAAAATCATGATGGTAACTAATTCCATACCAACAAAAAAATAATTGATATAAGTTATCACCTCCATGAACCCCTGACAGACCACAAAGTACATACATCCCTCCTGGATGCACATCATTAATACTTCCATCTTGGTCAGAATCAAAATAAGGTGTTCCTATCTCAACTGGAAGTAATTTACAATCAGCATTTAACATTTCCATGCAAGCAGCATTTTTGGCTGATTCTAGAGAAACACTTTCAGATTGACCAAAAAATTCTGGATAAAAGAAAGCTATAATCGCAATCAAAGCTATAATCGCCAAAGCAATTATTATTATTGCATTTACAGGAAGCTCTACCCCCCTCATAATTATAATTAGTATATCTTATATAAAAGAAATTGATTTTAAAATAAAAAGAAAAAGGGAAGCTAGTTGTTCTTTGAATAAAATATTAAAAAGAAGGGAACGTCATCCTTCTTTTTTACTTCCCTCATTTTTTTCATAGGTATTACCTCATTATCACTGGTATTCCTAGTTCGCTCTCTGCTGTTCTTGCTAGCTCGTCTCTCTGAATAGGTCCTAGTATGTAAGGAGACTTAACACCTGTAACAATTGCAATAACCTGAACCTTTCCTGCATATTCTGGCAAAACTCTTGCTCCCCAGATAACCTGTGCTTCTGCAGACAATCTCTTTGATAT
>JABAOF010007786.1_pt1 | contig 21509 bp, 9 predicted proteins | sample 7062171 | NCBI WGS metagenome assembly JABAOF01 (sample SAMN14538628, study PRJNA623070) | marine sediment metagenome | biome: marine biome [ENVO:00000428]; feature: marine pelagic biome [ENVO:01000023]; material: deep marine sediment [ENVO:00002113] | place: India: Gulf of Khambhat ...
TCTGCTCTTTGCCTTCGGCATCCAGGTATCCACGAGGAGCCATGGGAGCGGACACATACGCCTTCGACTTCTTGGCCCGGTCGACTGCTCCAGCGCCCACAACCTCCCGCGAAGACTCCTGCAACCTTATCTCCGCTTGCGGCGCCAGCTCGTGAGCGGCCAATCTGTAGTCTGCATCCACCAAAAAGGAGGTATATTCGGTGATGATCCCATATTTCTTAGACAGTCTGACCACCTCGTCCACCAGTTCCTTGTTCTGCTCGTGAAGTCTCAGTTGGTCAACCAGATACCCAATTCTTCGGGTTGCCCACAGCCGAGGGATGAAATCGTTCTTGTTGTCTGATGAGAAATCGACATCATACGAGAACCTCCGGTCGGTACCCCGGGCGGATCCAGTTAATGTCGCTCGGTCGCGTCCCCCAACTTTGTATTTGCCCAGGACCAGAAGCTGAGAGCCCTTGAAGATATCGGGGAACTCTCGGGGGTAGAGATCATAAGCCTCTGCATTATCGAAGGATAGCTTAATATCTGTAAGAATGGGATGAGAGACCTTCTTGTAGAAGCCGGATACTTTCACCTCGATATCTTCGGACGGACGGACGTAATCGGAGGTGGCGTGATTGTCCTGGGCTAACCTATCCAGCAAGCGGGTGTTCACGTCGTACCCCACACCGAATACGAATATCCTGGTCGAAGACCGGTTGGCGTCTTTCACGTTGGTCAGAATGGTGTTTATATCCGTCTGCCCCACGGTGGGAAGACCGTCCGTTAGGAAGATGACAAAAGAAGCTCCATCTACATCTTCGATTTGCCTGACACCAGTGGTCAGCGCATCGTTTATGTTGGTTCCGCCCTCTGCTTCGCATTCATCCACAAAAGAGAGAGCCTCCCTGATGTTGTCCTGCTCTGCCCGAACCGGCCCCGGCTTGAAGCTCCTTATCTCGTCATCGAAATCGACTACATTGAACCGATCCCGCTCATTCAGGCTGTTCAGGCAGAAAGAAAGCGCTCCTTTAGCCTGCCTGATTTTCTGTCCCTTCATACTTCCCGAAGTGTCCAGAATGAAGATTATGCTTTTGCTGGACGTCTTGTCCGCGGCAACCTCCACCTGAGGAGAAATCATAGCCAGGAAATAACCCTGGTGCTCCTCATCTTCGAAAGGAAGAAGATTGAAGCCGATATCCTTATCGGAAACAGTATAATACAGCAAGAAGTCCTTGTCCGGTCGGGTGTTTTCCTCCACGTAGGTCACCCGGGCATGGTAATCGTCTTCCTTGTCGATCTTTATGTTATGCGATGGCGAGTAGATGCTTTTTATCGGCGTCTTCGAGCTTATGTCGACGTTGACCTTCACGCTCTGCAGCGGATCCTTGGAGAACTTCTCCGTGTTCAGGGTATAGCGATAACCGCATATTCCTCCGCCCAACTTTAGAATCTCCGAATAGTAGAGCTTGATGCGCGTTTCGCCATGAGCAGGGATGGGATAGACCGAAGCCTTGAACATGCCGTCCTTGAAATACTCTAAGAGAGCGGGATCTTTCTTTCTTCGGACGATATCCTGATAGATCCTTCGGGCTTCCTGTTTGTCCAGTATTTTCCCTTTTATCTCCTCACCTCCCACAAACATGGAGAACTTTGAGATGGAGGCGTCCTCTGGTATCGGGAAGATATAGGTCCCCTCGATATCTCGATGATGGTTATTTAGGAAGACCTGATCCACCGAGGTCTGCGCGACCTGGTTGTCGATTTCTATGTCTACATGGTGATACTTTATTGATAGATTAGGGGGGAAAGGGCCATCGGGGCGCGGCGGCACAGGGATGATGAAACCGTCAGCACACGCTATGGCACTGAAAAAGAGCACCGAGACTAAAGTCAAGCCAAATATCCTCTTCATGACCGACCTCCTTTGAGAAAGAAGCGTTTAAAGTTCAAGGTCAACTTTCTAATGCGCCCTCCTAGCTCTTATACAAGTCATGAAAGGAGATATTCCAGAAGAAATCCTATCTCTGCTTCAGCGCCTCGATTTTTCTTAGTCGATCGTTCAATTCATCCTTAATCTCTCTGTCTTTAACCTGCTGAATGTATTCTTCTATAGTCTTGGAGCCCTCGGAGATTCTTGTAGTGTCAGCGGTGAGCTTTGCCAGAAGATAGTATGCAGTTGCTACCTGAAGATATCCTTCTTTGGTCAACGAGTCCTCTGGATTTTTCTCGATATAAGCTTTCCACACCTGTATTGCTTGTGCCAAATCCTCCGCCCGCATGAGAGTATCATCTTCTTCGATCCTCGGAATTGTCATCTCGCGTGCCAGATATTGCTCCGCTGGCGCAACCGCTCGGACGGATGCCCTCAGGTCGCGGACAACGAATTGCCTGGGTTTGGGTTCTTCAACTTCCGCCGGCTCGGGAATTCCGACAACTTTGGCAGCTTCCTCTCTGGGAGCCATTATGTCTCTGGATTCCTTATCCTTGGCTTTTTCTTCAACTCCTGCGCCAACCGGTTCCGCTTTCGCGGTCTCCAACTGTGCTTTGGGAAGTTCTTCAGCCTGTTCTACGAGTCTCTCTGGCGGGGCAGGGATGCCAACCGACGGCATTTCTTCCCCAGCCTCGGGTTCAGGAGCAGGTTCTCCTTTCTTGGTCAGTACGTCTGCTTTGCCCCTCGCCGTCTCCTGGACCTCCTTTACTTTCTCTGATTCGAAAACGGGGACAACACGTTCCTTCTGAACTTCGGGCTTTTCGGGAATGGGCTGTGCTCTCTCTTTGGTTCCGGCTGCAGGAAGAGCTTCCTCCTCCATGTCCTTAATCTCAAGCGGCGGTGGTTGTTCAGGCTGAACCGTAACTTGGCTGGGGACTATTTCCTGTCCCTTATAATCGATATACAGTTTTCCGATAATGAAGACCAACACTATAGATACGAGACCGGCGGCTACCTTGATCTTCAGGGGAGAGTAGGCGAAGATGCTCTCCAAAGCTTTCTTCAGACCAAAACCAGGCGACTCCTGCTCCCGAGCAGTGATTTTGGCTCTTCTTAGCCGGCTGGAGAAAGAATTCCAGTATTCTTGGGAAGGCTCTTTTGCAGGGATTCTCTTTGCCGTTCCTTCTATCTTTTGAAACAGCGCCAGCCTTTTGGCACATCTTTCGCATTTGGAGAGATGCTCTTGCAGCTCCCTTTCCTGATCTTGATCCAATCTCCCATCCAAAAAGAGGTGAATCAACCTATCCAATCTTTCACAACTCAACTGGCTTACTCCTTATACTCCTTTAACATCTCCTGCATCCTCTCCCTCGCTCGGAAAAGCCGGGACATCACCGTTCCTGCAGATATTTTGAGGGTCCTGGCAATCTCCTCGTAGCTCATGTCCTCGTATAACCTCAAGACTAACACAGCCTTATACTTTGGCGGGAGCGAATCTATAGCCTTCTCTATCTTGCTTTCGATCTCCTTTAAGGCAAGTTGGCTGGAAGGATCAGCCCCGCTTGCCTCCTTCTCCAAGGGGCTTACCTGTTCTTCAAACTGGCTCTCCGGTATGAACAGCTTCTGGCGTTTCAGGAAGTTTATGCTCAAGTTCATGCATATCCGGTACAGCCAGGTATAAAAACTATACCCGATCCTGAACGACTTGATAGCGAAATACGCCTTGATGAAAGTCTCCTGGGCTACGTCATCGGCAGCATCGTGATTTTTGACCATACGATAGGCCAGAAAGTAAATTTTTCTCTGGTAACGTCTTACCAAGAGATCAAAGGAATGTGAATCACCTTCCTGCGCTCTTGCGATCAGCTGGTCGTCACTTTGTGCATTGAAAGGCGTCTGCCCCTCAATTCTGCTCATCGACGCTACCGCCTGATAGAATACAGACCAATTTCAAGATTATTCCCAAAATTTTTGGGTTCGCATCAAAAAAACAAGATGAAGCACCGTTTTCTGCTCAACACCGTCGGCCTCTCCATTTTATGGAGAGGCTGTCAAAGGGGGAGGTTAGGCCTCACAGGGTACAAAGGTTGTATGTTAATAGCTCCAGAATTATCTTATCCGGCATACGGTTGGATTTTAGATCAACATCCGCCCGGTACAGAAGAATCAGGCCTTTTTCCAATTCCTCCACGCTGAAATTCTGAGCCTGCCTCTGGTATTTCGATGCCAGAAATGGCTTTGTCCTGAGAAACGAAGCAAGGTTTGTGCCCTGGCTTGGCGAGAATTCCTTGGTCAGAACAAGCTTCTCCAGGTGCGCAGTAAGCCAGTAGATTATTCCCCCCGGTCTTTCGCCGGCCAGAATCAGGTTCCTCAACACCTGAAGCGATCTGCTTAAGTCTTTTTCCCCAACGGAATCGATTAGCTGGAAGACAGTGTGAGCTCGAGATAGTCCTGCCACTGATTCCACGTGCGCGGGAGTGATGGTTTCATCCGCCCCCACATAGATCACCAGCTTGTCGATCTCCCTGGCCAGTGCGTAGAGATCGTTTCCAATAAGGTCCTGTAATATCTGGACGGCATTTCTTTCGATTTTTTTGCCCTGCTCTTCTATCCTGTTCGTTATCCAGGCCGAAATTTGACTCTCCCAGAGTCTGGGAAACTCAACTGTGGCGGCGAGCCGTCCCAGTGCTTTATAAAACTTCGTCTGAAGAGTAATCCTTGGGGAAAGAAGAATGACGCAAACCGACTTCGGGAGCCTGGGCAAGAATGATAACAACACATCTTTGGAGAAGGTGGAAAGCTTGTCCAGGTCAAACACCACCACCACGCGCCTTTTTGCGTTGACGGGCGACGTAGAGGCTCTGTTGATGATTTGGTCCGCACTGATCTCTGCGCCATACAACATATCCAGGTTGAAGATCCTAAGATTCTCAGGAACCAGAATCGAAACGATCTTCCTCCAGGCCTCCTCCTTCTGGAAATCTTCGTCTCCGGTGAAGTGATACAGCCGCTCCACCTTCTCCTGGGGATCCGACCGCCCGGGCTTCAGCTTGCTCAGCAACTGAGCATACGTGATTTTCGTCGCCATAAGTTCTCTTCTGAATCGGTGTTTGGTTGATCGGTGCCTGCCGTCTTTCTCAAGATAAGGCCATTGCCTATTTTTGCGCGGTTCTGCAGATCGTTTTTTAAATTAGGCAATCAGAACTTGGTTGTCAATAAAAAAGAGCCTCCGAGGGAACACTGGAGGCTCTCTTTGGCAGAAGGGGATGAAGGAGGATTTTTCTATCTTTGAGCCAGCTCGTTTTGAGCCGGATTTTCTTTCTCCGGAATCAAATTCAAACTGAAAGGGATTTTCTTTTTGTATACCAGGGCCATGTTTCGATAAGGCTCCAGATCCTTGTTGCAAACCATCTGCAGGTTTACCTGGTTGACTACCACAAAGCTATCGCTGAAGATCTCCACGGTTTTGTTTTGAAACAGATGTGGATTGATCTCGATGAATTCCAGAAGTGCCAGCAGGCCGGCGTACTCACATTCAACCGGGTTACCCTTGAATTGCGCCCGGAAAACTATTCCTAAGTCGGGAACAGAAAAAGAGACCACCCCGTTCTGACCATCCTTAGAAGCCCCATCTCGAGTCGTTCCGTAGAAGAAGCACTGCATCGAATCCTCCTTATCGATCAGCCGCTATTCTCAGCTTGTTATTGTTTCTGTCCTCACAAAAAAGCAAATTATGTGCCGCAGAAATGCTTCGGTTCAACGGGAAAGAGAGGGATTCGAGCGGGAGTGGGACGTGATGCTCCATCAAGAACCTCCGGGTGGGAACTGATTAATATGTAATGACATACGGTCAGGACGATGCGAGGTGCTTCGAGCAGGCGTCAGTCTTCACAGAACGGTGGGGACGTCCCAAGCGGTTCTGTCCAATGTTGTTATGCAAGTTGGTTCATACTTACTGCAAGGCCATACATGAGGAGGGGAGGCATACACAAGTTTGGATTGCCGTAGCATCTACGGGATACACGGCGCCTTGGCAGACCCCGCCTGGAATAATCCGAAATTCCACTAAAATGAGCTCGGTTCACGCCTTGGTCCCCTTTCGACACTCAGCCCGCCCCCGAAGCCCAGGGTCGAAGACAGGGTCCCCAGCGCAAGCTCAGGTCAAGCAGGGACTTTCGCTGTGGGATGGAAAAACGAACGGGTGAAGTTTTCACTCCACCCTCGTTGAACCACAGGTCAATCGACTTTTTTATCGTTCTAAATGCTCCCGGACGAATCGAGGAACATCTAAGTCTATACTATTCTTGCGACTTGAAGCAGTCTTGGGCTGTCTGGAAGGCTTCTTTAGCCTTTTCTCCTACGTCACTCTTGGCATAAATAAATGCCAGTTGCTGCCAGGCCTTGCAGTTTGTGCTGTCCTTTTGCACCAGGGATTCGAGTATTACCAGAGCTTGATCAAATTGCCCCTGTTCTTGGTATATCTCAGCAAGAACACTCTGAGTTTCCAGATCTGTGGAGTCAAGCTCCATGACCTTTTGGAAGGCGGGCTGAGCTGAAGCCAGAAGCTCATTCTTCTCCTGGGTCAGCTCCTTCAGTCTGGCCTGGGACTTTTCGTCCTTTCGGTATTCCCCGGACTCATCTTTCAGCGAATCAAGCGCCCTGTCCACCCATACCTTTTTGCGCAGATAGGCGGATCCCATGTTGAAATAGGCATCCTTGTGATCAGGAACTTCGGCCACCAGTTTCTGGAAGTTTGAAATGGCCTGATCGTAATCCCCGGCGTTGTAGTAAATGGTGGCGACGTTGAACAACAAATCTGCGTTCGTGGAGTCCTTTTCAAGGATTCTGTTGTAGGTTTGCAAGGCCTCGTCCTGTCTTCCGGCGTAGAACAGGGCATCTCCATAGCCTCTCAAGATCTCGGGATTATCCGGCTCTAACTCAAGCCCAGCCTCAAGGGAGGAGAGCGCGTTCTCATATTCTCGCTTAACGGTATAGGCAAGGCCGCTGTACAAGTAGCTCTTAACGTTGGAAGGATCGATTACCTGGCAGGTCGAAAACCTGACTAAAGCTGTGTCGTAATTCTGTTCGTTGAAAGCGGTGGCTCCCCGGTTGAAGACCTGAGTCCATACCTCATTCCTATCTGCACGGAGCTCGTCCAGCCACTTGGCTTTCTTGCCTTTCAGGCTTTCTGCGGCAGCAAACTGCTCTCCCATGCCCCGAAAATTCTTGGTATGATAATAGGCCTTCCCCAACAGGAAACGCAATTCAGCGTCATCTTCGTAAAAGCGCACCGCTTCTTCAAGTATCGCCACCGCGCTGTCGTACATCCGGTACTCATCCTTCAGATGGATCTTAGCAGTGGTTTTGTACGTGCCGGCGGGGAATCGGGGTTTATCGGGCTTCTGCCCCCATACTGCACTTGTCAGAAAGGTCAGTGACACCAATATCAGGGTGATCCGTAAGGACTTCATTTACACGCTCCTTATCCTGTGAGGGTTTTGGTTCAACATTATCCCTGTTATACGGGTTTTTGAACGGCTTTCATAATCTCCGAGAGCATTTTTTCCTCGGGGACCGCTCCAGACACGGAATGATCCTCGTTGATTATCGTTTTGGGTACTCCGAACACCTGATATCTTTGTACCAAGTGAGGAAACTCAGTCGACTCGACCATATCTGCGGTCACCAAATTGCTTTCAATTGCGAACTTGTGTGCCAGGCTAACTGCCCGGGGGCAGTAGGGTCAGGTTGGCGTAACAAATACCTGCAGGTGGACCTTCTGATCGATGTTTTTCAAGCCGTCCTTGGTCTCGACTTTGAGGCTCGTTTCACCCTTGGATATATCCACCATATCGGCCAGCAGGGTGGCGAACTCATATCCTACCGGAGCCCCGTAGTATCTGACGCCATAATCCTTGTCCGCTTCTATCACGGTAGCAGGGATCTTATCTACCCGGTACTGCTCCACTTTCTGTTTGTCCAGTTGGAAGTTATAAACCTCCAGAGACACCTTGTCTGAAAGATCGGACACTTGGCTCAGAAGCTCCCGGGTCTCCCGACACATGGGGCATTCCAGCTCCTGGGTGAAGTAGATCAACTTAACCGGATTTGCCAGACCCTTCAAAACCTCTGCAACTAGCTTTTTTTCTTTCTCCTGCAGCATGACCACCTTCCTCCAATACCTGCTTTCCCATCTCCTGAGCATTTGCCGTGCCAGGGAGGATTACTTATTCTCCCGGCCCGACCGGGAAGCAAAAGAGCGCTTCTTTACCACCAGGACCACACCTCGACCCTGAGATAACGGATTATTCTTCGGAACAAGACCGAGAACAGCCTTCTCTTACCACAATACACTTTAGCGTGCCCGGACATTCCAGATTTTAAAAGATAACCTCTATTTTCGATTTTACAGGTAACCGGAAAGATCTTTTTGGGCCCTTCCAATTCGGCCAGGTGTGAAATCTTCGCCACGGTGCCGGCGAAAGAACGGAAAGGATAGCTTCTCACCTTCAGCTTGACCGGAAGTCCTTGTTCCAGGACGTCTAAGTCCTTCTCCGACACCTCGATTAAGGCCCGCATGGTATCCAGATTGGCAATGCTCAAAAGATTGTCACCGGAACTCAGAGAAGTAACCACTCCCCGGATGGGACTTTTTATCTGGGAGGCGGATATCTGGTCTTCCAGGAATTTGGCCTTGGCTTGCAGCCTGTTTATCTCCGCCTCCGCCATGGATAGCTCCTCGGGCCTGGCGCCATCCTCCTTTATCTTCAACTCGTTCTTGGCAATCTTGAGTCGGTTTGAGAACACCGATACCTCGGTTTGCGCCTGCTCCAGTTCGTGGTTGCTGCTCAGGTTCTTCCCGTGAAGGTCGGAGATTCTGGAAAGTTCCTTTTCTTTGAGTTTGAGCTCACTTTGGATTTGAGCCACCAAGTCCTTTGCCTGCTGAACTTCCTCCGTTCTTGCTCCCTTCCGAAGGAGCGCGTAGTTTTCCTCGGCTTTATTCAGAGCTGCCTTGGTCTGGTTCAGGTCAGAAAGGTAGGAAGGAGAGGAAAGCTCCGCCACGATCTGGCCGGGCCCCACCTTCTGCCCCTCCTTGACCCTGGTCACCAGGTTCAAGCTGGTGTAATCGTCTGCAAAGAGCCTGAGCAGATTTATCGATTTCTTTTCCTCGCTTCCTCCCTGAAAGAGCTCCGAGGTTATGGTTCCATTGGGCGAGCTCTTGAGGACAAAGTATTCCAGAGCTTTGATCTCACAGGGGCTGCCTATTTTCAATTCCATCTTGACCAGCACCAGCGCCAGAACCAGTGCCGCCAGCACAGCGGTATAGATGATGATCCTTCTGGCAACCAAACGCTTCTCCTTTTCAAAAAAGAGAAATTGAGTCGCTCCAGACAAAGTTGCTTTTATCGGTCTTTTCAAAATAAGAAAAACCAAAACCAAAAACAAGATAAATCCGAGCAATCCAAATTGGGTCACCAGAAAACGCTCTGCCTTTAAGGCGATGAAGCCAAGCAGAAAGGCCGAATACAGAAGAGAAAGGATTCCGTAGCGGACGTATATTTTCTTTGCTCTGGGAGAGACTTGAATTCCTGGTGCGTCTTGCTTCAAAAACCTCCTCTTTAGAGCCGCCGAGATATAATCGAATGCCTTTCTCCTTAAATTGGGAATCTCCACATAATCAGCCAAGAGATAATATCCGTCCAGCTTTATGAGGGGATTGAAGTTGAAAAGAACGGTTACTCCCGAGGTGATCACGACCACGAAAAGGAAACTATTCAAACCGGTATCCAGATCGGTGATTCTCCACAAAATCGTAGCCACCGCCCAGACGAATATCTGACAGTATGCCCCCGCGAAGGTAACCCACAGCCTTTTTGATTTCTCTTTGAACAGATAGGCGTCACTTACGTTGCAGAAGAAACAGGGTTGGAAATAGAGCAAAAGGAAGCCCATTTCGTGGACCTCTCCTCCGAAGTATTTGCAGGTCAACGCATGGGCAAACTCGTGCAACACCACCACCAAGAATATGGCTATCCAGACTTTGAAGATGGTGGCGATCTTGAAGATCCCCCGGAAGGTATAACCCAGATCGGCCCAGCTGGAGATGGTTATGACCAAGGCCAGGAAGATTATAACCAGAGAAAAGATCAGGAAGGGGGGAGTGAAAAGAAACCTGGAGTACCTTACCAGTCCGTTCAGAAGGCGATCCGGGTCGAATCCCTTCAGCTTTATGAAAAGGAGCTTCCCCGGGAAAGTCCTCTTTTGATATTGAAGTCGGGCAAGCTCTCGCTCGGACATCCGGCCTTCCAGAAATCCCAGGCTCTCCAGGCGGTGGATGAACTTGTTCAAGGTCTCCAGGGGGAGCTGAATCTCGAAACGCCCCTCAAACCTCTGAGCTATTTGTTCGGGTGAGCTTTTTCCGTCCAGATTCTGGCATATGAAGTACTCGAACTCCTTTATGCGGAAGAACTTCTGGGTGACCGGATCTTTGATCACGAAGTAGGTGACCTTTTCGAACTCCTGCTGGCTGATGATCAGGTCGTCACGGAATCTGGGATAGCCTTCTTGCATTGAACTTCACCGCTTATTTAGGCGTAAACCACGCAGAGACTCGGCATTCGTCCATAATTTAGCGTGTACCCCTACAGCAGGCAAGGCAAATCTTCCAATTTGGTTTTGGGATGAAGCAGGCGTCAGTTGGGTTGGATCGTAACGACTGGCATGTCCGCGGCTGTAAGGGTTTACCCCAGTAACCCGGGGGGCGGCTGCTGGGTAACGGGAGCCACTACGGTTGACTGGGATGTCCCAATATACTGTATGGCGCGGAGCAGAGAAGGCAAGGGTTAGGGCTTGATACAGACCAACTTGGAGATTAGGTAAGGGGGCTAAGCGGGTGGGTTTTGTCCTGTATGCCCAAAAAAATTTAGGGGAAAATGTTATTTTTCTCTTGACAAGGGTAGAATACGTGATATATTGTAATTGAAAAGAGCCATAGTAGCAAAGTAATTGTAAAAGTTTTAGGCTTACCCCTTCTGCAAAGAAAGGCAGACTGAACGGAAAATCGTAGTTTTCCGAACCTAATAGGTCTGTCCGTTTTTATATCCCCAGACACAAGTTGTTTAGGTACAATACCGGAGTACTCGTTATAAACGGAACTGCTCAACCGATATGTATGAAAGGAGGCTCTATCGAGTATAAATTCTGAACAATTGCTATCTCGGCTCTTTTGAGGGGGAGTTTTAACTGAAAGAAGATAGCATCTGTGAGTTGACACAGGAGGATGTAACATGAAACAAAACAAGAAAACCAAAAGGCTTTGTGGCGCGCTGGTGATGGTGGCGGCCTTGTGGGTCATGGCGGTCCCTGCGCAGGCGGCAACCTGGGACACTACCAGAGTCTACGACGGGACTGCGACAATGTACGACGTCGCCGTCGGTGACAAACTGATGGGCGCATCCGATGATACCGTCCGAATCTTCACCACCCAGTACGGCTCACCTTACAATGTTCTGCTCTTCACCGACGTTTCTTTCACGCCGCCGATGATCTGGCGGACGGATGTTGTGGGCGTCGAGACCGGCGGGAGTCGCGGAAAGGCAATTGGCGATCCGGATAGAGACGGAGACAATGATCTGCTGTACGGACGCACCTCTTCTCCCTACGAGTTGAAGAAGGTCTCCTGGGACGGGTCCGCATGGGTGACGGAGTTGGTCAGTGGTTTTCCCAGGTACATCTACGACATAGCGGTCGGTGACGCAGATAACGATGGTTACGCGGACGATATAGTGCTTAGTAACAGCTATCACGTCTTTCTGGCCCATTGGAACGGGAGTTCGTATGACACCACCAGGTTATTCCATGGCACCTCCAGCACATACGGAAGTGTGTATGGGGTTGCTATCGGCGACTTCGACGCCACTTATGCCGGGAACGAGATCGTGGCCGTGACGTACGGGGAGTGTGTTCTCAGGATAAGATGGGACGGAGCTGCCTGGGTAACGGACCTGCTGTACGATCATGGGGTCGACATCGACCTGTATGACGTGGCGGTGGGTGATTTCGACGCCAGCAACCCCGGTGAGGAGATAGCTATCAACAACGGCTACGCTTATTCCACTCACGGCGCAGTGCTTGAATTGTACGGTTCGGGTGCGAGCTGGACTCTAAGAGCCCTTTACACCCCCTCAACCGGCTGGGGAAGCTCCGGGGAGATCATCGTAGGCGACTTCCTGGCGGCCAATTCAGGCGCAGAGATTGCGGTGGTGAGTGGGGGTGGCTCCTCGTACGAGGCCAGGGTGGTCTACGGATCAGGCGACAACTGGTACTCGGAACAGATGTTCAGGGCCGGTGGCTCCACTCGCGGTGTGGCAGTCGGCAATCTGAATCGGCACCGCACCGGTTTGGAAGTGGCCGTCACGGGCGCGGGGGATGTCTTCGAGGCCGAGGAGCTGGTGCTGTCAGACAACATGGCCACGCTGTCCATAGACAACCCCTCCGACGGTGCAGTTCTGGAAGGCGGTACCGCCGTTACGGTGCAGGCCACCGTTCAGAACACGGGCGCCAACACTCAGAGCAATGTTCCCGTGAACCTGGAGATATCGGACGGCGCCGGTTATACTTACACAGATGTGGAGTACACCGGCACCCTGACTCAAGGCCAGACCGAGCAGATAACCTTCTCGCCCGACTGGACAGTTCCCAACACCGTTGCCGGATACACCGTGAAAGTGTGGACCGCGCTTGCGGGCGATGAATATGCGCCGGATGACACCCTTTCCATCAGTGTAAGTGGCTATCCGGAGGGATATGCCATAGAGGGCTTTGAAGATACCACGTTCCCGCCTACAGACTGGCTGGAGCTCCACACGGCAGGCACGGGCTGGACCCGGAATACGTCCTACCCTCATACTGGGGCGGCTGCGGCCAGAGGCAGCTACTCTACTGGCTCTCACTGGCTGATCACGCCCAAGTTGGACGTTACTACCGGCGACCAGCTTCTCTACTGGACAAGGCGATACTATTCTGGAAACACCGACGACTGGTTCTTCATCGAGGTCTCAACCACCAGTAGCGATACCAGTGCGTTCGTGGCCGTGGACAGCTTCCATACCGACGAACTAACCTATGATTATGTGCAGAAAACCGTGGATCTGGGTTCATACGCGCGCATCAAGGGTCAGATTTACTTAGCCTTCCACTATCAGGCCACCGGTGGTCCCTACGTCTATGTGGATGACGTTATGATGCCGCCGATTTACGTGCCGGCGGCCGACATGGCAACCATCTCCATTGATGATCTGCCCGGGGATGTCCAGACCGGCACCAGCTTGCCGGTCAAAGCCACGGTTCAGAATCTGGGAGGCTCGACTGTCAGCCCTGGTGCGCCGGTTAAGCTCAGGATTGATGGTCCCCTAGGTTATGTTTATACCGACCAGGAGGCAACCACCTTGAGCTTGGCGCCAGGCGAGACAGAGCAGATAATCTTTGACCCGAACTGGTTGGCTCCGGATACCCTGTGTAACTATAGTGTCACCATATGGACCGAACTTGCCGGCGACGGGATGCCCGAGAATGACACCTTGTCCCAGGTGATGAATGTCTATCGGTTCGGTGGGCTGTTTGAGTCCTTCACCAACACCGACTTCCCGCCAGTGGGATGGACGGTATACAACTTTGATGGAAGCGACGCCTGGAGGCGATATACCAGTTACTATCATACTGCCCCAGCCTGTGCTCGCATCTACTACGATTTGCCGAACAATGACTGGTTCATTACGCCCAGACTCAAAGCCCAGGATGGCGACAAGCTGAAGTTCTGGTGGAGAGTACACTCGTCCTCATATGAGGAGACAGTCTTTGTAAGGGTCTCGACTAACGCGGATGTCTCAGATACCACTTCGTATGCCATAATTCATACCATTATAAGCAATTCTAAAGATTGGCATCTGGAGACGGTGGATCTGTCGTCTTATGCGGGTCAGGACATCTACATCGCCTGGCATTATGACAACTACAACAACTACGGCTTTGCCATCGATGATGTGACCGGGCCATACTTCCCCACCCAGATAGCGGTCAGTCCGGACAGCATTTATGAGGAACCCTTTCCGGATAGCTTCTTTGACGTCTATATGTATATCGGAAACGTGGGTGGAGGCCAGCTCGACTACAACATAGAGCTGGAAAGCGCGGTAGGCTGGATGTCGGTCGACCCCACCTCAGGTTCGGCCTTGGGCGGTGAGGAAGACACCATCACGGTGAGCTTCAATACCACCGGCCTGGACGGACACTACTACAACACCATCCGCATCATCTCCAACTCCGGAGAGAAGCAGGATGGAGATACGGTGGAGGTACCGGTCCATATCTGGGTACGCTTAATCCCCGGAATGTCCGTATCTCCGGATTCGTTTGCAGTCGAAGTGCCTGCTGACGGCACCGAAGACGATGAGATGTACATCGAAAACACCGGAAGCGGACAACTGGACTATGAGATCGAGACCGAGGAATGGGGCAAGAAAGACGCCATGTTCATGGGCGAGCCTGCCTCTCACTCCAGCAATCTCTATCATGGCAAGCCCGCTGACAGGGAGCCGGAAAAGGGTCAGGCGGATTTCACCCGCGGCGTTCCTCCCCAGAAGGGACAGGGCGGACCGGATGCCTTTGGCTATCGCTGGATCGACTCGGATGAGCCGGGTGGACCCACCTTCAGTTGGGTGGAGATCTCCGGAGAACCGGGAGCTACTTTGCTGGATCTGAGCGATGATCAGAACGCTGGACCTTTTGACATCGGGTTCACCTTCAGCTTCTACGACAATGATTTCACCCAGTTTCGCGTATGCTCCAACGGGTGGGTGAGCTTCACCAGCACGGTGACAACCTATACCAATGACTCCATCCCCGATCCCACCGGTCCCCAGAATCTGTTGGCTCTTTTCTGGGATGACCTGTATCCGCCAGGTAACGGCGATATCTACTACTACAATGATGGCAGCAGGTTGATTATCGAATACGACGAGGTGCAGAGGCTAGGCTGCAGCGCGTGCCTCTACACCATGGAAATCATCCTGTATCCCAACGGCCAGATCTTCTACCAGTATCTTACCATGGGCGGTGATCGGCTGGATGAGGCCACCATAGGAATCGAGAATGCCGACGGAACGGATGGTCTGGAAGTGGTCTACAATGCCTACTATGTGCATGACAACATGGCCATCAGATTCTCGGCTGCCCCTGCCTGGCTGGTCTTCAGTCCGGAGTCTGGTTCGGTTCCCGTGGGTCAGACGGACACTATTGATGTGACCTTTGACGCCACCGGAATTCTGAGCGGAGACTTCTTCGGTGCCTTCCTCATTACCGGCAACGACCCGGACAACCCGGCTGATACCGTTCCTGCCCATATGACGGTTCTGGCTCCTGACATGACCGTCTCGCCAGACAGCATAGTCAGCTCCGGAACCGAGGGTGCGGTTCATCACGAGACGGTTAATCTGGGCAACACCGGACCCGGAGACTTAATCTGGAGCATCGATGAGGATATTGATTGGTTGTCCGCGGCTCCTTCCTCCGGCACCGTGCCGGCAGGCAGTCCGCCGACAGCTGTTGATCTGACTATCGATTGCACCAATCTGTATGCCGGTGATTACCTAGGCCTGCTGACCATAAACAACAACGACCCGGATCTCTATCCGTCAATCACCTACAAGGTTTACCTGCACGTGGGACCGGATCCCTCCATTGCTGTTCAGCCGGATAGCTTCTACGTGGAGATCTACGCGGGAACCTACAGGGATTCCACTTTGAGGCTGATCAATGATGGAGCCGGACACCTGGTGTTTGACATCGAGATAGAGGAGACCGGCATTAGGCAGAGCTTCACCGAGGGCTTTGAAGGTTCCTGGCCTCCTCCCGGCTGGTCCCTCATCCAGACTCATACCGGAACCAGTCATCCCATCCCCAGTTACTGGTCGCAGACCGATTACGATGTGCATTCGGGCAGCTATGCGGCTGGACTGTGGTGGGATTATGGACACCAGGATGAGTGGATGATCACTATGCCGGTCACCATTGCCGGAACCTGTTCGCTGACCTTCTGGACTTACGGGTATCAGGGGTCACCGTACGGAGATCACTACTGGGTGAAGGTATCAACGGATGGTGGAAGCAGTTGGGATCCTGTGTTTGATCTGACCGAGCTTCCTGATCTCGGCGATTTCAATATGTGGGAGTTCCCGTACACCATCGACCTGTCCGCTTATTCGGGACAGACGGTCAACATAGCCTTCCATGCGGACGACCCGCCAGACAACGATGGTCTGTGGTGGATATGGATCGTCGACGATGTCGAGCTGACCTGCTACGGCGGCGGATGGTTAACTGTCAATCCAGACTCAGGCGTGGTTGATCCGGTTTCGTTCTTTGACGTAAGCGTCGGCTTCGACGCCACACAGATACTGGGTGGCGAGAAGTTCGGAAACATCGTCATCAACCACAATGTGCCCGAGCCGAAAGGACAGACGACCGTTCCCGTGCACATGGTGATTCTGGGTCCGGAATACTCCATCGATCCTGAGCTACTGAATATCAGCGCTCTGGAGGGCCAGTTCACCGATGCTTACCTCACGGTGGGTAACTACACCGGTCAGGCCCCGTTGAACTTCGAGATGAGCGATGAAGTGCCATGGCTGGAGGAAATTCCGTCCTCCGGAACCGTAGCTATCGGCGGCGATCAGCAGATCACCGTGAGAGTTGACGGTAACCAGCTGATTCCGGGAGACTACTACGCCGAGATATACATCGAGACCAACGATTTCGACGAGCAGTACGACACCATACCGGTCAACGTACATGTGGGACCCGATCCCGTCATCAGGGTGAAGCCGGATAGCTTCTTTGTGGAGATGTTCCCCGGCACGGTCAAGGATAGCATCATGACCATCGTCAACGACGGCGACGGTACTCTGTCATTTGAGCTAACCATTGAGGATGTTACTCCGCCTCTGTCTTCGAAATGGGCAGAGAACCAGCAGGAGATTTACGAGATCCTCAAGGCCAATGAGCAGAGGGTTGCCTCCTTCCTAGCTGAGCAGGCGAGCCTGTCCGGCTCAGGGTCCGAGCAGGTTGCCGCAGGAGATCTGCAGAGGATGACGGCTGATGAGATAATGGCCGCCAGGCAGAATGCTGCTGCAGGCGCTGGACTACCGGGTAGGCAAGATTTCATCAAGGCCTGCGTCTTGGACTGCTGGGGCGGCACGGACTTCAACTGGCCGTTCTGGGACTATCTGAATGCCAACTGGAGCACTTACGGTGACCAGGAGATCGTGATTGACTACTCCTCCTTGGACTTCGACTACATCGCCTATCATGATCTGGTCACCAGCGAGGCAAACGTTCTGATCGTGTCCAATGCATGGCGTGACGTTCCGCCTGATTTCTACTGGATCTTTACGGCTGACGAGATAGCCGCCATAACCCAGTACTGCGATGAGGGATGCGGTCTGGTTGTAACCTCGGGAACCATGGACAGCTACAATGCTGGCACCAACCCGGCCAATTTTGCGACGCTTCTGGGATTTGATCCCACCGAGACCTACCTGTGGCCCGGCTGGTATCAGGGCGGATTCTATTTCACCGACTATGACTTCCTTGCTCCTGAGCATCCGGTGTTGGCCAACATGACCGAACCGTATATGTGTCCGGATCCTGATCTCAATGCCGCGACCCCGGCCTCGGGTGACTGGCGTCTGGCAGTGACCACGGCGGAGATCATCGCCGCCGACATCGGAACCTTCTACGGTGCCATCACCGTGGACGAGTCCATGGGAAGCAGAAGAGTCTACTGGTCACATATCCCGGAGAATAGCTACCACTGGACACCCGGTCACGACGACTACCAGTTGGTCTACAATGCCATTGCCTGGTCCGGCGGAAAAATAGAGTGGCTGTTTGTGTCGCCGGAGGCTGGCCTTGTGCCACCGCATGACAGCACGGACGTGACGGTGACCTTCGATGCCACGGAACTGCCGGGCGGAGATTGGTACGCCAACATCATAATCGACCACAATGCTCCGGGTAAGGGCCAGACCATCGTGCCGGTACACTTGGCGCTTCTGGGCGCCAACTTCTCCATGACACCGGAGAGCTTGGTGGTCGACATATTGGAGGGCCAGGTCTTAGAAGAGCATCTCTTCATCGGCAACTTCGGTGGAGAGGGCGATCTGATCTACAGCATGACCGATCCAGTGGCATGGCTGGCTGAGTCCCCGGATGCCGGAAGCGTTCCGCCAGACCAGCAGCAAGACGTAACGGTGACCGTTGACGCAACTTCTCTCATTGCCGGACATTACTACACGGAGATCACCATCGAGACCAACGACTGGAACTTCCTGGAAGTCACAGTTCCGGTGTACGTGAACGTCGGTCCTGATCCGGACATAGAGGTTGATCCTTACTATGCAGCCGGAGTCATTCCCGGATGCCAGTACTCCGTGCCCATGATGCTCGGCAACCTGGGTGGAGGACATCTGGCATTTGAGATCTCCATCGGGCAGAATCCTCCCATACTTGCTCCAGGAGAAAGCAACGTGCGCGAAGCTCTGGAGGCTCTGCGCCAAGCTGGTCAGGTCAATCCTGAGATGACCCCAGAAGAGGCTTACAAGGTGGTCGGTGGTCAGAGGTCGACGGTTGACTACGTCGGCGGCGGCACCTCAGAGGGACTGCTTCTGCGTGCCAGCGATGACAAGCAGGCGGAAATCCTTCTGGTGGACGACGACGGTGGTCTTCCCGGCGGCACTTACACCGACATCGAGTACGCTTATCTGAACGCTCTGGACGACGGCGGTTACGTTTATGACTACTATGTTGTGGACTGGACCGATCCGCTGACGGATGGACCACCGCTTTCTACCATGCAGGCTTACAGGGTGGTGATCTGGTTCACCGGAGAGACCTGGGGTTATTACGGCTATGACGTCCTGACGCTGAACGACGAGTCTAACCTGGCCAGCTATCTGAGCGGAGGCGGGAATCTGTTCCTGTCCGCGCAGGATTACCTGTACGCCAACTATCCCACTGCAGGTAGCTTCTCACCGGGTCAGTTCCCCTATGACTACCTGGGTCTGGCTTCAGTCTCTCAGGACGCTCTCAACGATCCGTATACCGTTGTCGGCGGAATGGGCTCTGTCGCCGAGGGTATGCAGTTCGATGCCCTGAGATGCTATGATAACCCTAACGTTCCCCTGTGGACCGATTACCTGTACGGTCAGGCTAAGACAGTGAACGTGTTCGAGACTATGGGCAACGCCACGGCAGTTCAGTTCGAAGGTGCCAACTTCAGAACGGTGTTCACCACCACCGAGTTCTGTGGTCTGGTGGACGGCTCGCCTAGCTACAGGGTTGAGTTCATGTCCGCTGTCCTGGATTGGATGTTGGGTGCTGGCTGTCCGTTCTCCGTAACCCCGGAGGATGGTTTGGTCGATCCGGAGAGCTTCGAATACCTGACCCTGACCTTCGACGGAAGTGTCTTTACGGAGTGTGCTGAAGAGACCCTTACCTGCTATCTGATGATCAACTCCAACGATCCGGACGAGCCGCAGGTGACGGTCCAGGTCGACATGTGGCCCGGCAGAGGAGACGTTTTTGATCCCCTCTGTCAGGTTAACCAAGGAGACGTGGTGTACCTGATCAACTTCGTGTTGAGGGGTGGACCTGCTCCTGATCCTCTCTGCATGGGCGACTGCGCTCCTTCTCATGATGGCGTGGTGGACCTGGAGGATGTTCTGTACCTGATACAGTTCCTGTATCAGGGAGGATTGCCGCCAACGGCAGCTCCAGAGATACGTCAGCCTACCATCATGAAGCAGCAGCAGACGCTCCCTCGGACACCGACGCCGAAGCCGTTGGAACGCAAATAAACTTTCTGACCCTCAGACTTGAGGATTAGAGAAGTTCAAGAGCCCCCCGCACGGGGGGCTCTTGTTTTTTTGTTCCCTGGACCAGAATTCTTCTGTTAGGGAGAGTGAGGCTTGGCAGGGGGACGTTGTAGCGGAAACCTTCAGGTTTCCTGGACTGCAAGTGGAAACCTAAAGCCCACCATTACAAGGACTTGGAGAATGAAGCCTGGGCTTTCCGTCAAAATGACGTGGCGGATAAGGTCAAGAGGCTAAGATGCCAGGAACCTCAGCTTCAACTCGCCATTTAGCTTTCTTATTCTCTGCAGATTCTCCCTTCTTCCTCTTATCCGCAGACGCATGCCCCCTTTGTCGAACTTGCTCTCCGTTACCACGCCCATCTTGTAAACGTGAGGAAGCAGGTCGGAGTCTCCATTCCCCAGATAGAGCCAGGCCTCCGCCCAGTCGCACTTTGCGAACTCGGCGATTCTCGCTGCCAAATCAGAGATTCCGATCTGATTCTGTGCGGAGGTTAAGATAGGGTTGCCTTGCTGCTCAGAGTAGGGCAAAAGGTTGAAGGGATACTGCCCGGGAAGGTTGTCGATCTTATTGTACACCAAGAGGGTGGGCTTGTCCAGCGAGCCCAGTTCGGAGAGAACCTGGTTCACCTTGGCCACATGCTGCAGAAAGTCGGGATGGCTGATGTCCACCACGTGCAATAAGAGATCAGCCAGCCTTACCTCATCCAGGGTGGACTTAAAGGAGGCTATCAGATGATGAGGGAGCTTCCTTATGAAGCCGATAGTGTCGGTGATAACCACCTTCACGTCTTCCAGAAGCTTTCCGTTCTCGGAGATCTTCAGTAGCCGGGTGGTGGAATCCAGCGTGGCAAAGAGCTTCTCCTCCACAAATACCGAGGAGGAAGTGAGCTGATTGAAAAGGGTGGATTTTCCCACGTTGGTGTAGCCGACTAGGGTGACCTTGAAGATCTTCTCCCTTCTTTTTCTCTGTACCGTTCTCTCCTTGTCGATTCTCAGGAGTGCTTTTTCCAGCTCTTGAATCTTTCTGTTCACCCTTCTTCGATCCATCTCCAGCTGGGTCTCACCCGGACCTTTGGTTCCAATTCCTCCCCACTGTCGGGAGAGGTGGGTCCAGCCCCGGGTCAATCGGGGTAGCAGATACTGCAGCTGGGCCAATTCCACCTGCACCTTTGCTTCTTTGGATCTGGCCCTTTTTGCAAAGATGTCCAAAATCAGCCAGCTCCGATCAATAACCTTGATATCCAGCTCTTTTTCCAGATTATATACCTGAGCCGGAGTAAGATCGTCATCGAAGATGATAAGGTTTGCCCCCAATCTCTGAGCCAGGCTCTTGACCTGATTTGTCTTACCTTTTCCGATAAAGCGGGCGGGGTTGAGTTTTTGGCGTTCCTGGATTACCGTCTCCAAGACCTCTCCGCCGGCTGTTTCCGTCAGAAGCGCAAGTTCCTGCAGGGATTCCTCGACGGAGAACCTGGTCGCCGAGGGGAGTCTTACTCCCACCAGAATCGCTTTTTCTTTCGTCCTAAGTTTAGCTACCTCGAACAATTTTCCCTTGCGGTTTCGGATTCACTCTCCATAATATTATACATCCAAAAGGGCAAAAAGGTAAGCAAAAAGTGGGAGAAAATGAAAGGGGGTAATGTAAATATTTGTGTGTAGAATGGA
>JABAOF010002854.1_pt1 | contig 21479 bp, 19 predicted proteins | sample 7062171 | NCBI WGS metagenome assembly JABAOF01 (sample SAMN14538628, study PRJNA623070) | marine sediment metagenome | biome: marine biome [ENVO:00000428]; feature: marine pelagic biome [ENVO:01000023]; material: deep marine sediment [ENVO:00002113] | place: India: Gulf of Khambhat ...
TTCGCCAACATCCGTAACAATAGCATCGAATGCTTTGATATATGCGTCATATTGATAGAGTAACTCGGTCATGCCTCTCACTCCTGTTCACACTTCATGGTCCAAATAAGAGACTACACGCGGTATGGACAATGAACTCCATCCGCGTTTATAACATTTCTCCTTTTTAAGAAAATAACCCTCGTCCCACTCAGGGACGAGAGTTGAAGGCGCTCCCGCGGTACCACCCTGTTACTTGTCTTATAACAAGCTCTCTGTCGGGTACGACCATCATGATTGGCTTATAACCGCGCCCATGATAACGATGGGCGACTCCGGCTCCCTTACTCGTAGATCACACTTTCAGTTCGCAACTCCAGAGGGATTTTCCACCCGATTGTCTGACCCGGCTCACACCCACCCAGGCTCGCTGACAGACTTCTTCGGGTGTACTCGTCTCTATCATCGCCGATGAAGTTATTAAATTTGCACGATTATGCCATAAGCATTAGATCAGGTCAATGGCCTTGAAGCTTAAACGGGGGAGGTCGGTATTGGGTTCAATATACTCAGTTAGAAAAGGATATCATACTCAGATCACACCCACTCACTTCTAGCGAATAATAAACTTACCGCATCTGATCCAAGAGCGCGATAAGATTGCGCAAATGTAATTCCTCAGCTAAGCCATTCAGCAGAATACGGCTTTTGCCACACGATTCCACATCGATCTTGGCAAGGTAACCCTCGGGATCTCGTCGACGAAGGGCTATTTTTACATGACGACGAATGCAGGCGAGATAATCTAAATTGTCCTTTACTGCAGACCCCACTTCCCCCCTTAAAATGACCTCTCCGTGGCCTTGAACAAGATTCTCTAGGTTCATTTGAGGGATGCGCTTGAGGTTTTCAATCATGATATCGAAATCTCCATCGACCAAATACGGCAAGGGCATCATGATATCACCTGAGAACAGGACCCGATCCTCAACTAAAAATACACCTATGCCATCTTCGCTGTGCCCGGGGAGGCTAATCAATTTCAATGTTCGCTTCCCCACCCTCAGGCTGATCTCACCTTCACTGTACAAGATATCAGGAAAGATGACATGAATGTCCCACAATTCACGATTCAGTCGTTGAGCTTCTTTCAACGCCTCACGACCTTTGGACTCAAGCAACCTTCGGCAGAGAATATGACTTATGACAATCGCGTTTGAAAACCAACAAGTTCCCAGAGTGTGATCAGCGTGATGATGGGTGTTGATAACATATCGAACGGGGCTTCCTAACCGATTTTCAAGGAAATCACGAATTTCATGGGTTTCCTCCGGGTAAGCCAAAGTATCGATGACTACCGACCAATCCGGACCCACGATAGCCCCAGCGTTTACCTGAGCATACAACTCACTTGTAAATACGTAGACGTTATCACCCACGCGCTCGCGAACCATCCGTCCTCCACCAACCTGCCATGGATGGAAGGATAGCACAGGCAAAAGACGGATGTCAAGATTACTTTACATAACTGAGCGAAATATAGAAAGAATCGACTCGCCAACACCTTCAAGTGGGACGATTTGTCGAGTGTTTTTCCCCCGTATTGCACATTCAACCCCACCCTGCTCCAAACTTCGTCGACTAACCGTTATCCTTATCGGAAGACCGATCAAATCAGCGTCCGAAAATTTTATGCCGGGAGAAGCCTCTCGATCATCGTGGAGCACACCCAAACCAACGGCCTCCAAATCTCGAGCAACCTCTTCCGCTTCCTGGGGACATTTCAGCTCAACAAGATAAACATCAAAGGGTGCCATCTTGGCAGGCCATGTCATTCCCTGATCGTCCTGGTGCTCAGCGAGTATAGCTGAAAGTATGGGCTCTAGGAAGAGTGTGCCTAGGCCGACATGGGTATATCGATCATGCCCCTCTTCACATGTATACCGGATAGATGCCGATAGCCGTTGCCACCCCCCTAGATAAATCCCCCGATTCGCTTTGAGTGCCTCCCCACACACAGGGCAACCATCGCCCTCCTTGGCAAGAGCGACATCGGCAAGCAAGGTGACTGAGAAATCGCGCGGGTAATTAACACCACTCATGTGAAAACCTGGCTTATTTGCTCCCGCAACGAAATTCACCCCTTGCTCGATAGAGAAATCTCCGATGACCAAAAGCCCCTTATCCCCGAATGAAGTCTTGATGTCTAATCCAATTGGGCTGGCGTATCCGGGTTCTGCGCCTGCAGAACGGATAACCTTCTCAGAGGCCGGTTGAAGGGATCGTATTCCGGTCACATCGGAAATCTTAGGTAAGCTGACGTCCAAGTCCCCTCGGACGACGATTAACACTAACCGCTCTTCGTCTCCCGTTAGGAATAAAGCCTTGAGTGTCTTTGCCTCTGGTATCGAGAGCATCTCTGCCAGTGCTTGGATCGTATCAGCCCCAGGTGTGGCAATGGGAGTCATCTCTGCGAGATTCTCCTGTGTACTTGATTGACGCTCGAATTGTGCTGCTGTTGACCTTCCAATATAGCTACAAGTTGAACATGAAAGCATCTCGTCCGGTCCAAATTCGTGCACATAGGACCATCCAAATTCACTGGAGTTCCACTCCACCCAACGAAGTGCTAAACCAATTTCATGCCACGAGTCTTCTACCCCTTTCATCCACTGTTCTTGACAGTTCCTTAAGTCCTCTTCATTTGTGCTTATCCGCAACCATTGCATCGCTCTGCACCAGGGTGGTCGCGCTAGACCCTGAACAGATTCGATCGATCTCACCATTCGTTGCGTGATTAATGTTATGGGTAGTTGGCGATAGGATTGGATCTCATTCTGAAGGAATTCTGACCATTCTCCCTCAGCCAAACCTGGCGGTAATCGGACTTCTTGGGCAGACGAAAGGATGGACCGCAATAAATCTATCAGGCGAGCGATGACTCTTTCTCCCAAGGGAAGGGAAACAACTTGACCATCTACAAAGCGCATAAGAGCTGCGCGAAGTGCAAGTTCTGTCCACGGGTCTGGCACCAGTGGGGATTCCCGTAGAGTACGACCGAGGAGTTGGCTCCGCTTCATGCTGATATTTAATAACTCTACTGCAAAAAAATCAACCGAGAGAAAATGGGCGGTATAAGTTGGGTGCGGGCGCAGTTCGTGCCCAACACATGTTCCTCTTTACTCCTCGAGGGCAGTTCTTTCTGTGGTCTTATCTAAATGACTAAAGATCGGGAGGCTTGGTGAGATCTACAGGTGTTGGCGTGGGTTCCACATTAAACCCACTTCGACCACGAAAGACTATGAAATTCGTTTGCCCTGGGTAAAGGTAGAATTGAGCCGCGAACGAACGACCAGCGAAATCGATACGGACTTCGTAAGGTCCAGCGGGCAAATCGCTGATCACGAAATTTTCCCCATAAAAATCATCCGAATGGATGGTGCCTTCCGCATAGGTCCATACATCCCAGCGTTCACCGCTCTCAATTGAATAGATTTGCACAAGGTATTCTTTGAGTAAATTACCGAATGTATCTTCCACCTGCCCTGCAAGTACGCCCCAACCAATGGGCGGCGTGATCCAAAGTTCGGGATTGAGGGTGCTCCAATATCGGTTATCACCCAACCTGATCTCAAAATGTAAATGGGGACCTGATGCGTGACCGGTATCGCCCACTGTCCCGATAATTTCGCCTGTCTGAACCCGTTGTTCCTCCCAAACGAGTATGGATTGCAGGTGAGCATAAACAGTATGCAATTGAAGATTTTGGTAGCCATAATCATGCCTGATAGCTACTGCAAGACCGTAGGGATCGGTCTCATCGTAAAGTCCACGATAAAGCCCATAACCGGTCCATACCACCTCACCTGGACCAGCTGCCAAAACCGAGGTACCGCGCTCAGCGCCAAGATCAACGCCAGTGTGGATATTCTCCTCTCCGAACAAAGTGCTTCCATAACGGTACCTCGGATTTGGCCAGTTTACCTCTCCAGAGGGAATCGGTCTATCGAAGTAAAAATGATCCTCAGGACGGATCGCCCATGGAGCAGGATAAGGCGGTGGTCTCCAATCAGAGGTGGGAATAGGAATAGGAGTGGGGAATTCCACTGAGATAGGAGTTGCCACTATGTTCATGGAATTCCCACTCTCTATCGGAGCCAGGTCATCACTACTAAGAGACGAGAGCTCTGCGATAGGATTGTTTAATATGGGCACTTCATCCTTAGGCGCCACCTCCGATGAAAATCCACAAGCCGTAAGGAAAAAGACACAAAATAATAATCTGGTAGGTATGTAGATCTTGATGGTTCTCATGGTGAGCTAGGCGTTGGCGTCCGCCATCGCCACCACCACGGCGTGGCAGTCGGTCGTGGTGTACGTGTCGGAGTAGGTGTTGGAGTTTGAAAAGGGGTTGGTGTCATAATTGCTGAGGGCGGGTAGAGTTCAAGCATTGCTGATGTCCAATCAAGGCCATCGGTCCGTACAAACTCATTGAATCGAGCACTCGGATAGAAGGTCCGCCAATCAGTCAGAGCTGGCAATCTGACAAAACCATAATCCGCCGCTAATTGAGTAAAATCTAAATAATACCCTTCCGGGACACTTTCCCGCAGGGATCCCCCCTGATCATATGCGTGTGGGTCGCCGGTGTATCTAGTGCTGAAATCCCAAGGTAAGGAACGCAGTGGTTCTCCTTGTGAACCATCCTGAACCGCGGTTCGTACAAATACTCGCCAATATGTTTGACCACCATAATCCTCACGAACAAGCTCTACCCAACCAGCTTGGATTGCGGACTGCTGAAAGGCGAAGGCGCGCCCTGTATAGAGCCAATCGTTATATGCGTAGCCAGGAGGAAGCGGATTATTGATTCCGACAAAAGCATTTTCTAAGTTTCCAAGAAAATCCCATCCCAGTTCCGCTATTGTCCTTAAACGAAGCGCATTAAAGGCTTCATCGACTGCATCTGAGAGGGCAGGAATGGGTGCCAAGATATCGGAAAGTTCAACCAACGACAGCCGTCCAGAATCCTCAGGAATAGCAGTGATTATAAAAAGAGACGTTCTAGTGGCGCTGTTCGACTCTCCCACATATACCTCACCAGGAAGGCCGTGGACTGTCCAATCAATACTTTGGATGCTACCTATTGGAGGGTAGCCGACCAAGTTCGTCCCTTGGTCACTCAAAGCGGTTACCTGAAGAAGAGTCTCGATTGAGTTGGTGTGTACGGTCGCAATGAACTGGCCATCAGGTGACCACGCGACAGCTCGTGCTTGGCTGACAGTATCCGGGGGTGTTGAGGGGTCATTTAAGTCTTGGATCAGGATTAAATCGAGACCGTGTGCGTTGATCGAGTATGCAACACGAGAGCCATCCGGACTAAAGGCTGGATTCATCTCGGCGATTGCGGAAGTCCTTGTGAGATTATAGAAACGGTTATCAGGGTTATCCAAATCGGCTATAAAGATATCCGGATTTCCATCCCGGTACGAGACAAAGGCGATACGTCGACCATCTCCCGATCGATCCCATGACGGGGAGAGGTCTATTGCAGGATGACTTGTGAGTTGAATAGGTGATAGACCTCCATTGACAGGGATGATCCAGATATTGAAATCACCTTCCGAATAGATCTCACAAGCTAACCAAAGTCCATCATGAGACCAACTTGGGTGTCCTTCAAATGCCAATGTATCTGTTAAACGTCGCAATCCACCTGTCCGCAGTTCCAAAAGGTATAAGTCCCAGGCTCCATGACGATTTGAAGAAAAGGCTATGTATTTGCCATCGGGACTGACAACAGGATTCCTGTCATCCCATTCACCTTTTGTGAGTTGGACGGGGGAGGAATCTCCTGGCGTGTATGCCCAGATGTGGGTGTACCCGTTATTTCGAGCTGCGTAGACCAATGTACCTAGGGATGAATTACGCGTAGGTGCAATGGTAAAGGTAGCTGAGGGTGGTGCTGAAGTTGGACTGATGCTGGATGTAGGCGTATATTGAAGAGCCGTTGCCAGGGCTTGCAGTGTGGGGTCAAGCGGTGTCGGATTGAGGTGTGTCTTCATCCGTATCCCGGCCCACCCAAAAGCAACGATGATCGTCAAGATGATTAATAGGAACAAACGAAACACCCAGACGCGCCAAAGTCGGTCGGAGAGATATCGGCGAGTTTGGGATTTTAAACCATTTGCCTTCACGTGTCGGAAGCCTCAAAGATGAGATTATACATGCTGTCTGTGTTTCCGCCATGTGGTGCAAGGAAGGTGCCAATAAAATAGCAAGTGGTGAATAAAGATGTGCTGAAAACAGGTTAAGGGAAATAAGCCGGCTACAAAACCGGCTCATCGAGGTTTAGGTACGATGATTCAACGCACAGGGTTAGTTGAGTGGAAATCTTCCCATCGCTGCAGGGCTACAAAAGGAGGGATGCCGAAGGTTTTTGAGACACCACGTGCACGCCCTCCTTGGTCATGGTAAGCCTTCAACATCGTTGCTGGGGCAAGCAAGTGACTTGCAAAGTACTCCGCTGATTCCCTCAAATGCGGTAGCAGGAGATCGAAGAGGCCTATCGCACGACCTTGTTTACTCGTGATGAGAGCACTCAAAGTTTCCCTTGCAAGAGCAAACCGTCGTTCGTCTGGGTCTAGATCGATGCGTACAAAGATGCTGCCTCTCTGACTGGGTGGTCGTGCAAATGTAGCATCCCATAGATTGGAATACATATCCACAACACCGAAGTCGGAGTCATACAACGGCGGCGGGTTCTTGAGAAGATCCTCCACTGGCACCGGTGGCTCCTGGACCCCAAGAAAGTCGATCAGGCCCTGCGCCAAGCTACGTAAGAACCACTGGCGCTCTTCCCTTGTAATTGGGATCATGCCGCTTGCTCGTCCTCAGCTCGCTTTTGATCAGGCATCAAACCTTCAAGCGGGGAGGGCAATTGGATGCGAACTTCGCGCTCTTCGGCGGCTTTCACATAACGATAGGCAAGTACAGCATATTCGGCCCACGACTCTGCTTCTATCTGCGAAAGACGGTCACATAATTCGACAGAGAAATCAAGTTCGGAGATCACATCTCCGATCCTTCCCGCAGAAAACGCTTCGACTACACCTGGGTCGATAATTGACCTTGCTACAAGTTTATTGAGGGTCTGCATACTCATGTCGGTTTCTCCTTGGAGAAGATTTCCATACGTAAATCAAATAAAAAAGGCAGCAAGCATTTCGCCTCGCTGCCAGGCGTTTTCAAAAATTTCAGTTGCCAGACGGTGCACAGCTCATTTAATCAATGATCGCACCATCCCTTGGGCAGCGAGTGCTCACCATGGCAACCTCCTTTACTAACTTCCCTCTCTTGTTTAGCATATATAAACCATCTCAACGGATTCTCAATGAAAATAACTTGGATTCTCACATCTGCCTCTGCAACTGATTACAGGAATTAGAGGTCATTCGATCAAGCGTGTGTACAGCTCCCTTACAGGTTCCGGTGGATCAAGTCCTAACTCATCCGCTAGTAGTCGAATGTATCGCTGGTAGTGAGAAACGACTTCGCTTCTCCTTCCAAGACGACCTAATGCTTCGAGAAAGTACAGATTGGTGTCATCACGATAGGGGTCTATCTGAAGCGCTTGACGAAGTGTATTTACCGCACGCAAAGGTTGGTCTCGTATCAGAGCCTCTTGAGCGTGTTGTGCCAAGAGATCTAGGTAACGCATCTCGAGATCGCGGCGACGCTCTATGACCCACTCAGAAGCAAATTCGGAAAGGAAGGAGCCACCGTACGAGTTAATCGCCTCCGTTAAAGCGAACATCTTGCGTGGATCACCTGGGGGTAACCCTTCTGCTATCGAGGCCGCACGTTCAAACCGAATAACATCGTATTCAAATGGAAGCTCTGGATTGAGACAATATACAGGTCCTTCATGTAGGATGACATCCCGACCAAGTTCACGCCGTAGGTTGTACACAGTAGTATGTAAATTCGCGACTTGACGGCCTGGTGGGTGGTGCGGCCAGAAGGTCTCAAGCAGGACATCGCGCTCTACCCGTTGGTGATCCGCGAAGTGGAAAAGCACTTCCTTGGCAAGAGGTTTAAGATCCGATAACCGTTTCTCTTGACAGAGGATATTAGCCTCACCAAGCGCAACGATTGTAAGTTGTGCAGTACCATCTTCTTCATCCGGTGTTTCTTGATAGAGCTGAGCAATCCCGCGCATAATCTCGATCCGACGGAAAATGATTGCGAGTACAGGGTGACTGCCCAGCCTGAGCCTAGCAAATTCCCGGAAATCTGAGTCGAAGGCTAATTCTCCGACCACGAATTGCTCTGTACCGTTCCGCCCACTCCAGTCGAGAGTTTGTTCTAAGATATCCTGGGCATCATCAAGATCACCAGCCTGAAGCGCCGCTCGTGCCATAAAGTAGAGGGCTAAGGTTTTTTCAGATGCATCAAGCCGTTTTTCTTTACCTAAGATATGGGAGAGCGAATTCCGAGCCTGGGGTGGCTTAGCCATTGCCTCTAACGCACTCAATTGGATAGTGATGGCAGGGAGAGTATCCGACTTTTTTTCTAACTCCATCGAGCGTTTTAGCCACTCATGCGCAAGGGCACTACCACCACGGCGCCGATGTAATACACTTGTTCGAATGCAGCCGTATCGAGTGAGGTTGAGGTTCTCCAAACGCGCCGCCATGTTCAAGCCCTGCCCATACAGCTCTGCTGCTTGTAGTGCCAGGTCAAGATCAGCAAACAGATCGGCTTGGCTGAACAAAATGTTAGCTTCGCGAGCCGGACTTGCAGCTTGCCTAGCATACTTCAGTCCCTCATTATATAGCTCCAGCGCCTCTTCATACCTACCTTGGAGATGGGCGTCATAAGCTAGGTTATTAAAGGATATCGCTAGCATAATCGGTCCACCAACTTGCAGGAGAATCTCGTGTGCCTTTAGAGAAGTTGCATGGGCTTCTGCAGCTTTACCAAGATCAAGTTGGATATTTGATAAATCAACGAGGGCATGTGCCTGAGCACTCTTGAATTTGGGTTGATTGAGAAGGTCCACTGCTTTTTCTGCAAATGCCTCAGCCGAATGCAGATCACCTAATCTGAGTGTAGCCAACGCCCTTAGACGGTAACAGTTCGATTTACGTAGACGACTTCCTCGAGACCCCAACAATCGTTCAGCATCATCAACTGCCTTTAGTACCTCATCATATTGACCACGACGATAAGCAATGTGGCCTCGTAAGATCTCAGCATAAGCTCGAATTGATTTTGACGCTCTCGGTCTAAGCATCTCATGGCTACGCTGTAATAATGACTCAGCCGTTTCAAGATTCCCTTGTTCAGCGTAGCTCGCTGCTAGATAGAGAAAAACTTTGGGCGCTAAAGCTTTGCTGTCCTCAAGTCGGTGAGCCCAGGTTTCTAAGGTTATCCACCTTCCACTGAGGTGCATGTCCTCCGCATGTCTATCCGCATGAGCAGCCGCACATGCATATGCGCCTGCTTCAGAATACAAATCGACCGCATATTCCGGTGATCCATGATCAGCCAGAAAATCAGCTGCTCTCGCAAGGAGTCGTTTATACCTTCGACGATCCGCACTCTTAATCAATTCGAGCAGAAATTGACGGAATTGAGGATGATACTCATAGGTTCTAGGAGTCTCATCTGTCACCGTTACAAACATACCCCCACGGACTAAACGCCGCAAGAATCGGATGCTTTGATCCTGCTGTAAAACGTAATCGCAACCCTCAGCTGTCATGACCGGGAAAACGCAGGAGTCGAGCATGAATCGACGAAGGTCATCTGGCTGGCGATTCAGCACCACTGAAGCAAGGTACTCATAAACCATCGGTCGCGGATCTTGAACTAGAGCACTCAACCCACTGCCTGTAAGTTTTCCTGAGAGCACCACACCAGTAATCCATCCTCTTGTTTCTTCTAACAATCGATTCGCCTCTTGATTGGAAAGTTCAACCCCCGTTTGTATCTCAGCAAGTTCAGCAAGTTCAGCTCTTGTAAGCGCCATATCCTGCGGTCCGAGGCCTGCGAGCCCGCCTTCGGCCATTAGCCTGGCTAATGAGACTTCTAGCACCTCGCGACCTGCAGCAAGAATGGTCACTTGCTCTGGTATAACTTCAAGAAAAGTATCGAGAAACGCTGTCGTAGCCTTGGAGCGATTAATGTAATGAACATCGTCAAGCACAATGACGAAGGTTTCACTTACATTGGCATCAATGACATCGGCAAATGCACGGGCCAACGCTTGGGGAGTCGCGTCAGATAACCGGTCAAGGTCGAATTTACCCCCCAGACGGCGGAATCTTCTCTGAAGGGAGACAGCCAATACATTGGCAAATCGCATCACATCACGATCGGCTTCAGTGATGCGTACCCAGCAGACAGGGAGCTCTGTCTGAGCGCTGAAATTGGCCAGCAAGGTCGTTTTACCGTAACCAGCTGGTGTAGCGATGACAATCAGCTTACGTGGGATATTTGCGTGAATGACATCAACCAAGCGCTCACGGTTGAGCTTCATCTGGTCGAACGCCGGCGGTGTTACCGCATGCCTAAGCACCGAGTCAAGGCTAGCCATATAGCCTTCAATCTTCCGCGCTTGTCGATGCTTGTGGGATCATAAATCCTATCACCTTTCGATCCACTATTCCCTCATTAGGATATGTCAACGAAACTTCGGCTCTGTAGGTCTTGGTCTGAGTAGGGTCTGGATATGCATGATGAACATCGAAGTGTCGTTTGCCAAACCGATGTTGTTGCGCTAGCGACCGCTTGACTTTCATGATCTTTAATAACAAATCTTACGTCGGGAGAGGTATGCGAATCAGTACTTTCGAGGGTAAGCTTTAAACTACGAGTATCCGGATCTGGTTCTATATCGAAGAAACGAATATGAACGTAATCCGGAGAGTACGCAGGATCAACAGGAACGCCAAAACGACGGTCCATCGTTACCTTGATTGAACGGGACCTAAATATTTAGTATAGATGATTCCATGATGAAATGCAGTAGCCCATATATCCCCCCTTTGCCACATTGCTCCATGTTGACTAGCTACTGGACGTCTAACTGCTCGAACCATAATGATCGTGTTTGATTTAATCACCTTCCCGATCAACTCCCAATTGCTCTGAAAAAGGACCTTTCATTGACGAAAATAGCTATAGTAAAGAATAAGAATGAAAGCTTGTTCAATGATGGTAGAATACACAGGTTCTGTGTTGGTCGATCGAATCTTTAGACCACCGATTTTGTAGGAGATACGTTCCAAGAGAACTAGCTGCGGCCGATGACCGTTTCTTCCCTACATTCCCTCGGCTAGCCATCTCTGACAAGTAAAATTACCACCACCCCTTCAATTGGAGAAGAAGATGCCTGATCTTGAAGCGGCTCTTGCCTATGCCAAGGATCACCAAGCGGAATTCCTTGAAGATCTTTTGTCCTTCTTGCGTATCCCATCCATATCTACTCTCCCTGACCATAAAAAAGACATGAATAAGGCAGCGGATTGGATCGCCAATCAACTCGAGGGTTTTGGCTTCGAATCCGTTGCCGTGATGCCTACTGCAGGTCATCCTGTGGTCTATGGAGAGTGGATGGGGGCTGGAAAGGATATGCCCACGATCCTTTTCTATGGCCATTATGACGTACAACCACCTGACCCTCTCGAATTGTGGATCAGTGAGCCCTTTCAACCCCAGGTGCGTGGTGAGAATCTCTTTGCCAGAGGAGCTTCAGATATGAAGGGTCAGATCGTAGCACACCTCAAGGCGGTTGAATCAATACTTTCCACCTCTGGCCTTCCAGTGAATTTAAAATACCTCATTGAGGGTGAAGAGGAAATAGGCTCTCCGAATCTGGGTTCTTATATAACTGAAAATAAAAACCTTCTCACATGTGACCTATGTTTGAACGGCGATTCAAGTATTATTGCTCCTGACAGGCCCGCTATAAGTATTTCTCTCCGTGGATTGGCGTATTTCGAGATTCACATTCAGGGTGCAGCCGGAGATCTTCACTCAGGCACCTTCGGTGGCGCAGTTGATAATCCAGCCATCGTCCTGTCCAAATTAATAGCTGGGATGCGTGACGATCATGGGCGGATCACACTTCCAGGCTTCTATGACGACGTGCGCCCACTTTCTGAGAACGAGCGTGCTGAAATGGTTTCTGCGCCGGATGAATGGTGGATGGAACAAAGCGGTGCATCTATGCTCTTCGGGGAAAAAGGCTATTCGCCAACGGAAAGAGCGACAGTACGCCCAACGTTAGATGTAAATGGCATGATCAGTGGATTTACAGGGGAAGGGATCAAAACCGTTCTCCCAGCACAAGCGATGGCGAAAATCTCCATGCGATTGGTCCCCGATCAACGCCCAGAAAGGGTCAAGAACTGCCTCGAAGAGTATTTGAATACCTACGCCCCACCCACTGTCAGGTGGGCACTCGAGGCGATGGCCAGTTCTCCGCCAGCGATCGTGGAACGTGATTCAAGCGCGGTCCATGCTGCCAGTCGTGCACTCGAAGATGTTTGGGGCGTGAAACCGGTCTTCCAACGTCAGGGGGGAACGGTGCCCGTTGTGGGTTTGGTACAAGAGCTGCTTGAGGTTGATAGCTTGTTGTTGGGTTTTGGGTTGCCTGACGATAACTTGCACGCACCCAATGAAAAGATGCATTTGCCTAATTTTAGGCGTGGTATAGAAACCTTTATCCGTTTCATGTTTGAAATTAGTTTATAAGTAATAACTTCTTGGGAGTTCGCCGGTGAAAGAGAGATTATCGATATACGGTGGTCAAGCCGTGATCGAAGGGGTGATGATGCGCGGTTCACAGGTTTGNNGTGCCGTCGCCATCCGATCTCCTGATCAAAGTATCGTGATCGAAACTAAACCCTTAAGCAGGCTGTACCGCAGTGGTATCCCACGAATCCCCTTCCTGCGAGGACTACTCATCCTATGGGATGCACTTGTTTTAGGCATGCGCGCTCTGACCTTTTCAGCCAACATGCAGGTTGATGAGGAGGAGCAACTTGAGGGAGGTCAGATGATCCTCACTCTCCTCCTGTCACTGATCTTGGGCATTTGTCTCTTCTTCTTGTTACCTGCCGGTGCGGCATATTTAGTGGAACGCTTTATCCACTGGGGTCCTTTGGGGTCGAATATACTTGAAGGTTTGATTCGTTTGATCCTCTTAGTTGGCTATATCTGGGCCATTGGTTTCTTACCCGACATCCGTCGTGTATATGGCTACCACGGTGCTGAACATAAAACGATCAACGCCTTCGAAGCAGGCCAGGAGTTGGTGGTTGACATCGTCAAACAATTCCCTCGAGAACACCCTAGGTGTGGGACGGCTTTCTTGCTAACTGTGGTCGGTTTCTCGATCGTAATCTTCACTGCCCTAGGGCCACAACCGCTTCTCCTTCGTCTCGCAAGCCGCATTATCCTCGTCCCGGTCTTAGCCTCACTGGCATATGAATATATCCGTCTGACGGCAAAGATGATACGTTTCCCTTGGGCGCGCCCTTTAGTGCTCCCAAACCTATGGCTTCAGCGACTGACGACTCGCGAACCCGATCCACAGATGGTAGAAGTAGCTATTGCAGCATTCAACTCAATGAGGTTTCAAGAGGAGAAAACGGATATATCCAACGATCTGAAGCCAATATCAGCTTCCTGAATTCCTATATCATCAACTTATCATCAGAACGAGAATAGCCGCTTTGACACGTAGAATAAGATCCCAATGGTATATGGCACTTCATAGCCATAAAATATCCACCACATCTGCTTGATTCTTAGAACAGAACCCAACCAGGAATGAGAATAAGTTTGTAATAAATCCTCTCCCATCTTCTTCGTATCTCCTCCATTGACTCGGCTTGACCCGGTTAGGTACAATCACGCCGGATCAGAGGGTAATATGACCGTTCGATTGACGTTACGCGAAAAGGAATACACAGTCAACCCGGGAATAACCGTTCGAAACGCCTTAAAAATGGTGGGGATACAGCCCGAATCCGTGATCCCAACGCGAGATGGTGAATTGATCACCGATGATGAAGTATTAAAAGACGGCGAACACATTCGGTTGATCGCGGTGATCTCAGGTGGAGCTTGCCAACCTGGCACCGTTATTCCATGGTGATGAGATGAGATGCCGAAAATGTGGTGAGAAAGCTGCAATTAATATGAGGCAGCACAAGCTTGCTCTCTGCAGAACACATTTTCTCGATTGGATCCCAGAGCAAACTCAGCGATTCATCGAGAAATACAATATGTTTGGAAATGATTCGCGGATCCTCATCGCGGTTTCCGGGGGTAAGGATTCGTTGGCGCTATGGGACGTTCTCCGCCGCCTTGGATATCAATCCACAGGTCTCTACATTGGACTAGGCATCAACGATGACACCGATTATTCCGTAAATTCCCAGCGGATGATAGAAAAATTCGCTCTCGAGAATAATTTGGAATGGACCCTCGTGGATGTCGCCAATCTTGAAGGAGCGACCATCCCTGAAGCGAGCAAACTCACTGAAAGAGGTAAAGGTAAACCATGTTCTGTTTGCGGTCTGACGAAACGACACATCATGAATCGCGTCGCACTTGAAGGTGGTTATGATGTGGTCGTCACGGGCCATAACTTGGACGATGAGGTCGCAGTTCTATTCGGTAACACAATAAATNNAAATTGGGCCGTTGGCTACTTAGCAAGACAAGGACCCGTGTTAGAGGAGACAACTCATGGGCTGGTCCGTAAAACCAAACCCTTCTGTAGATTTTATGAACGCGAGACCGCAGCTTACACTCTCCTCCGTGGAATAGATTATATCTATGACGAGTGTCCATATGCCGAAGGTGCTACATCGATATATTACAAACAGCTACTAAACCAACTGGAGGAAGTTCGCCCCGGAATGAAACTTGCATTCTACCTTTCCTTTCTCCGCGCTAAGAAATCTGGACTATTCATCCAAGAATCGACGATTGCTAAGTCAAAATTAACCCTTTGTTCTACTTGTGGCCAACCAACCACCGCACCTGATCAATGTGCATATTGTCGCACATGGGATAAAGTACGTAGTCGCCGAGCTGTCGCTTGAAGAGGAGGTACCCAGTGACAGAAGAAGCTGATCTCGAGGGCCTCACTTTACTTGGGAAGGAAGCTAAACCGAGTAAAGAATTGGAAACATTCCCTAATCATCATCCTGATCGACGTTATGTTGTCCGGCTTGAAAGTGAAGAATTCACTTGCCTTTGCCCTGCTACAGGTCAACCGGATTTCGCAAATATCGTAGTCGAATATATTCCTAACCAGAAAATCCTCGAATCCAAATCATTCAAGCTCTATCTTTGGTCCTATCGCAATGAGGGTGTTTTCCATGAGCACGTGACCAATACCATCCTTGACGATCTCGTGGCTGCATTAGAGCCGCATTGGTGTCGTGTGACCGGAGCTTTCAATATCCGAGGTGGCATCCACATAACTGTTGAAGCAGAACACGGTCATCGGGAGGAAAGCGGCTAAATGCGCGGCGTCCGTTGGTACCCCATCATTTTGGCGGTCTTTGTTACCACGCTCATCGTCTCAAATATCATCGCGGTCAAACTCGTATCGGTTCTTGGTCTCACACTCCCGGCGGCTGTAATTCTTTTCCCGATAGCTTATATCTTCGGTGATGTACTTACTGAGGTTTATGGTTACTCGCGAGCACGTCAAGCGATTTGGATTGGCTTTGGTTGTAATTTTTTGGCCGTGATTGCGATCTGGCTAGGAGGGATTCTCCCAGCTGATTCTCATTGGAATGCAGGTATCTACATCGGACCGGACGAAGCCTCCCTGGCATACCAAGCTATCCTTGGTTATTCACTGCGTCTTTTAACCGCATCATTCACTGCCTATTTGGTTGGCGAATTTCTCAACGCGTTTGTCTTGGCAAAATTAAAAGTGGCGACTCAAGGGCGTTGGCTATGGAGCCGTACCATCGCATCCACACTTATAGGTCAAGGAGCAGATTCGATCATTTTCATTATAGTCGCCTTCATTGGAACCATACCCGGATCTGTTCTCGGCTCCACCATACTTCACCAATGGTTGTTTAAAAGTGCTTACGAAGCACTTGCGACACCATTGACCTATATTGTCGTCAATGCTCTAAAACGCGCTGAGGGTGTTGATCATTTTGATAAGGAGACCGACTTCAATCCAATCCGCTTATAAGAACCCTTGTTCCTGATTTGTAGAAGGTGAAGATATCTAAATACAAACCTAGCTCAGCATCGTTTACATTGAAGCCTAGAGGAACATGCAATCATGAGGTGCAAGACAAAGTAATATAACAAAAAATTAATTTCGATGCATTGAAGTTGAATAAAAAATTCCCTGGTTTACCATTCCCAGGGAGATTTTCTAACTTAAACATCGTCGATTTATCTTAGATCGTGATCCCCACTTCGACCAGCCAAACGAAGGATAACTTTTATCTAGACAATGAACATCTAAAAAGATCTATGCAGTTTCCAAGTAGTATTCAACCTCCCAATCCATCACTCGCGTTCGATACTCATCCCACTCTGAGCGTTTAGCACGCACAAAAGCTTCATAAGCTTCAGAACCGAGGGTTTCTTTCATAACCGGATCGTGATCCAATTCTTCAAGCGCTTCCCCAAGCGAACCCGGCAATTGTGAAATCCCATGCTCGTTCAACTCCGATTCGCTCATCTCATATATGTTTAATTCATTGACTGGTGGAGGACATGGAAACTTTCCATCAATACCATCCAGACCTGCAGTAAGCATCACCGCGAACGCCAAGTATGGATTGCAGGATGGGTCAGGGAAACGTAGCTCAGCCCGAGTGGAGCTCTCCCTTCCTGGAGTGTAACTCGGGATCCTGATCATGGCTGATCGGTTGATTTGCGCCCAACAAACATAGACAGGCGCTTCATAACCCGGGACTATCCGCTTATAGGAATTGACTGTAGGTGCAACGATTGCTGCTAACGCGCGCGCATGGGCCATCTGACCAGCGATGAAGCCGTATGCAGTGGTTGATAGGTGGTAATTATCTTCTGGATCAAAGAAAATATTATGACCCTCGGAATCGAAGATGGACTGGTGTACGTGCATCCCTGAACCGTTGACACCAAAAATGGGTTTAGGCATAAAGGTGGCGATTAAGCCCTGCTGAGCTGCCAGTGCCCGGATGGTGTATTTTAGTGTCACAACATTGTCAGCAGCGCGCATAGCATCAGTAAAGTGAAAATCGATCTCGTGTTGTCCACGAGAGACCTCATGATGACCCGTCTCAATTTCCAAATCCATGCTTTCGAGCGCCAACATCAACTCGGTACGGACTCGCTGAGCTTCGTCACTAGCCGAGAAATCAAAATATCCGCCAACATCGTGTGGAACTGGATGGATCGAATCGGGTGCGTGTTTACGCAGCAGGAAGAACTCAGGCTCCGGACCTACGTTGTAGCTCCATGCTCGATCCTTCAGTCGTTCTAATGCCCGTTTTAATACTCCTCTAGGATCGCCAGGAAATTGCGTTCCATCAGGTTGATAGATCTCACAAAACACCCTCGCTCTCCGCCGTTCAGGTTGTGACCAGGGAAGCACCGCATAGGTATTGGCATCAGGTATTAAGCGCATATCACTTTCTTGAATTCGAGCAAAGCCCTCAACGGATGAACCATCAAACCAAACGCCGTCTTGTATGGCAGTCTTCAGCCGTTGAATCGGGATGTCCACACTTTTAACCGCCCCTGTGACATCTGTAAATTGAAGGCACATGAATTTCACATTGTCCTCGACAGCTCGTTGTAAAATTTCCTTTGACATGCCCAGCCTCCTCATGTACTTGTCTTTCGTCTGAATTCATTTCCAGCCTCACCCGAATATCGCTTACCGAATCTTATGGATGCCCATACGCAATAAGTATCAGTCACCTCGTAAGACGAGTTGGGCTTCATCATATACGGTGAACATCTTAAATGCCGATTCTCAGATGGCGAAAGGTTGTGCCAAGCGGCAAGCTTCCATGTCCATCTTCTTGCGAAGCCCTTCGACCTCTAAAAAAGTTAACACAGCTTGACCATAGGCATCGTCATCCGCGAGTACCAGCAAGCCGCCTACACCAGCTAAAACGTAAATAGATCCTGGGGTCTCAGCTGCCACGACACGAATATTTGCGGCCATGGCTTCAACCAAGACCAAACCTCGTGTCTCCTTTACAGAGATAAACACAAATAGGTCTGCTGCTGCGCAATCAGTCGATCTCGTCAGCAGAAACCCGACCTTCACAAAACGCGTTCTCGAACCTTTCTTGTATCTCTTCCGTCAATCCATCTGAAAAACAATGGAATCGCCGAATGAGATCTTTGGCTTCTGACGTTAATCTTGCCCCTCCTCCACCCACCCCACCGATCTCAGTTGCGACCAACGGAATCCCTAAACGCTCCTCCATTTCATGCAACCTTTGCCATGCTCTTCGATAGGGCACATTCATTGCCGCAGCTGCTGACGTAATAGAGCCCGTCTCCTCGATAGCCTCCAGGAGCTTCACTCGCCAGACACTGAGGAGCACCTCACCCTGAAGTTCCAGCCAAAGATTATATTTGGGGATCATGTGACGTTCCCTTGGGGCATGTTCAAACAAATGACGATCGCTCTATGGGTTGAATCCTTAATACGAGCATCATGAGACATCCGCACCCCCACCACCCATAACACATGATCACCACTGACCACCAGGGGCCAGCGAGACCGTGCAGGCTGGGGAATGTGATGATTAACGAATAGATCAGAGACCTTGGTCTTCCCTTTCATTCCTAATGAACGGATACGATCACCAGGTTTCGGAGGACGAAGTGACAACGGCGTCTCAACGGACCGCTCATCAAAAGCCACCACCCTTCCATGGGTGTCACTCATCAGTTCAGCTTTTTTCGTTGAATCGAGTCGAATAGATCCAATATCAAGAGTCCAACCAAATGCCAGTGGGATTTGTTGAGGGATAGATATCGATTCTTCCTTGTCGGAAGTTAGTTGTGGATAATATTGAAACTCAATTGAAGCCTCAGGGTCTCGTAGTAGGACTTCATCGGCCATGTGGAGCATCTCCAATTCACCAACAATCGTAAGACGTTTTCCTCGTTGTAATGTGGAGATGAAATTAATCGCATCCTCGACAATCTCGAAACCGATGTCGCGCAGGGAGGGCCGAAGTCTGGCGATAGCCTCCCGAAGCAGCGCACGCTTGAGCGCAACCGGTTGTTCCAAGAAGAGAGGCACATCGAAAGACCAAACGCCCTCACCGCGGGAACGAATGATCGATGCCCAGCTTTCTTCAACCAAATGAGCCACCAGCTCAGCTTCTCCAGCCATGATCTGTCCCGTTCGTTTCAAAACTCGCCGAATTCCCGGATTGTATGTTTCGAGAAGTGGGAGTAATTGATGACGAAGACGATTCCGAGTGAAGGACATATCGAGATTACTCTTATCTTCCCTCGGTTCAAGGCCGATTGCCGCACAATGCGCTTGGGTTTGATCTCGCGTTATCTCTAATAAAGGCCGGATGAGTATCATGCCCTCGGCTTCCGGAATACCAATCCAATCATCCATCCGTGTGAGGGGGAGTATACCTCGCAAGCCAGAGGGTCCAGCACCCCGCAATAAATGCATCAATATTGTTTCAACCTGATCATCAGCCGTATGCCCGGTGGCGATATGGTTGATTCCTTTCTCCTTGGCTGATTGGACAAGGAAACGATAGCGCACGAGTCGGGCTTTTTCTTCCAAGGAACCACTGGAATCCATAATTTCCGCACGCTCAACAAGTGTCTCTAGACCATAAGATTGGGCGACTTGTTGGACAAATAGTGCTTCCTCGGAACTTTCAGATCTCAATTGGTGATCGAGGTGGGCTGCTAAGACTTGATATCCCAAATGGTGAAGACAATCGAGTAAGCATAAACTATCAGGCCCCCCCGAGACGCCTACAAGGATCCGTTGACCTGGTTGAAGTAGCTGTTTACGGAAGATAAAATCCGCTACTTGTTGATAAATCTCCATTTTGCACCGATTATAGCACCGCAATATGTGCCTCCGATGGGTGAAGCTAAACCTTTACTGTGTGACTTTGTAACTGCAACATAGGAACGGTAATTTCCTCCATGAAGGTGTCTGTTTGGAGAATGGTTTACGTTCCTCAGACGTGGAGCACCCTCACATTAATGATCTCATCAGAGGGGCAATAGTCCCCATATCCTCCAAAAGGGAGCAGGGGTGAGGTTGATAACCCTTCTTTGATATACTCCTCTTACCTGTTCCCTTTCTCCAAAGGGAAGGGGGTATACACCGCATCCCTTGTTTTATAGACACTGAGGGAGGGGAACAGTACCGCTAATCAGACAGTCCGCAATCCTCCTTAGTATGTATGTGACTGACTTCACCTCCATTGTCCTCCTAGCAGCGTAGCCAGCATTTAATAGAATATGGCGACAGAGGCTCAGTGTTGACATAACCGCTATCTTGGCATATAAGGGGATATATCCGCCTATGGTATAATCCGCGCTTGGCCCCGACGGAGGATTCCACACTTTGGCATTCAACCCTCTGAATTGGCTACTGGGTCTTTTCTCACTCGACATTGGCATCGATCTAGGGACAGCCAACACCATGGTCAACGTGCGCGGCAAAGGGATCGTGATCAACGAACCCTCCTGGGTCGCGATCGAGAAAAGAACAAAACGCCCACTAGCAATAGGTGCTGAAGCCAAACAAATGGTAGGCCGCACGCCGGCCAATGTCGTCGCGATCAGGCCATTACGCGATGGTGTGATCTCCGAATTCGACATCACAGAAAAAATGCTCGAATACTTCATCGCAAAGGCTCATGAACAGAGCATCGTGCCCGTTCCCCGCCCTAGAGTAGTTGTAGGTATCCCGAGTGGTGCTACAGAAGTGGAGAAACGGGCTGTCTATGACGCCACAATGGCAGCGGGAGCGCGAGAGGCATTTCTCATTGAAGAACCAACGGCTGCTGCCTTAGGAGCCATGCTACCGATAGGAGAAGTTCGGGGCTCAATGATCGTCGACATCGGCGGAGGAACGACAGAAATGGCTGTATGCTCCATGGGAGGCATCGTAGTTTCACGTTCATTGCGTGTCGCCGGCGATGAAATGGACGTTGATATTATAAATTACATTCGTAATAAACATAATTTACTTATCGGTGAACGTATGGCTGAACAGGTGAAGATTAGTATCGGTTCCGCTAACCCTCTAAAGGAAGAAAAAACAATGACCGTCCGAGGTCGTAACCTTGTTCGGGGTTTACCTGAAGCCATAGAAATTTCCTCTGTAGAAATGCGTGAAGCTCTTGCCAATGCCGTTAATATCATTATCGAAACGATGAAGGATGCCATCGATGAGACCCCTCCTGAATTGATCGCCGATTTGATGGAAGAGG
>JABAOF010049376.1_pt3 | contig 21463 bp, 13 predicted proteins | sample 7062171 | NCBI WGS metagenome assembly JABAOF01 (sample SAMN14538628, study PRJNA623070) | marine sediment metagenome | biome: marine biome [ENVO:00000428]; feature: marine pelagic biome [ENVO:01000023]; material: deep marine sediment [ENVO:00002113] | place: India: Gulf of Khambhat ...
CGCCGGGGTGATCGGCCCGAGCGGGTTCCACATCGTCGCCGGGCTGGAGGGCGGGTACGTGGCTGAGCAGCTCGCGTCTCGCGCCGGGGCGGCCGTTCACAAGGTCGAGCTGCTGCAACTGGCCGACGAGAAGTATCCCATCGAGGCAGAGAAGCTCGAGGACGTGATCGAGGCCGCCGCCAGGGGCAAGGTCGATCGCATCGGCTTGCTCACGCCTCGACAGGTGGTTCCCGCAGGCCTGGTTGAATACCTCGATACCCTCTTTGGGCGCGAGAATGTCCTGGACGTCCAGGAGCTTTACTACCGGATCAAGTACGAGAAGTCCGACATCGAAATGGATCTTATCCGCGACGCCAACACCGTGGCCGACGCCATGGTGCGGGCCATGCTGGCCGTGCTGAAGCCGGGGATGTTGGAGACCCAGGTGGCTGGTTGGGCCTACCTCGTCGCCAAGGAACTCGGCAGCGAGGAGAACGGCTGGGACGTGCTTCTCGGAGCAAACGAAGCCAACCGCACGCTGATCGGCAAAGCCCTCAATCGCGAAATCCGCGAGGGTGACTACGTTCACATGGGCGTCGCACCGAAACGCGACGGGCTGAACAGTTGCCTACGGCGCAGCGTGATCGCCGTGGATGAGCCCTCGAAGGTCACCGAAGATCAGCGATACTGGGCCAGCATGGTCGAGCAGGCCTACCAAGTCGGGTACGACGCGTACGTCGATGTGGCTGCCAACAATAAGCCAGCTTACCTGCAGGAAAAGGCCCTCGTTGACTATTTCGTCTCGCGGGCCGACGAAGTCTCCAAACGCGTCGGGCGAAGAATCGACTTGGCCCGGCAAAAGCCCTACACCGGCACGCACAACGCGGGCTACACCGAGTGCCAGGAGTTCTACGGCGCGATCACGCTCGACTCTTCCGAGCCACTCGGGCATCAGATCGTTACTATGCTCGACGTAGCCCTGCGCGGAGTAGGCAGCCGCTGGGACGACGTGATCATCCCGGGCTTTGACTTCTGGGTCGTAGAGAACACCCTGGGCAAGTTCGGGACGCGCGTCGAGTGCTTCAACCAGGTGCCGATCAACGTCCAGCACATGGTCGGCAACGGGATGTTGTGAGACCGACAGGGGGGACTGCGGTGCGCCGAGCTGCCGTACCGAAGACAAGTGGCTGACTGCCAGTCAACGTGGTGATCGATTGTGTCCGATCATCTGCCGCTGTGAGCTGCCACATGCTTTCGCAAAGCTGCGCGCACTTGTTTCCGCTGAACAAAAAAAGCGAATCAGATCGCCGAGCGAGACGCACGCCGGGCAGCCTCTTCTACACACCGACCGATGTGAACCTTTCGTAGAGAATCAGATCGTGCTTTCTCACGGACGGCGGGGTTGCCTTGATGACCGCCATTACGTCGGTCATGGCTATCGGCCGGGCTTGGCGGCCGGCGACGGACTCCATGAACGGTCTGCTAGCGGCGCGTTCGGCAATATTGCGGATGTCAGCGCCGGTGTACCCGTCCAGGACGTCGCAGAGATCGCCGAGGTCAACGTCCTCGGCCAGGGGGCGCGACCCCAAGTACATCTCCAGCATCCTGTACCGTGCTGGCGCGTCCGGCAGGGGGACGTAGATTCTCGCGTCAAGGCGGCCCGGGCGCAGCATCGCCTCGTCCAGCATCCACGGTTTGTTTGTAGCCCCCATGAACAGAAGAGCACGGTCTGTTTTCTGGTCGAAACCTTCAAGCTCCTGCAGGATCTGAGGGACGACGCGCTGCATGACCGCCGAGCCGTCTGACTTCCTCCGTGGCACGAGCGCCTCGACCTCGTCCATGAAGATGATCGAGCGTGGCTCTTGCTTGGCGGCCTCGAAAAGCCTTCGGACGTTCTGTTCGGCCTCCCCGACCCATTTGCTCAGGATTTCCGCCGAGCTGACCACGAAGAACGTCGCGTCAAGCTCGGCTGCTGTCGCCTTGGCGATCATGGTCTTACCCGTGCCCGGCGGGCCGTACAACAGTACGCCACCGCCTCTGGAGATGCCGTACCGTTGCGCGAGCTCAGGGTGCGCGAACGGGTAGATCATCTTCAGGCGGATCTCTTCCTTGACGTCGTCGAGACCCGCAATGTCGTCAAAGCCCACGTCCGGCTTTTCCCGAATGATCCAGTCGGAAGCGCTCGTCGCCGTGGCCTCACGTTCCGTTACCCCCGTGCGAGCCGTCTTACCCGCACCCGTCAGCCGGTTACATTCCTTGGCAAGCTCGATCAACTCGCGGGCGTACTCTTCGTGTTGACGACGGACCGACGGACCCTTGGCCGATGCGGCTCGTTCGATCATGCACTCAGCTGCTTCAAGCAGGTAGCTCCTTGCGGCCGCGTAGTCTTCCCTCTTGTACGCCGCCAGCCCCCTGTCCTTGAGTCGCTCGAATGTTGCCAGAGACGTTGCCATGTGTCCGTCCCACCCTTGCCGAAGTCGCCCCGCGCGGACCCTCCGCTACTTCGCCTCCTTCTCGCTTCGACCTTTCAGGGCGTCAAGCTCGCCGCGCAGCTCCGTGAGTCGTGCCATTTCCGTCGCGTGCTCTGCCTCGGCTTCGGCCTCGATCATGCGGTCGATCTCCTCGTCGGTAATCGCTTCACCGGGGGCGGCTTCGACGTCCTGGGCGGCGATGTCCTCGAGCGACTCGAGGAACATACTCATGCGCTCCTCCATCGTCTGAGACTGGACCATGGCCTTTTCCCAATCGGCCTGGGTCTTGACCAGGTCGGTGGCGCCGAAGAGCTTGCCGATCTCGGAGGCCATCATGCCCATCGCCTTCGTGAAATCGACTGAGGCTTCGGCCTGGCGCTTGATCAGCAGGGCGTTCTTGACCGCCAAGAGCTGCCGCTCCAGCATTCTCTTGATCGCTGCGGTCTTCCTCAGCGAGTTGCGTATGAATCGGTATTGCGCCTCGTCGCCGATCTGCTTGGCTCGCCGGGCGTTTCCGATGAACTCGTCCTGAAACTTGCCCTGCTCTCGGATCGCCTTCTCGATCCGCCGTATGCCCTGGCGGATCTTGATGTCGCGTTCGATCCTTCGTTCCTCGGCTGATTTGAAGAGAGCCATGATCCGCTCCACAAATGGCCGAACTCGTGAGCTAGTCCTCAGCTGTGACCCTCTGCTGCTCGCGCACGCGTCGGTCAGCTTCATCAAACGCTTCAGCGGAATCCTTCAGCACGCCGCTGTCCATCTTGTCCCAGATCCTCACGACCTCCCGGCCGGCCTCCGAGAGGCCGACTGCGCCCTCATCCACACTCGCGCCGAGCGCCAGCATCTGGTCGAGCCGTTCCTGATACATCTCCGCGGTGATCGCGTCGTTCTCGATCAGTCTGCTCAATCGGAGCATGTCCTTCTCACTGAACAGCCCGAGCCTGCCCCGAGTAGGTCTTGCCCGCTCGGCGTTCTCGCGGAGCATGCGCATACGGGACACGGTGAGCATCTCTTTGCTGCGAACGTTCAATTGCCGCGCGAGCATCAATTGCTCAGTTGTCTTCATCTCAAACTCTTGGGCCAGCACCCGACGGATCTCCGGCGTCTTGGCCACGGCCCCTTTCTCGAAGACCTCCTGCTTTTGAGCAGCAAGCTTCTGAACCCGATTGAGTAGCTGCGTGCGCTCTTTCTCCAGCATCAGCTCCTGCCGCCGCAGCTCGCGGCGTGTCATCCTGGAGAGAGGCTTCTGCTTCCTGGTAAACCAATCAAGGAACGCAGTCATGCTTGGTCCTCGCCTCATCCCGCCGGGCGACGGTCACGTTGCCTCGGGCTCCTCAGGCCTCTGCTCGCGCTGCGGAGGGAGTGATTCAACTTGCGGCGTCTCTTTCGCCTCCGGGACTCGCTCGGAAGGCTGCTCGAATTCCTTGAGGATCTCCCGTTCCTCAGCCGACGTCAGTGACTCGTCCGCACCCACCTCCAACGAGCTTGCCAGATCGCTATCCGCCCTGATCTGCTCCAGCATCTCTTCTGCCCTGACGGCATCCAGGGTGATCTGCTCGGTCGGCGGGACCTGCGCGATTTGGCCCTGCTGGATGAGCGTCAGGTTGTGGATGTGCGTGCTGACAACGTTGATCTGATCGTTGAGCATGTTCGCGGATGCATTCTGTCGGGCAATGTCATGCCGGACCTGCTTGAGTTGTGCGGCGAGGCGACGCTTGACCACGTCGGATTTTGCCTGTCGGCCCTGGTCGAGCAGGTAAGCCTCGCGCTCCTCAAGCTTGGCCAGATCTTCATAGATTCGATCGCGCCGACTCGACAACGACACGCGGCGTTCCGATAGGAGGTTGATCTTCTTGGCCTCGTCGCCTTCTCGGCTGAACAATTGTCGGATTCGATCCACAACGGACATGGTTGACGTCTCCTCGGCGACGGGAGCGCCGCGGAACAAGAAAACTTCTCCGCCACGACGAGCGACGTGCAGTTCGGGGTCCGCCGTCGCAGCCTGCGCAAAGGCATCTTCGACCACACGCACGGGCAGAGCCAAGCGTGTGCCGATCGCTCGAGCCGACAGCCCGCCGGTTAGTAGGTCTGCGCTGCGCTGATCGATCTGCTCCCGAACGCGCCTGAGCTTCTGCGAGACCGCCTTCGGGTCGAACAACTGGACTATGTTCTCATCGGCCGTCCCGCCGGGGACCTGAACCACCCAGTCCCCTTCATCGCGCTGCTCGACGAGCACCAGCGTCACGTTCGGCAGGTCCAGCCGACACGCCTTGGCCTGCTCGGTGAACCCGCTCGGACTGCACACACCGATCAAGTGCGGCACGTCCTCGTCCACCATGAGGCGTCTGGCATGTTCCGCCAGTTCGGGCAGACCCACCGGCGTCGGCTCGATGACCTGACCACCCTCGCCCGGTAGGTACGCTTCCAACGGCGCCATCACCGAGGCAACAGCCACACACGCTCGACGTTTGCCCAGCCACCATCGCCGATCGTGCCCATGGATGATGATGCGGCCGTTGTGGGGCAGCCGCCGGAGCAGTTCGCTGTCGTGAATCCCGTGCCCGAGCGCCAGCTGCCGCAAACGTTCGGTCTCGTCCTGCCGTACGGTGCGAAAGCTTGTGCCGCGTAGCTGCCGGCCTTTGGCCTGCTCGAAGTTAGCCTCCGCACCGGCTAGAAACTCCGTCTCGACCTCAATGGCTCGCCGGGCATGCGCGTTCATCAGAGCTTCATTGTACGCTGGCCGGCGTGGCGGCGTTAGTCGTCGTCCGAATTATCGCAGTCGATCCCATCCACGCTGGCTATACGTGCTTTGCTCGCAACTCCGCACCGAGGCCACCCGGTATTGATCCGTCCACTGGCCAGCCCAGCCGCACACTGAGCCCTGCAGCACACGCGCCACAGGCTGGTTCGCGCAGTGGACGCGGAAACTGTCGTCCTGCTCGATCCGATCCCCCGGCCCGCATCTCTTGCAGCGCCTCGCCGTGGGTCGCCTGAAGCACGCCGCCAAAGACAATCTCAGGTGCCCGAATCGCCAGTGCCCGGGATTCATGCTGATGATGTGCCCTAGCGACATCCCGTGCCCCTCTTGCCTCACCACGGGCGGTAGATTGGCATACGTGATGGCGGGCCTTCCAGACCTGGCCGAACCTACGGACTTCGATCCATTCATCGAGCAGGTAGTTGCTGACGCGGTGACTTGACCGTGTGCCAACCACATCCCGTTCCTCATGAGCGTAATGACTAGAAACCGTCTTGGGCACGGGATGCCAGATATTCGCAGACCACAAGATTATAAACCCCAGCGCAGAGGAAGCCCAACACCAGCACCGCCCAACCCAGTGCCCCTCCGACCTGCCAGCCCGCCAGCCACATCGCGGCGGCCACATCGATCAGCAGGTAGCCGATCAGCATGAGCGCGCTGACGGCATTCGACTCAGTTCGCACAACCATGGGTGGCACGAAGAACAGGGCCCACGGCAAAACTGCCACGATGCCTATCCAAAGGACGCCTCGCTGGATCGTCGTCCAGACCGCGGCTTGATCCGCCGGCGGAAGCTGCCAGTACCATGCCAGGATCATCACGGATGTGACGGCGGACACGGCCGTGATGGCCTTGCCCCCGACGAACCTGGCGAGGCCTGCGAACACTAACCCGTACCTCTTACGGTCCTTATTCCATGACGCACGCAGTCACGGACGGTTCGCTGCTTTCCGTCCAGGATCGTAGCACGAAGCAAAGGCTGAGGCGATTACAAACCGCTGCAGCGATCATACGGGCAGCCGAGCGAGAGAACTGTTCCTTGGCCGCTCGATCAGAACCGAAGGCCGTTACGCAAGCATCGCCGCTTCGCCCGGCGGCCCGGCTTCGGCGACGCGATTCTTGCCGGCCTCCTTGGCCTCGTACAGGGCCCGGTCGGCCGCCGCCAGGAGCGCCTCCGGGTCGTCGGCTCCTGTCTTTCCCAGACTGGCCACCCCACCGCTCAGACCTGCTGTCGCTTCCGGCATTCGTCGGGCGCAGTTCTCACGGAAGCGGGTGCCGATCCGTTTGGCCAGATGCGCCGCCTCGCCCGCGCCTGTCCGAGGCAGCAGGACTGTGAACTCATCCCCGCCGAACCGAGCAGCCATGTCGGAGGCTCGCAACTCGTCGGAGATCGTGTTCGCGGCCAGGATCAAGAGTCGATCCCCGCTGCGGTGGCCGGACATGTCGTTGATCTGCTTGAGGTCGTCCAAGTCCATCATGACCACACTCAGGTCGCTGCCGTAGCGGCCCGCCTCAGCGAATCGCCGGGTGAGCTCCTCATTGAAGGAGCGCCGGTTGTACAGGCCCGTGAGTGGGTCGCGTGCCGCCAGTTCGCGAAGCTGCCCCGTACGGCGCCGAATTCTATCCTCAAGCTCGGCGTTCAACTTGAGCAGCTTGTTCTGGGACCTACACAGCTCGTCGGCCATAATGTTGAACGCAACAGCCAGCTGACCGATCTCGTCGCGGCGATGCACGGGCACCCGCACGTCGAACTTGCCGCGGGCAATGTGCCTGGCCGCTTGACCAAGCTGGTTGATCGGCGAGACGACACGCCGGACGATTATCATGCCCAATGGGACCACCAGAACCACAAGACCCGCGCCGACCACGAGAATGAGGTTCGCAACGCGAGCGACCCGGCGTTCTGTTGCGGCCAAGCTCAGACCCAGCTCGACACGGCCCACGACGTCGGAGAACACCGCCTGCGGGTTCGGCAAGTCGTCCTCCTTGCCGGAGCGGATGCGCACGACGGGAACGGACGTTTCCACGTAAGGGGGAGTTTCGCCCTTGCCGGCACGCACACGACAGGCACGCGACCTTGGCTCCGCTGCCAGCTTCGGTGGACGGGGTGTCTTTCCCGCTGGTGACACATGCTTCATACTCGCCGCTGGTTGCAGGTCATCCCCGGCCCGGAATAGGTCCATGCGGTTCCCGCCAGCAGCGAGTGATCGACCTGCGGAATCCACGACCGCCAGGTATAGAACGGACGGCTCAGCCGCGCAACTCTGGATAATCGACCGCAGCTGGGCCGCATCACCCTCTGCGACCGGCTCGGCTATGGCTGCCGCGAGCGCAGCAGCGAAGCTCTCGCAGTGGCTCGCGCCCGCTTTGTAAAGGGTTCGACTGGCGACGTGTAGAAACACCGCACCCCCGGTCACGACGGCCACCACAGCTACGCAGGCCAGCAGCGCCGTGCTCTTGCACTGCAGGCTACCTAGCATAGACGCCGGCGAGGACCTCCTCCGCCATTGCTTCTGGGTCAGGTTGCCAGCTTGGCTCATCGCGTGGCCCCCAGCGAACGGTTCAGCCACTTGAACAATACGATACGGATCGCCGCGTCGGCAAATCACCTGAGCAACAGGAGTTGTCAGCCGTCGCTCACCCGCTAGAATTTGCCTGAGCTCCGAATGCACGTCCGATAGCGAACGGTTCTTGCCCCGCAAAAAGGAGTCCGATCGTGCTGGCGGACGCCACCATACCATTACAGTCGGCAATAGCAGTGACCTGTGTCGCGCTCGTTATTGGGTCGGTTGCCGCAAGAGCTACCGAGCCGCGTGAGACAGTCATTCTCCGGCCTAGTTCCTCCCCTGGCCTCGCCGATTGGTCCGAAGCTTTGGCTCACGCTCTGCGTCAGCGCGGCGTTCCCGTCAGGCTGTCGGGCGAGGACGCGTTCCTCCAGTCACTTGACGGCCCGGCGAACAGAGCTGCCCGCGATCAAAAGCCTGACTTGATCGTGCCGGACTTGACGCGTCTGCCTGCGAGATGCCACTACCCCTTGTTGAGGTATCTGCGATCGGGGGCAAGTATGATCGCCTTCGGGGATCGGCCGTTCCAGGACCCGACGGTTGAGCATGAGGGGCGTTGGCTTAGCTTGGTCCGGTACCAGGCTGAGTTGGCCGAGAGAGGCGGGCCAAACAGCTTGCTCGATTTCGATACCCAGCCAGCTACCGCGTGGCGCCGGGCAACCAGCAATGTCGGTTCAGAAGCGACGATACGCTTTGAACTCGAACCCGATTGGCCACGAGGCCGCGCTGCACACGTCCACATCGCGAATCTGACCGGCTGGGATACGTTTCGCGCCCCAAAGTTGACCAAGCCGATACCGCAGCAAGACCAAGTCACTTATTTCTGGGCTAAAGGCGGCCCGCGTACCAAGCACCTCGTGTTGGAATGGACGGAAGCGGACGGCTCGCGCTGGATTGCACCCGTCGAGCTGACCACGAGCTGGCGACCATACGCCCTCCTGAACTCACAGTTCAGCTACTGGCAGGACAATCCGAGTTCGGGGCGCGGCGGGCTGGGAGATAAGCTGCGCTTGCACCAGGCCGTGACATTCACGGTTGGGTTGGCTCAGAGTCACGCGGCTCTGCCGAACGGCGAACACGAATTCTGGATCGGCCAGCTCAGCACCGGTCCGAAACCCTCTGAACACTTCGACTTCAAGCCGCCCGAACTAGAGTGGCTCAGCCCGCCGCACAACCACTTCGCCTTGCGGGACGTCTGGCGGCTCGTGGTGCGACCGGATCAGGCCGTCATCGGACGTTGCCCCGAGCTTCCAGCAGCCGCACCGGCAGGAGCCGGCATTTGGCGGCCGCGGGGGTTGGGGCTGCGAGTTGATTTGCCCACGCGATGGATCCCTCTGCTCGACGCGGTCGATCAAACCGGCCAAGTCCGTGGCACGGTCGCATCGGCAACAATCCATTTCGGCAACGACGGAGCTGGCTCGGTCCTCACGTGGATCGGCATCAACGAACCGCGATGGTTGGAAAGCAACAGGCCAGCCCTATTCGACCTCGTCGGGCAGGTGCTGGCGAGGCTGCAGTGTGGCATTTGGTTGCGAGCCGCCGGGACCGATCGGCAGTGCTTCTTCGAGAACGAGTCGGCTGCGGCCGGCGCGGTAATCTGTAACTTCGCCCGCCAGGAACGCGTCGCGTCGCTGAAGATCACGGTTGTTGACGCGAGCAACAACGTGGTAGGCAAGCAACACGAACGGGTCGAGCTCAAACCTTTGGCAACCGTGACGGTCCAGAAGCCGCTTGGTTCGACCAGGCTCCGCGCCGGCTTCTATACGACACGGGCCGAGCTCCGCGTACCTGGCCGGAAGGGAACACTGATCGACCTGATCGAGCATCCCTTCACTGTGGCGGCGGACCGGCCAGCGCGAGCCGGCAAGCTCGTGCGCGTCCAAGACGGCCGGTTCGTCCTGGATGGTCGGCCGTGGTATCCAGTGGGCCTGAACTTCTGGCCGTCGAACAGCGCGGGCCAGAACGTCGTGGTGTACCGCAGACACTGGCTTTCTAAGGGCATATACGATCCGTTGGTCGTCGAGCGCGACTTGAGGCTGCTGGCCGATCTCGGCCTGAATGCAATTGCCATTCAGTACCACCGGCCTGATCAGGCTGACGGGCTGAACGATCTGCTACGGCGGTGCGACCGCTACGGAATCAAGGTCCATACGTACCTGCCTGGCTTTGATGCTGTCGGCTGGAAACCACAGACAGGCATTGAGTTAATCAAGTCTGCCCGGCTGTCACAGGCCGAGGCACTATTCAGCTATGAGTTGGCCTGGGAAGCACATCTTGGTCGGCAGCAACGAAGACGGCTCATCGATCCATACTGGCGCGCGTGGATCGTCGAACGGTACGGCAGCATCGCCAACGCCGAATCCACCTGGAACCTCCAGCCGCCTCACTACGAAGGCCGGCCGACGGCCCCCAGCGACGAGCAACTACTTGACCAGGGTCCTTGGCGCAGGATGGTGGCGGCCTATCGCCGCTTCGTTGATGACTTCGTCAACGAACGCTACCGCCAGGCCCGCCATCTGATTCGCGCCGCAGACCCCAATCACTTGATCACGGTTCGCAACGGCTACGGAGGCACCGGCCAGCCCTGGCCCGACCCTCACTTCCCCCTGGACCTCGGATCGGGGGCTAAGCATTTGGACTTCCTATGCCCCGAAGGGTGGGGACTCAAAGGCGAACTGGACAACTACCTCCAGGCTGGTTTCACGACCCAGTACGCTCGGCTGGTCAGCGGCGGTAAGCCCGTGGTGTGGATCGAGTTCGGCATGAACATCTGGCCGCACAATCGCCATGAATCGTATCTGACCGAGCAGGACACGACCTATCGTAACATGATGGAGATGGTCTGGCGCTCCGGCGCGAGCGGCGCGTTCGGCTGGTGGTTTCCCGGCGGCTATCGTGTGGACGAGAAGAGCGATTACGGCGTCGTGGACCCTGACGGGCGCCCGAGGCCGGCGATCGAGACGCTCGCCAGATACGCGCGAAAACTGGGGCAGCCTCATCCCCGAAGCGACCTACAGGCCGAGACGTCCGTCCGTAGTACCGCCGTCATCGTTATCGACCGGGACAAACATCCGCGCGGCTATTCAGCCGTGTGGCTGCGGCACCGCGACGAATACCTTCGTTTGCTCAAGCAAGGTCAGCCACCTGCCCTGGCATTCGCCGAAGGCGAGCTCCGTTCCACCGACCCGTACCAGCCAGCCATCGGTGGTGGCGCAGCGGCGGCGAACAACCCCCCGAAACACCTCAACGCCGAAATCACCGCAGTCGGAATCAACGTGAGCGGCAAGCCGCACAAGATCGAGCCCGACCACATCCTTCACGTGCCCCGGTCAAGCGTCGCGGAACTGCGCGTTCACGCCGGTAACATCGGGCCAGCCACATGGGTTGCCCCCGTTGTCCCTGCCGGAACGGACGCGCTGAGCCGACCCGTTGCGAATGCAGTGGCTCAGCCGGAACAATCGGAACGCGGGACGGTCTGGCTGGCGCTGATCATTGACGGGAATCCCACGCTCAAGGCCCCACTGCCCGTCGATGTGCCGTTCCTCTCGGATTGTGTTTTTGGGCCGTTGAGATTGCCCCGAATGAAGCCGGGATCGCATGAACTGAAGCTTGGCCTTGAAGCGCACGAGGTCGTCAGGTTCGGGGCGACGTTCGGGTTTCGACTGGCCATAGCCGGCAAGAACACGTCCGCGAGCGAACGTGCGCACCGCTCCCGAGGAACTCGTCGCCGGTAATGCACCTTGCGCCCCGTCCGGTGGGAACGGCCGGATGTTTCGTGGCGGCGCTGGACGGCTGCATCAAGTACGAGGCCGGCGAAGCCAGGGCGGGTTCCTTCGACGCGGCCGCAGCAAGAGGAGCAGCCCGAAGGACACCAGTAGGACCGTTGGCGGTGCAGGAGTTGTGGCCGCGTCTTCGGATGCTTCGACCGGGCAGTTCGTCTCATCGGCGGCGGCGAGCGGCGGGTGCTCTGATCGAAGCTCGGGAGCGTCTGCCCGGCCCACGCAGCCGACCAGCATCAGGATCAGCAGGAGTGAGCCCCGCAGTGCTTGCATCGCGCCGTCGTACCCCTTGCTGAGGCCGCCAAAGCGGCTAGGCCCCGGACTGTCGCGAATTGGCCTAACCGGAGGGTCCCCTCGTACTTATCGGCAGACCACGCCGGCCGATTCATGACAACGCGGGCGCACAAGAGAAAATGCACTCGGGGGGCGAGAGAAGCCAGAATCGAGAACGGATGTGGCGACCAACGGCAAGGCGAGCGGCTCGTCCGCAAGGCTGCGGTGTTACGTGGGCGTTCCCGGCGCTCGCTGCTCGACGGTTTCAGCGGCATCGGCCAGACCAGCCCGTCGGCGCAGTGCGTCCATCCTTTCTTTGACCTCCTGAGCCATGCGGCTGTTAGGGAACTCCTCAGCGATCTGCAGCCCGATCTCCAGCGCGTCCTTCCAGCGGCTCTCGGTGACAGCCAGGCTGAAACGAACGCCGAGACTGGTAAGTTTGGCCTTGAAGACCCCCCGGGCGGACTCCTCTAGCGCCGCTGCTTCGTTGCGCGTCAGGTACTGATCGAGTTCCCGCAGAATCGCGATTCCTTGATCAATCTCGTTCTTCTGAACGGCCTCGTTCCATTCGGTTAGAAGCTCGCGCTTACGCTCGTCGCGGCGCTCCTCAAGCTCTTTGAGCAGGCGCACGATGCGCTCGTTCTTGGGAAACAGCCGGATCAGGCGCGCGCATTCCCCGCGGGCTTGATCCCACTCGCGACGCGCAAACAAGTCCTCGATGTGGGCCATCGCTTGGTCGATCTTGGCCCTGATGGCATCTTGCCGGAAGGAATCGACTTCCTCGCGGAAGCGCTCAGCCTCCTCGCGATAGCCGAACCGCCGCTCCATCTCATCGATGAGCCGATACGCCGCCTCCCAGTCTTGCTTGACAATGTCTTCGCGGATGGCATTCCGGAGTGCGTCGCGCTCCTTCTCGCGGTGGGCGATCGATTTGGCTGCGTCCGAGAGCTGGACGCTCTCGGCAATGACCCCGAGCGCCCGGGAATGAGCGCTCAGGGTCTCGCTCGCCTCGAGAAGGGCGTCGTACATGCGAAAAGTGTTGGCCTCGACCTTGAGGATGACCCGGATGGCCACGTAAATCATCAGCGCGAAGAGCAGACTTACCGCACCGACGATGATGTAGGCCTTCGCACCAGGTATTCCAACGAACAGGCCGTAAATCCCGAACCCAATCAGTGCTGCCGCACCTATAGCTAGCAGGCAGACCAGAAAGCCGACCACCGCCCGTGGCCAGCCAAATCGGTATGGGGAGTTGGCCATTGGTCACCTCGAGCCGTGAGGCGGCAGGCCGCGCACGAACGATCCAGCCGGTTCGCCGAACGTCGCTCTTCCCACGTGCCACGCCGCACAGCCGCAGCGCACTTCTNNTGGGGCGCCGGTCAACGATCAGTATGCACCGATGTTGCCACTAGAGAACTGTCGGTGGTCCAGAACCGCTGGCCTCCGGTCCGTTTACCATTCGAGCCTTGTTCGCGCGGATCCGCTGCTCGCGCGATTGCCCGGTTACGTGGGTTTCTATTTCTTGTTCGCGCCGATTCTTCTCCATTGCGACCAAGCGCAAGAAGATGGCGACCGCGGTTGTACACGCTAGTGCGATCATCAACAGTTGCCAGGGACCCATGTTGCACACCTGCCGGTCTCGAAGATCCTCGGTCGTCTGAGCTTCGTCTTGGCGCGGGCTCCCTACGGGTTACTTGATACATCGGCTCGAACTGAGGGCCAAGTTGACTCGGACAGGGCTCTCCACAAGGCCGAAGGCCCCGCCTGTGCGTCCGAGCGCCCGTCCAACCGTGCTCGCCGGGTTAGTGTTCTCGGACCAGTACGGCCATGAACCCGCCGTCTCGCCACGAACAAACGTCCCGGGCAGCGCAAGGCACGACAAGCCGGGACTGCGTCACGTGCCAGTCGTCGTGCCGGACGCAGAAAGCCTGGACGACCCTCTCGTTCTCCTCCGGCTCGATGCTACACGTGCTATAGACGATGCGCGTCTCCGCTCGCGCCAGCCCGGCTGCGCGATCCAGCAGGCCAAGCTGAACTGCTGAAAGTCTGAGTAGAGCGCGACGGTTTATCCGATAGCGCGCCTCCGGACGCCTAGCCAGGACCCCGCTGTTGCTGCAAGGTGCGTCCACCAGCACCAAGTCGATCCGCTTGCACGGTGCCGCGACTGACTCTAGATCGTCGGCCAGAACCGTCTCGACAACGCGGATTCCCAGTCGCCGGCAGTTCTCGGCCAAGCCACTCAGTTTCTCACGATCTAGGTCAGAGGCGATGACAACACCACGGTTTAGCATGCGCTCGGCCGCATAAGTCGCTTTCGTACCCGGCGCGGCACATAGGTCGATGATGGTCTCACCAGGCTGGGGATTGGCCAGGTGGACCACAGCCATCGCTGTCGGATCTTGAGGTTGACACAGACCCGCTCGAAAGGCTGTCAACTCCCGTAGCGGCGGGCCACGGAGGACGAACACCACATCGCGGGCCGCGTCCGACGCCACGGCGGCCCCCTCGTCGCGCAGACGGTCGCACAGCTCGGGTAGCCCAACGCGAAGTCGGTTGGGGCGTAAGATCAGCGGCGGCCGCGATGCGCCATACCAGCAAATCTGCTCAGCGCGGTCGCGACCGAACTGCCGTACCCATCTTTCGACCACCTCGGCCGGATGGGAAGTAGCGGCTGATAAATAGGCTATCGGCTGCCGGCCCGGATCGGGAAAGATGGGCAGATTGAACAAACGGGCTCGTCTCGCGTCGATGCAGACAGCCCGATCGGGCTGCGCCTGCGCGATATCGACAGGGGCCTCGCCCTGATGTCGCACGACCTGCCGGAGCACGGCGTTGACTAAGCTGCCAGCGCGTTCGCCCCCGAGCCGACTGGCTTGAGCTACCCCTTCGTTAACAGCAGCAAAGTTCGGAACGCGATCCAGCCAGATCAGTTGATACGCGCCAAGCCGCAGCACGTCGGGCAGCCCGGGACGTAGCTGCCCCAGCGGGGCCGACAAGAACCGGCTAAGGACGCGATCGAGCGTCAGCCGATGTCGAATGACGCCCATCGCCAGCTCTGTCGCCAGAGCCGCGTCGCGAGACTTGAGGCCCTTCCGGCTGATCAAACTGTCGAGGACGTCCCGGACGAATGTGCGCCGCCCGCGGGCCAGGGCCAAGGCCTCCAGGGCGAGGCTACGCGCATCGGTCCCGCTGATGCGGTCACGACTTTGAGGCGAACCGGACGCTGGATGAACCATGATGCAAGAGACTGCCAAAGGCCAGTCGGTCCCTCTTGGCAACCAAAACGAGCTTGGCGGAGTTAAACTACCGTTCCAAGCGCACTCTAGCTGTCCGTCTCTGCGTGATCCAGTCGATCTGCTCGGCAAGGCGAGGCTCACGAGGTAGGGTTCACACCGACGGATTCCTCGCGATGATCGGCCAAGACCGATCAAGCACCCCCCCGGCAGGCACTTTAAGTCCAATAAAGCACGTTGGTTGCGCCACGGCCGCGGGCCCTCGAAGCCCGCGCTGCTAAGGAGCTGGCAGATTCGCGCTTGCAATGACCAGTCAGTGGGGTAAGTTCTCAGGTGTGGGAGGAGGGGTATGGGGCCAGTCACGTCGCAGGCCCTCACTGCCCCAGAGCGAGAAGATGGTGGCAGGCTGGGACGACTCTGTCTCATCGTGTCTTGTCTTTATGGGTGCGACGCCGCGCGGTCCCCTCCGAGGGTGCCAGCGCAAGGGTCACCATCGGACCGGGACGGCTGCTTGAGTAGGAGCGACTTCGTGCGCTCGGCCCATTTTGCGTAGGTAGCCAAGAGCTCGCTCGGCGCTGTTTTTGTGTATGCATCCGCCATTGGCTTGCCATAGCTAGGTCAGGCGAGCGGCTGTAAGCAGCTCCCGGGGCGGGGAAGCAAACTTGTGGCGGCCAAAGGTGCGCGGCTGGTCCCCGAACCGGCGATCGACGGAGCAGCGGAGGAGGCAGAAGCCCTGACGTGAGGGGAAGGCCAAGCAGAAGGGGCGAAGCGATGTCGGATCGGCTCGGAAAAGCCGGTCCGATGTTTTTCTTGTGGGCCAGCCCCAGACGAAGCCCAGTTCAGCGAACCTATTTGGCAAGCACCAAGTTGTCGCGGTGAATGACCTCATCGTAAGGCTTCTCGCCGAGGACGGACTCGAATTGCGAGCTACGCAGACCCTTGATCTGGTCCAACTCCTCAAAGCTGTAGTTGGTCAGCCCGCGTGCTACCATTCGGCGCCGTTCGTCAATGACTTGCACCACGTCGCCGCGATGAAAAACCCCGGACACCGCCAGAATGCCGCCGGCCAGCAGGCTCTTGCCGCCGCGCCGCAGCGCGCTAGCTGCCCCCTCGTCGATCACGAGCTTACCTGCCGGTCGAACCGTCAGCCCGATCCACCGCTGGCGCGAGGTGAGCTTGCGTGTCGCGGGCAGGAAAAGCGTTCCCAGCCGCGTCCCCGCCATCAGCCGCAGCAGAACGTCTCTTTGTCGCCCGGAAGCAATAAGAGCGGCTTCGCCGGCCTCCGTAACGATGTGAGCCGCCTCGAGCTTGCTCGCCATTCCCCCTGAGCCCAGGGGCGAAGTCTGAGTCCGCGCAAGGCTCCTGATCCGCCCGTCGATACGTGCGACGGTCTCCAGAACCTCACCACGATCATCGATTAGCCCGTCCACCACGGTCAGGATGACCATCAAATCGGCGCGCAGCAGATTGGTGACAAGGGCTGCAAGGATGTCGTTGTCACCGAAACGTATCTCGTCAACCGCCACCGTGTCGTTCTCGTTAATGATCAGAATCGCGTGCAGCTCCCGCACGGCGGCGATCGTATTGCGGATGTTGAGGTAACGGGCCCGATGCTCAAAATCGCTGCGGGTCAAGAGCATCTGCGCAGCACGCAGGCCACGCCGGGCGAAGGCCTGCTCGAACAATCGCATAAGCTGTGGCTGGCCGACTGCTGCGGTCGCCTGCAGCATGGGCACCGTTCGCGGCCGCGCCGCGATGTCCAGCGTGGCCATGCCCGCGCCGATCGCCCCGGATGAGACGACCGTTACGTCCAGGCCGCGACCGTACAGCGCCGCTATCTGGTTACCGAGATGACGAACCAGCCGCTCGTCCAGCGTACCGTCTGAGCGGGTCAGTACGGCCGTGCCGATCTTGACGACGATCCTCTTGGCCGTACGAAGAAGTTCCTGACGCGGTCTGGGGGCTTTCATAGTCTCGATCGTCAGCCAATCGTCGAGTTCGAGGCGGCGCAACGCTGCTCGGCTCACCCGGCGTCTCGCACCCGGATGCCTGCTCCGCCCCGCGGCGGCAACAGTTCCACCAGCCGGGCGACGGTGCGCTGGGTAACGCCCTGATTACTCAGCACGACGTCTCTAGCCGCAGCCCCCGTGCGCCTGGCCGCTTTAGGGTCATGGATCAGTTGCGTCGTCGCCTGAGCGAGTGTCTCCGCGTCATGCACGCTCACGACCGCGTTGGCCCTACGCAGCTGAGCAACAGCATCGGCGAAGTTGCCCATATGGGGGCCGACGACAATCGGTTTGCCCAGGGCCGCTGCCTCTATTAGGTCGGAACCTCCCATGGGCACCAGGCTTCGCCCGATGAAGATGACGTCGGCAAGAACGTAGAACTTCCGCAACTCGCCAATCGTGTCGCCCAGGAAAAGACGGGGCTTTGCAGCACGGTCACCGCCGTCGCACACTGCGCTCGGCTTGTGCAAATCAGCTCCGGACGGCCGGGGCCCATCGAGACAACGGCTGCGGCGGATGCACTCGTAACCGTGCGCCTGGATCAGACGAGCCACCTCGTTGAACCGTTCCGGCTTTCTCGGCACGATCGCCAACTGAACTGTGGGGCATTGCTCGCGCAGGGAGCTATAGGCGGCAAGTATGATTTCCTCCTCGCCGGGCGCGGTGCTTCCGCAGACCCACAGCTGGCGGGATCTGTCGATCCCCATTGCGGTCGCCAACTGCTCGTCGCCCTCAATATGGTCCGCCACTGCGGCCGTGTCCCACTTCATCGATCCTGTCACCTCGAGGCGGCCGCCGGGCACGCCGAGCTGACGAAACCGGTCGGCGTACACCTCATCCTGGGCGCCAACCCAGCTCAGTCGAGCAAACGTCGCACAGGCGACGTGACGCACGATCGGCAGGCGGAAGCGCCGCATTGATCGTTCCTCAGTCACTCGCCCGTTGACGACCGCAACGGGTATGCCGCGGCGTCGAGCTTCGGCAACCAGGTTCGGCCAGACCTCGAGCTCCACCAGCACGATGCAGTCCGGCCGGATGCGGTCCAGAACGCGTCTTACAATCCAGCTCAGATCAAGCGGATAGCGAAAGACCAATAACTCGGGATAGACTTGGCTTGCCCGCGCCAGCCCGGTATCTGTTGTGACCGAGACAACGACCTCAATGTCAGGGTGCTCGCTCCGCAGGCACTCGACGAGCTGACGGGTCGCGTTGACCTCGCCTACGGAAACGGCATGGACCCACAAACATGGTCGGCCTTGTCTCCTGCGCCGTTCGATGTGTCCGAATCGCTGTCGCCACCCGGTACGGCGCTTGCCGCGCACGAGCCGCTCATAGGCGAGCACCGGCGCGATCAACGCGCCCCCGAGCAAGTAGAGCACATCTATCGCCACAAGCATACGGGCATGATACCAAGACGATCGCGCCTACGCCGGAGAATAATCTGCGCACTCCGGCACGATGTCGCAGCGCGCGCTTGCGGACAGCTCTTGGCTTATCGTTTTTTCGCGCAGCAATGCTTGTACTTCTTGCCGGATCCGCAAGGACACGGATCGTTGCGGGCCGGCTCTCTCTGACCCTTGATGGGTTCGACCGGCGGCGGAAGGGTCGGCTCCTCCTCAGTCGGCAACTGCCTGCCGTACTCGTCCTGTTTGCGCTTCTTCTTCAGAAAGCGGTCCCGAAAGAATCCTTCACTCTTGCTCATGCCTGCGCTCCCTCGATGCCGGCGTGAAACCAGGCGCGTCGTGATCTGGCGGGTGCACTCATTGACCAACGCCGCGACCTACACGGCCCCTCCGGCTCCCTTTCCGCAGCATTGTTTGTACTTCTTGCCAGACCCACAAGGACAAGGCTGATTACGACCGATACGCGGTTGCTCGCGACGGATGGTCTGGACCTTGACGGCCTGGCCCTGAGCCTGCATGGCGGCCTCCTGATCGGCGGCGGCGCCGGCGAAGCCCGCCCCGACGGCCTCGTCGTGTCGTACCTCGGTCGGTCGGTACACCGATCCGATCGCCTCGGGTTCGCCCAGTACGCGCACTTTGAAAATAGTATCGGTCACTCGCTCGCGGATCTGCGACCACATCTGATCGAAGTAGTCACGACCTTCGATCGCGTACTGGCTCTGCGGGTGGGTCTGATCGCCGCCGAGCGGCCTCTGCATGATTGCGTGCTTGAGGTGGTCCATTTCCAAGAGATGATCCTTCCACGCCTGATCGTAGATTCGCAGAAGCACGTATCGCTCGAGCTGAGTCAGCTCCCACCGGAGCATTTCCCGGCCGGCGCGCATCAGCACGTCGCGCCCGCCGTCTTGAGCCTGCCGAAACCCCTGCTCGTCGAAGAGATGGCCGAACCGATGCCTGGCCCAATCAAGAATCTCCTCGCCTTGGTGACTGGACAGGGCTTGGTCGATCTGAGCCGCCAGTCGGCCGTTGGTCATGTGCTCTTCGTTGAGTTGGATCAGCTCCCGGACGATCTCCTGAACGCTGCGTCCTTGTACGTGATCCAGTGACCATTCGACGTTGTACTTGCTGTTGGCCCACTGCACGATGTGCTGAGCCGCGTACGCGCTGTCGGCACCGCCCTGGCTGAAGGCACGATCCACAATGACCTCCACCGGATATTCGATCTCCCGTCGCTCGTAAGCGGCGCGGACCTTGCCGTAGAGCGCCGCGGTGGCGCGTTCCGGAGTAGCATCGGCCAGGTCGTCTGCCCCAATCTCGATGCCGAACTTGTTCCGAGCCCATGAGACGAGGGCCGACCGGCCATGCTCTGCATCCATGTAGATGCGGATCGGGCTCAGATCAACCTGGGCAAAATGCGCGTCGGCGGCCTCAAGCAAGGCCTCCTCGATCTCCTCCGGCGACATCTTTCGAAGTTGATTCTGCGTCAGTTGAACACGGAACGACCGTTGAGCCCAGCTTAGCAGGCCGCCCAGGTCCCAGTGTCGCCGCTCCTCCTCCGGGTCGATGTACTCGCCCATCGTGGTGCGGATGTTCTCCCGAGCGTCGTCCCTGGCCCGCTCGCGGATGACGTTCGAGACGTATTCGAAGTCGTCGCCCTCCACTCTGCCTGCATCAATGTTCAACTCGAGGTTGTTTCGGCACCAGTCGGCTATACACCGGGCGCCATAATCCGCAGCCAGATACTGTCCCACAGCCTGCTCGATCGATCCGTCGATCATTCGCCAGATCAGTTCTGCCAGATCCCGACCCTCCAGGATGCGCTGACGCTCGCCGTAGTAGGCCTTTCGCTGATAGTCCATCGGCTCATCCCATTCGAGCAAGTGCTTACGAGTAGAGAAGTTGCGCTCCTCGACTTTCCTCTGGGCCCGCTCGATTCCTCGGGTGACGCGGCGATCTTCGAGGCTGACGCCCTCAACGAAGCCAAGCCGCTCCATCATCCGGAGCATCCAGTCCGGCATGAACAGCTTGAGCAAGTCGTCCTCGAGCGACAGGAAGAAGCGACTGGACCCCGGATCGCCTTGCCGCCCGGATCGCCCGCGAAGCTGATTGTCAATTCGCCTGGCCTCATGGCGCTCCGTGCCAACGATGTGCAGCCCGCACGGCGAGTTCAGTGCGCAAACCGTCCGTCCCAGGACCGGGAACCGCGGATCAAGCTTCGGCTTGAAACAGTGAACGCAGTTGGTGGCCGGTTCGTAGTCCGGGCAGTAGATGCAGCACTTGGTGCCTGTAATCCCCTCTTCCTGCCAGCCCCGGGCGGCACGTTGCTGCTCGGTGCCACTGCCCGGGCCGAGATCACCGATGCATTGCTCATAAACCACGCCCTTTTCAAGCTTGATATCGACTCCCCGGCCAGCCATGTTCGTCGCGATCGTCACGTTGCCCCGGGGGGTCTTGTCCTTGCCTCGCGAAGCCAGATGACGACAGCCAGCCTTCGCGACGATCTCCGCCTCGCGCTCGTGATACTTCGCGTTGAGGACCTCGTGCTCAATACCGTAGCTGCCGGTCAGCTGGTTCGACAGCTTTTCGGAGTTCTCAACACTGGTGGTGCCGACGAGGATCGGACGGCCCGTCGCAAGCTCACCCATGAGCTTGTCATACACCTGCATCATCTGTGCCACGACATTCTTGTCGCCCTCATCAGCCCTCCTGAACGCTTCGAGTGCCTCATCGATTGCTTGCGTATCGTGGCCCTGATCGGCCTCAAGGCGGCGCGTCGCCGCCAAGATATCAGCCAGCAGAAACGGATCATTCGGTCGGCCGCGCGTGTGGATCTCGTGGATCTCCTCGACGATCGCCCCGTACTTATCCGGCACGGAGCGATAGATCTTGTCATTATGCTCGACGCGGTTGACCGGCCGATTCGTCGGGATGGCCACGACCTCGAGCTTGTAGATCTTCATGAACTCCTCGCTCTCGGTCATGGCCGTACCGGTC
>JABAOF010005928.1_pt2 | contig 21454 bp, 23 predicted proteins | sample 7062171 | NCBI WGS metagenome assembly JABAOF01 (sample SAMN14538628, study PRJNA623070) | marine sediment metagenome | biome: marine biome [ENVO:00000428]; feature: marine pelagic biome [ENVO:01000023]; material: deep marine sediment [ENVO:00002113] | place: India: Gulf of Khambhat ...
CAAGTGGGGTGAGCTCAGTCCAACGGTAAGGAAGTGGGCTAAGGGGTTGTCTGGGGCGGCTAGAGAGAAGATGGTACGGCGTGTCGTCGGCGGAACCGAGGAGACGACTACGGGAGTGATTCGGCTTCGAAGTATGGAGGCCAGCGGGGTTTTACAGTTCCCCATCATTGCGGTCAACGATGCGGATTCGAAACACTTCTTCGATAATCGGTATGGCACGGGTCAATCCACCATAGATGGGATTGTTCGCGCCACGAATCGACTCATTGCCGGGAGCGTATTTGTCGTATGTGGGTACGGATGGTGTGGAAAAGGATTGGCCATGCGGGCCAGGGGGATGGGGGCTCACGTTGTGGTGACGGAGGTGGATCCGTTGAAGGCTTTGGAGGCGGTCATGGACGGCTATCAGGTAATGCCCATCTCGGAAGCCGTGCGAGCGGGTGATATTTTCTGTACCGTTTCCGGGAATGTGAAGGTTATCGGGAAGGATCATTTCCGTCAGATGAAGGAGGGTGCTATCGTGGCCAATTCGGGTCACTTCAATGTAGAGCTGGATTTGGAGGGGCTCGAGGAGATCACCCTCTCCAAGAGGCAGATTCGGGAGCATGTCGTGGAACATGTCTTGGAGGGCGGGCGACGGATTTACGTCTTGGGACAGGGGAGGCTGATCAATTTGGCTTCCGCGGAGGGCCATCCATCAAGTGTCATGGATATGAGTTTTGCCAACCAGGCCTTGGTTGCGGAGTATTTGGCTTCACGCGGCCATACGTTGGAAAAGAGGGTTTATTCGGTTCCCATTGAGATCGATAGGGCCGTTGCCAAGATGAAATTGGAGGCCATGGGAGTCCGAATCGACCAACTGACCGAGGAACAGCAGAGGTATTTGGCCTCATGGGAGAAGGGAACCTAGGGCCTTCACAACCGTGCTGTGGAGCAAGCCATTGGTAACGACGATGCCGTAATTTCCTTCCAATCTCTTTCCGCACCTAAAATCCAACCCGCGACCCACGCCATCGGTAACCTTGCCGCCCGCTTCTTCAACGAGAATAGATCCAGCGGCATGGTCCCAGATCTTCTCCCGATATTCAGGAGTTTGAGGTGACGGTATACGTACATAGATGGAGGCTTCTCCCGTTGCTAAGATGGCATATTTCGCCTGGCTGTCCATCCTTATGGACTGCCGCACGATACCGAGTTTCTCTGCAAGCTCGAGATTCAATTGGTGATCGGAGTGGGCCGGTTCCACACTTTCCGTGAGAAGTGCCTGGGGAGGTGAATTGATGTTGGAAACCCTGATCTTCCTGCTCGAATTTCCAATCATATCAAACTGGAGTGCTCCTTGGCCCCTTGCGGCGACGAACAGCCCTCCGCGACCCTCCTTCCCCCCGTGGCTACTGGGGACGATATTGGGACATGCCAGGACCCCGACCCTGACAGTGCCCGCTTCAATGAGCGCCAAGGCAATGGCATACTGATCACCCCTGAGGAATCCCTTGGTGCCATCAATGGGGTCTAAGGTCCAGTATCGATGGGAGATGGAGCCCGATCCTAAGTCGATCCATTGACAGACCTCCTCTGAAGAGACGCGGGGGAACGATACGCCCACATAATGGGTGACCTGCGAGAGATTTTCGGAATGCTCTGGTTTGGAGAGATCCCTTGAATCTTCCTCGGCAACAATGGGATCGTCGGGAAAGGCCTCGTTAAGGATTTTGCAGATAACCGCCTGTGAACCATAATCGGCAACGGTTACCGGGCTTCTGTCCTCTTTCTGGATGGAGTGCTTACCCGTCAAATCGTTTTGGACGCTCTTCGTGAGGATTGAGGCCGCAATCACTGCGCGAATGGCCGTTTCCTTCTCTTGTTGATAGAGAATGCTCAATGCAGTTCCTCCTCAGGGGGACGCATATCATAAGAAGGGATACCAGGTCAAGGTTGAGGTTAAGGTTGAGGCTGAGAATGGAGCTTAAGCAACAAGGAGTAGGGAGTAGGCAGTAAGCAGTAAGGAGTGAGGAGTAAACAGACGAGGGGAAGCTAAGAGGTGGGAGGAGAGAGGCTAAGGCTAAGGTTGAGGTTAAGGTTGAAGGATGAGAGGAAAGAGGTCTGAGGTCAGAGGTGAGAAGCAAAGGGAGGGAGAAGTTCAGAGCGTGTTCGCTTATCCCTGAGCGTAATCTGCTGGAGAAGTGGGGTACCCATCGAGGNNCGAACTGCTCATGGCCGAGGGCAGACCGAAGGGCTCAGCCGAACGTAAGGGGAAGGCCAGCCCTTCAGAGGCTGGAAGGGGCAAGTATGCCCCGCCTGAGATCCCCGAAAGGGTCACTTCGGAAGCATGGAAGGGAAGGGATAGGGGAGTACGCGGTGGGACTCCAGTGCATTTAATTTTGACATTTCCCGAAATATGCCTATAATATCAAGTCGTTTTCATACAGGAATGCAACGCGGATGGGGTCATGATTCTCGGAAAGACACCCCTATCGTTCAAAGTAGGATATGATCAGCTCCAAAATTGGCCATAAACTCGACCCCTATATTTATAGGGTAGTCAAGCACCTGTTGGGGAAGAGAGTCAACCCGAATTTGTTGACCTTCTCTGGTTTTATCCTCAATGCAGGCGCGGCTTTCCTCTTAGCCATGGGATACCTCAAGGGAGGAGGTTTTGCCATCCTGGGAGCGGGGCTCTGTGATCTCATGGATGGGGCGATGGCAAGGAATCAGGGGAGGGCAACCCCATTTGGTGCCTTCTTCGACTCGGTAATGGACCGATATTCCGATCTGATCGTGCTTCTAGGGATTCTCCTCTTCTATACGCGAAGGGGTTCAACGAGTATGGTGATCCTTACCTCCGTGGTCCTCATTGGCACAGCCCTGGTTCCCTACGTCCGAGCCAGGGCGGAAGGAGTGATTGAAAAATGTGCCGTCGGGGTCACGGAGAGGGCAGAGCGGATAGTGCTCCTGGCGGCCGGAGCGCTCTTCGATGTGATGGTACCGATTCTGTGGATTCTGGCCGTTCTAACCCATTTGACCGTTATTCAGCGCATTCACTACACCTGGAAACAGCTCAGGGGAAAGGGAGACTTCCAAGCGGGAGACGAGGCATCATGAGGGTTGGGCCAGGCTACCGTTCCTTCACCATTTGGTCAATTTCCTCAATCAGGGCTTGGATGAGTTGCTCTTGAAGGCATTTCCTTAGGACCTTTCCCTCGCGAAAGAGCAAACCTCCTCCCCTCCCTCCGGCAATCCCCACGTCGGCTTCGCGCGCCTCACCAGGGCCATTTACCACACAGCCCATGACGGCCACCCGGATCGGGTTACGCAGGTGGCTCAATCTCCTCTCCACTTCCTCGGCCATGGGAATCAGATCGATTTCGCATCTTCCACACGTGGGACAAGAGATAATGTCTGCTCCCCTCTGGCGGATTCCCAGGGCCCTCAGTATTCCATAGCCGACCCGCACCTCGTCCACGGGATCCCCGGTCAACGAAACCCTGAGAGTATCCCCGATGCCTTCATAGAGGAGGAGGCCGATGCCGATGGCGGATTTGATGGTGCCGGGGATAACCGTCCCTGCCTCCGTTACACCCAGATGGAGGGGATAGTCCACTTCGCGGGAAATGAGCCGATAGGCCTCGATGGTCCTTGTCACATCAGATGCTTTCAGGGATACTTTGATTTCATGGAAATCCAAGTCCTCCATGAAACGGATGGAGCGGAGGGCGCTCTCCACCATGGCCTCGGGGGTAGCCCGTTCATATTTGGCCAGGAGATCTTTCTCCAGTGAACCGGCATTGATTCCAATGCGGATGGGAATCCCCCGATCCTTAGCCATGGAGACGATATCCTCTACCCTCCTTTGTCCCCTGATCGTGCCTGGGTTAATCCTTATGGCGTCCGCGCCCCTTTCCATGGCCCCGATAGCCAATCGATGATCGAAGTGGATATCAGCTACAAGAGGGAGTTTGACTCTTTCCCGAATCTCGCCGAATCGTTGGCAGGCAACCTTATCGGGGATGGCCACCCTCACAATTTCACAGCCGGCAGCCTCCAAGTGTTGGATCTGGGCCACGGTTTTATCCACATCGCGAGTGTCAGTCTTGGTCATGGACTGCACCGAGATGGGGGCATCACCCCCCACCTTAACCCCACCTATTGAAATCTGCCTTGTCCTCTTCCTTTCCATATCGATATCGTCAAGGGAAACCCTTAGCTGTCCCTTACTTGATGGCCATCAGAATGGCTCTCTCCGCTATAGCGACTAAACTAAAGAATATCACAGAATATCACCTAATACCACATTCTGATTGGAGATTTCATAGAATGTTAGGACTGTTAGGGGACGTAGTTAAGTTGTTGACAAAAATCCCTATTCTGCTAACTTTGAAACATGCCACGATCCGCACGACTCGATATACCCGGTCTCCTCCAGCACGTAATCGCGCGCGGAATCGACAGAGGGAATATTTTCCTGGACGATGAGGACAGGCAATCATTTTTGATGCGGTGTTCGAAGTTGTTGCTCGAAACTGGAACCGATTGCTTAGCCTGGGCGCTTTTGTCCAATCACTTCCACCTTTTGCTCCGCCCGAAGCATACGAAATTGGCCGTCCTTATGCGCCCATTACTTACGGGCTATGCTGTCAATTTTAATCTTCGCCACCAGCGTTTCGGTCACCTTTTCCATAACCGCTACAAATCCATCGTTTGTGAAGAAGAACCCTACCTTCTAGAACTGGTCCGTTATATTCACCTAAATCCATTACGGGCCGGTGTGGTGAAAGATATGAATGAACTCGATCACTATATCTGGTGCGGACATGCGGTTCTGATGGGAAACCGAGCATTGCCGGGCCAAGAAACTGGTGAGGTGCTTTCCCGTTTTGGTCAAGGGATAGAAGTTTCAAGGCGTCATTACAGAAATTTTGTGATGGATGGGATTTCCCAGGGGAAAAGAGATGAACTGGTAGGTGGTGGACTGCGGCGGATCCTTCAACTGACAGGTTATGAAAAAGTGAAGGCATACGATGAACGGGTTCTAGGTAGTGGGGAGTTTGTCGAACGGTTGAGAAAGGAAAATGAATTGTCGGATCGCCTGCCTGCGGTCATGCCACTTAACGAGTTGGTTGAACGAATCGCTACCCTTCTGGAAGTAAAACCTGAGGTCTTGAGCCAACGGAGCAGAGGCAAACGGCTTACGGAGGTTAGAAGTGTGATAAGCTATGTTGCGGTCAGGGAGATGGGGCATAATGGAGCGGAACTCGCAAGAATATTGAATATCAGCCGTGCAGCGGTGAGTATTGGGGCAGGTCGAGGTGAAAAGATCGTTCGAAACAATCAATCTCTTCGTAATAAAATTAATAATTTAACAAATTAACTACGTCCCCCACATACAGCAAAAATATACGCCGCTTCGGCAACCACTTGTTACGTGATGCCGGCCCGATGTAGAAATGTGGAGCAGCCAGATATACCGAGCCTGGGACGATCTATCAGGTTCTTTCACCCTCGCTATTCGTCGTGGATTGCCGCACGAACCTGCGCGAGCACGTCCTCAGGAATCTCTTTCATACCATGGTCTTTATCGGCATGTTCAGCGGCTTGCCTCAAAATCTCCTCCTCAGTTTCACCACGCGCCACAAAGTCGCAGTCCATGCCGACATCCCTGCATCGGAGTACTTTTGCCATCTCTCTCACCTCCTTTCGTCATCCGCGAAGGCTTTTCTGTCCCGCTTTACGGATGGTTTGGCTTTTTCGACGCCCAAAATACAAAAGCCTCCAACGAGATATAAGAACCCCTCGGAGGCCGCGTATCGGCACCCTTTGGAACCTTTCTACCATATCTCACCCCAGGCAAGCTGGAGTCATGAGCTTCATGGAATCGCGGTTATCGGCATCGTTGAAATCTCTTGTACCCGGTACCATAACGTAGTTTTGTGGTCAAGCCTATTTTTTAACGATTATTGTCTATTCCATGCAGTCCTAACCTTTTTGTTTTTCTCCTAACATATTCAAATGATTGTATTTAGTAAATTATGGTTTCTTAATTCTGAATTTCACAAGTCTCACAATCTCAATAGATCTCAGATTTTGTCGAATTATCTCTCATTTTTTCACAATTTCACAAAATTTGGTCAAAATGGATTTGAAGGTGGGATTATTTGGGGTGGAAAGGAATTAAGTGAGGGTCGCTGCTTAGGCCATCGGGGAAAAGCTATTGGTCAGTGTTTTCAAAAGCTCAATGCACATTTAGAAATCAGCCCTTATCCCGTAAACGCACGGCATATCCGTTGGAAAGCTCAAAAAACCGGCGAGCCCTGCTCATTGCTTGCTCCTTTTCACCTCGTGGGATACTTGGATCATCAAGCCTGAAACTCTCCACTTTTCCCCTCACATAAGCCCGGTAGCACTTGTAAAAATCGAGCACTTTCAGGACGTCTCGATCCCCGCTCATGCGAATATAAGAATCTATGAGATGCCTTGAAAGACCCTTCCTCCTCCGATAATCCAAATCCATGGCCAAAAAGGCGATATCCGCTGCCACATCGGTATACCGAAACCTCCGGTTGAACTCAATACAATCGATGATGAGGATTTCATCCCCCAGGTAGATATGCTCCGATCGGAGATCGCCATGGCAGTCCCTAATCTTACCCTCTTCGATCCTCCGTTCAAACGAAGCCCTTTTCTCCGCTAAAAAGGAATTGGTGGCCCCTTGAATCGTCTCGAAGACCCCCTGCGAAATCGTGCGCCCAATATAGGTACGGGTCTGATCGAAGTTTTCGTCGGTATCCTGGCGGACCCGCTCTGGCTTGCCATAACTGCTTATCTCCTCATTGGTCTCGGCAGCCGAGTAGAAGGAGGCCAGCTTTTCAGCTACCCTTGTAATCATCTCCTCCGTTACCTTCCCCTCCTCGACGAATCGACTCATCAACAGATCTTCAGAAATCCGCCTCATCTTGACGGCATATTCGATGACCTCCCCCCTCCCATCGATGGAAATTCCTCCATCCTCTTTCGATATTTTAACCACTCCTAGATAGACATCGGTGGATAACCGCCTGTTGAGCTCCATCTCTTGATGGCAGTAAAATTCGCGTTTTTCAAGGGTCGTAAAATCGAGAAAACCAAAATCTACTGGTTTCTTCACCTTATAGACGTGGTTTTCCGTAAAGAAGAGAAGAGAGATGTGGGTCTCAGAGAATTCGACTTTTGCCGGATGTTCGGGGTAAATAGCCGGGTTTAACAAGGCCTGTCGTAGGGCTCGTGAATCCATTTCGGGGCCCTATCTTTTTTGGATGGCGGTTACCCGCCAGCGGGGTGGATCATCGAATTCCGTATCAATGGTCAACTGAATGATGGGAAGGTCCGAATAACTTCGCTTAAGCTCGTCTATATCCACCGGTTCGAAGATCTTCTTGTTGTTCAGATAGGCCTGCCTGGTCAAGGCGTTGGACTCGTAGTTCTCCTTCGTCCTCTTCAAGATGCGTTTGATCGAAGTTTCCTCGGTGCAGACGCACTCGGCAATTGCCAGGGGCCTTGATGCTCCTCGAGCCAGATTTGCCGCCCTTGACCTCAGTTCCTGCGTGAAGAAGGTGGCATCCAAAATGAGGCCCCCCGTTTTCTCCTTCAACATTGCCTCCGCGCGCTTGAACATCTCATCATACACCATCCTCCTCTTGTCTGGGTTGGAGGCTACCTTCTCGTCGAAGATGTCCTGCTCCTTTAAGACTTCCCGACGGATGAAATCCGACCTCAAGATTTGAAACCCCTTCATCCTGGCAATTTCCTCGGTGACTGGACTCTTCCAGCTGCCGGGAAGTCCAACGGAAATCAATAAACAGTCCCTGGGGACCTGCGATGCGATACTCTCTGAAAACGCCGTCTCCATAGAAACCCCCTTCAGCGATGATTGTGTGATCAAAAAATAACCCTTAATACTCTAAAAAGATCAGGAATTTTTGTCAAGAAATTCAGATTCAGGTTAAGGTTGAGGTAGAGGGAGGAAGAAAGAATGAGGAGTGAAGAGTTGATATTTCGGATTTGTAAATTAGATTTTGACATTTGAATTTTGACCTTTGACATGATCCTTGCCTCAGACCTCCAACCTCTACCAACCAACAACCATGGGGCTTGACGGGACCCCTCTTTACGGGGTAATGTACCCTAAATTCGAAAGGGGAGGATGGGAAATGGATGCGGGAATAACGAGGCAGGAAGCCCTCGAAATGATGCAGGCATACTTACGGGCAGAGAACCTCAGGAAGCACTGTTTGGCGACGGAGGCCATCATGAGGGCGCTGGCGGGAAGGCTGGGTTTCGATGAGAGATCTTGGGGAATTGCAGGACTGCTTCACGACCTGGATTATGAAGAGACGAAGGATGACCCTCCTCAACACGGTTTAAAGACCGAGGCCATCCTCAAGGAGCAGGGAGTGAGTCAGGAGATTATCGATGCCATCAAGGCCCACAATGCCGAGGCGCTGGGAATCGAACGGAAAACGGAATTAGATATTGCCCTGACCTGCGCCGAATGTATAACGGGGATGGTGGTGGCGACGACCCTTGTCTACCCGGACAAGAAGATCGCCAGCGTGAAGCCCACATCGATTTTGAAGCGGATGAAACAGAAGGAATTTGCCAGAAACGTCAACAGAGAGCACATTCGAAGGTGTGAACAGCTCAATATTCCCTTGGAGGAGTTTGCGGAATTGAGCCTGAAGGCCATGGGGACCATCTCCGATGAGCTGGGGCTGTGATGCAGGAGTAGCCAGTAAGAAGAAACAGGTTGAGGTTAAGGTTGAGAGGAAAGAGGGAGGATTTAAGAAACTCAGGAGACTTCCGATCAAAAGTAATTTGATTTGTCGTACCCTATGAATACGAAAGAGGATTTGCGGAACATTTTGGGCAGGATCGACGGCAGGGGCTACAAGGCCTATAAGGATATCAAGGGGGGGTATCGGTTCGAGGTCTTTGATCTGTTGATTGATCACGTCCAGGGTGATCCCTTTGCCGCCCCTTCCCGCGTGAGGGCACGGGTTCACCTCGATCGGGCGGGGTTCCCTCCATCTCTCTACAACGGGGGGATCAGGAAGATCGCCTTTGGGGATTACATCGCCAGACAATTCCGGCGGACCTTAAGTCCGGTGGTTAAAGGGCAGAGAGGAATGGGCAAGAGCGGGCTCATCGATATTGATAGTGGGGGGCAAGAGATCCTGGAACGAAACGCCGTGGTGCTGGATGACCGTTGGTTAGAGGCGCGATTCGTGGTGGGACTTCCGGCCATGGGACGGACCATTTTGGGGCGGGAAGCCATGGATATCTTCTTCAGGGAGATACCGCTTCTCGTTGACAAGTCACTCTTTTATCGAAGCCATGATCCCTCCCGAGTGAAAGCGCATATGGAGGCTGCCGAGGATCAGGAACACCTGAGGGGAATGCTTTCCCAGAAGGGATTGGTAGCCTTTATCGGCGATGGATCCATATTACCAAGACGGAGCGGGGTAGATGATCGGCCCCTGGAGCGTGGTGCCATCCCCTTTCGTTACCCGAGGGAATTGGCGGTGGAATTTGAACTTCCGAACCGGGGTCGAGTTGCGGGGATGGGGATACCCGAGGGGGTTACCCTTATCGTGGGGGGAGGGTTCCATGGAAAATCCACTCTCTTGAATGCCATTGAGAGGGGCGTCTACAACCATATCCCGGGAGATGGTCGCGAGATGGTGGTTACCCATCCCGGGGCAGTGAAAATCCGGGCCGAAGACGGCCGAAACGTCGAGAAAGTCAATATCAATCCATTCATTAACAACCTTCCCATGGGGAAAGATACAGTGAGGTTCTCAACGGAAAATGCCAGTGGATCCACTTCTCAAGCGGCGAACATTATGGAATTCCTCGAGATGGGGGCCACGGTCTTATTGATCGATGAGGATACATCCGCTACAAATTTCATGGTGAGGGACGAACGGATGCAGGAACTGGTGGCCAAGGAAAAGGAACCCATCACCCCCTTCGTGGACAAGGTGCAGAAACTCTATCGGGATCTCAAGGTCTCCACCATCCTGGTCATGGGAGGATCAGGGGACTATTTCGACGTTGCAGATACCGTGATCATGATGGATGGCTATCGGCCGATATGCGTGACCCAGGCGGCAAAGGTGATAGCCGAACGCCACACCACCAAGAGGGTCGACGAGGGCGGGGCGACCTTTGGGGAGGTAACCCCCCGAAGGCCGAGGATCGAAAGCTTCGACCCCAGCAGGGGGCGCAAGGAGGTAAAGATCGATGCAAAGGGTTTGAGAACGATCCTCTATGGTCGAACCACCATTGACCTATCATACCTGGAACAGCTGGTCGATACGAGTCAGACCCGCAGCATCGGGTTGTTCATCCACTATTACGCTCAGCACTATATGCACAGGGATCTACCATTGAAGGATGGTTTGGATCGGTGTTTTCAGGACCTGGACGAAAAGGGGCTCGACATGCTCCTGCCCTACCGAGTGGGGAATTTGGCCAAGCCCAGGATTTATGAGGTGGCAGGGGCTACCAACCGTATGCGAACTTTGAGGATTCACTGAAGGAGGAAACCATGGCAAGTCGTGTTGTCGTTCAGACGGATTTTGAGGCCTTGTCCTTGAAGGCGAGGGGCAAGGTACGGGACATTTACGACCTCGGGGAAACGTTGTTGATCGTTGCAACCGATCGCATTTCGGCCTTTGATGTTGTCATGCCGAATCCCATACCAGATAAAGGGATGGTGTTGACTCAGATATCTCGATATTGGTTTGATGCCACCGAAGATATCGTTCCCAACCATCTCATCTCCACCGAAGTTGAGGATTTCCCCGATGCGTGTCAACCCTATCGGGAGACTCTGGCCGGTCGAACGATGTGGGTCAGAAAGGCAAAACCCCTACCCGTCGAATGCGTCGTGAGGGGTTATCTATCGGGATCCGGCTGGAAAGAATATCAGACAAGGGTCGAAGTTTGTGGGATCAAATTGCCCGAGGGTTTGGTGGAATCCTCCAAATTGGAGGAGCCCATCTTCACCCCCGCCACCAAGGCGGAGGCAGGACTCCACGACGAAAACATCTCTTTTGAGCAGGTGGTCGAGCTCATCGGCAAGGAGAGGGCCGATCAGGTTAGGGCGATCAGCATTTCTATCTATCAGAGGGCCCGTGATATCGCGGAGCGGAAGGGAATTATCATCGCTGACACCAAGTTCGAATTTGGAATCTCAGATGGTAAATTGCACCTCATCGATGAAGTGCTCACCCCCGATTCATCCCGCTTTTGGCCCAAGGATGAGTATCGTCCCGGTGGGTCGCAGAAGAGCTTCGATAAGCAATTTTTGAGGGATTATTTGCTCACCCTGGATTGGGACAAATCGTCTCCGGCCCCCCAACTTCCCCAAGAGATTATCGAGAAAACGAGGGAGCGGTACCTTGAGGCGTTGAAATGGTTGACGGGTTATATGATACAATGAGCTTAAGGAGGAAAAAGCATGGCTGAAGTGGACGAGATAAGAAGGATCAAGGAGAAACATGAGCCATCTATCATGGCCAGGAAAAATGTGGTGGGACTGGGCGTCGGATATAAGGAAACGAAAGGGGTGAAGACGGATCGTATGGCCCTCGTGGTGATGGTTACCAAAAAGGTATCCGCCCAGGAGTTGAAGAAAGGGGATCTGATTCCTGCTGAAGTAGAGGGGGTGATTACCGACGTCATCGAGGTTGGCGAAATTATTGCCCTCCAAACGAGGACCGATCGGTGGAGACCAGCCCCCGGGGGAGTGAGCATCGGCCATTATAAGATAACGGCTGGGACCTTGGGAGTCCTCGTAAGGGATGTGGAGACGAACGAGATTCTGATATTATCCAACAACCACGTCATGGCAAACAGCAATGATGCAACTCAGGGAGATCCCATCCTTCAACCAGGCCCCCACGATGGGGGTACCGTGGCCGAGGATACCATCGCGAATCTTGTGCGGTTCGTCCCCATTCAATTCGAGTCGGAACCGCCTCCATCCCCCTGCCCGTTCTCTCAGGCCGCAGCAGGGATAGCCAATTTTTTTGCACGTCTCGTGGGTTCCAAGCATCGATTGTTGTCAGTGGTAATTCAGCAGGCGAATCAGGTGGATGGTGCCCTGGCAAAACCCGTAAGCCCCGATGTGGTCAGTAACGAAATCCTGGAGATCGGGTCGGTGACGGAGGATACGGAGGCAGAATTGGGCATGGAGGTGAAGAAGAGCGGCCGGACCACGGGCCTGACCACAGGAACCATCCAGCTTTTAAATGCCTCGGTGAGGGTGGGCTATGGGGGGGGAAAGATCGCCCTCTTCACGAATCAGATCCTCACCACGAACATGTCCAAGGGCGGGGACTCGGGGTCCCTCCTGGTAAACGGGGGTGGAAATAAGGCGGTTGGTTTGCTCTTTGCGGGATCGGATCAGGTCACCATCCATAATCCCATCGGTAGTGTGAAAGACGCCCTGAAGGTTCGCTTTGGTTAATCTGCAGGAGAAACGTTATTGGTAATTGGTTAATAGTTATTGGTCAAAAACCGATAACGAGAATAGCCAATTTCGGATAACGAATTACGCACAACGGATCACGAATTATCAAGGGTTTGGAGGAGATCCCTCAATTCCTTCAATATGCGTCTCGGCCTTTCTCGTATGAGCTTTTCCAAGGGGTGGTACCCGTTGCTCAGGGCGTAAACGTCTACTCCGGCTGCCTTTCCGGCTTCGATGTCTTCCACGGTATCTCCGACCATCACGACTTCGTTGGAGTGAAGACCCAAATCCATTACAATGGCATTCACCATGTCGGGGAAAGGTTTTGGCCTCAAGTCATCCCCCACGCCCATGATTGTAGTAAAGAAGCGATCGATTCCGAGCTGCGAGAGGAGCTTCCGGCAAAACTTCCCCGATTTGTTGGAGGCTACTGCTAATCGGATCGATCGCCGAAAGAGTTCCTCGATGACACCCTCTGCACCCTCGAGAAGGGAGGTTTTATCCAGGTAGATGTCGCGATATTTTTCGCGAAAGACGGGTTTGGCTTCCTCTATTTGACGAGGGAGAAGGAAGGGTTTCAAGATTTCCTCCAGCGATCCCCCTAAGTATTCCCCCAACTTGTCGTAGGGTAAGGGGGGAATGCCGAAGTGGTTGAAGACCTCCACAATCCCGATATAGATGGCATCATATGAGTCGATGAGCGTTCCGTCCAGGTCGAAGATGAGCCCCTTGGTTCTCTTGGAGAGATCGTCCATAATCTCCCCGAAATGGTCGAAATAGGTGCAATCGGTTCCCTCTCGAGCACAGATCTCGAAGAGAACATCCTTGGCATAAATCCGATTCGCCTCTTGAGCGGCGCATCGGTCGGAATATCCATTGCCAATATAGGTGATCCGATCGTAAAAGGGACGTTCTTCTAGGAGGATCTTCTTCTTGCAGGTTCCACAAAGGCCGCAATCCGGGTTATGGTGAGGGTGCGCGAAGCGGATTTTCCCGCCCCTTTTGAAGGAAATTCGATTTGAGGAAATGGGGATAAGGGGGAGGCCGTGGTGTTCAAGGAGCCGCTTGATATAGATAGCGAAACCATCGCTGACGATTTTCAGGTCGATGCCGTTGTGAAGACAATATTCATTGAACCTCCCGAAGTACTGGTCGATGAGGGATCGCTCCATGATGAAGCTTTCCATCTCCTCGGGGGTCACCTTGCAAATCCTGGCAATTCGTTCATAGGCCTCTCTGGAACCGATTTTCCCCTCCCGATAGAGTCGGTCGATCTTTTCCCAGTTCCCCCTGGTAAACGAGCACAAGAGCTCGTAGCCCATATCCCTCACGCTGATCGTGCCATCGAAATCACAGAGGATGAGGTGCTTCATGGAATCCTTCCTCGGATCTTTGGTCCACTTGGATGATCTTCTTCCCTGATGAGATCCGATGGAATGAGGAAAGAGATCGGCAAAAGCCCTTCTCCCTTGGAGGGCTCACCAATGGAGGCTTATTTTGAGGGGCGGATCTTAAACTTCTTCTCGAGGCGTTGAGCTACGATCTCGGGGACCAATCCATTCACATCGCCCCCCAAGCTGGCCACCTCTTTGATGGTTCTCGAGGATATGAAGAAGTAGTCCCTTCCGGTCATCATGAACAGGGTGTCGAGCTTCTTATTCAGGCTCTTATTCATATGGGCCATGTGGAATTCGTATTCGAAGTCCGAGGTTGCTCGTAATCCTCTCAGGATGACGCTAGCATTCGTTTTTTCGACGTAATCCACTAAAAGGCCGCTAAAGCTCTCTACTACGACATCGGGCATTTCCTGCACCGCTCCCTTGGCCATTTCCACCCTCTCTTTGATGGAAAAGAGGGATTTCTTTTGCGCGTTATCGGCGATGGCGACAATGACACCATCGAAAATTTCTAAGCCCCGCGCGATGATATCAATATGACCATTGGTGATGGGATCAAAGGATCCGGGATATACTGCTATCCTTCCCATTGAGAACCGCCTTTCGTTACACCTCAGATAATTGGAGCGATGAGCGCCACTGAAAGATGGAGATCACCGTATCTCCGTGCCGTTTTCGCTTTTCCAGGGACAGCCTTTTCCACTGAAGTGTGGGGTCTTCCGCAGAGCCGTGCTCGACAACGATCATTCCCCCATCCCTTACCATATCATGGGCATTGATGAGGCGCAAGGCTTTGTCCACATAGCCCCTTCTATAAGGTGGATCTACGAAGACGAGATCGACCTTCTCACCCCTGCGCATCAGTCCCTTCAGGGCAACCTCTACGTCCAGGGAGATGATTTCAGCCTGGTCCCGGAAACCACAGAGGTCAGTGTTTCTTGTTAAGGCCCTCAGGCACGTTCGGTCTTTTTCAACGAAGATGGCCTTTTTCGCCCCTTGGCTGAGGGCCTCCAGCCCGAGATTTCCCGTTCCCGCAAACAGATCCAGGACGGTGCTTCCTTCCACATGTCCCTGTATCATGCCGAAGATCGATTCCTTCACACTGTCGCGGGTTGGCCGGGTCCCCCTCGTCTTAACCGCGGTGAGTTTCCTCCCCTTTGCCCTTCCCGCTAGAATTCTCATCACTCTGTCCTCGTTCCCGAATCCCGATTCAATGGGACAATAACTCTAGGAATTTCTTCCGCATATTCTCTTGATGGGTTCCCTTCCAATAGATGCGGGAACACCCAGGACATGAGGTGAATTCGGGATAGGTGGAGAAGACGAAATCTGGAACCCTTCCCTCGACGTCCTCTTTGGGGATCTTCTCCAGTTGCCTGTTACAGATAATACAGCGAGAGAAGAATCGATGCTCGTCGATTTTCAGTCCTAGCTCCTCTATCACGCCCCTCAATTGAAGATCTGGATTGTCCTCCTGGACCAGGGTAACCCTTCGGAAGTTTCCCCGATGAGGCAATTTCGTGGTGCGGGTTAGGAGTATTCGATCCCTCCCTTTTTCCACGAACACCTGCCAATCGGTTCCCCGCCAGTAGAGGGTATCATATCCGAGGATTCTCAGCCATTTCGCCAGCCTTCCCAGCATGCGGTCAACGATGAATCGCTCAGCCATTGGACTTAGATGCCCGCTTTATGAGGTCGAAAGCACACCGCCTCGCTTCCTCCAAAATTGTCCCCTCATTCTCCACCATTCGGTTGGCCATGAGCACCTTCCCATCGCAGATAAGGGTGTCCACACATCCACCATTCCCGGAGTAGGCCAGGTCTGAGTAGAGGTCGAAATGAGGAGTTAATTCAGGTCTTTGGAGATCGATCAGGACTATGTCCGCCAGGGCGCCCTCCTTGACTTCCCCGCAGTTCAAGCCAAAGGCCTTGGCCCCATTGATGGTGGCCATCTGGAAGGCCTCGAGGGCTGGAAGGACAGTGGTATCTTTGTGGTGGTATTTTTGTAAGAGGGAGGCGAATTTCATGCTCTCCAACATATCCAGGTTGTTGTTGGACGAGCATCCATCCGTACCAAGGGATATCGTTACCCCGGCCGTGTTCAACCGCTCATACGGAAAGACCTTTCCCACGGCCAATTTCATATTGGAGATGGGGTTATGGACTACCTTTACATCATGTTTTTTTAGCAGCAAGATCTCCTTTTGGTTCAGCCAGACCCCGTGACAGGCGATGACATTTGGCGCCAGAAAACCGATATTCTCCAAGTACTCAGCGGGGCGCATTCCCTGCTTTCGAATACAGTCCTCAACCTCTTCTTGGGTTTCAGACAAGTGAACATGGATGAGGAGCCCATGGTCACGGGCAAAATCTGCCGCCCACTTCAAGCTCTCTTCGGAAACAGTATAAATGGCATGAGGGCCCAGGGTGAAAGTTACCCGGTCACCGAAACTCCCGCTCTCCTCGAATAGTCTCATATTGATTTCAATCTGTTCTTTGGCTTTTTCCTTATCGAAGAAGTCTATGAATACGGCGCTTATGGCAGCGCGGATTCCCATTTCCTGAACTGCACGGGCCGTTCCCCTCCAGAACCAATACATATCGTTGAAAAACGTGGTCCCCGTTTTGATCATTTCTAAACAGGCAAGCCTCGCTCCATAGTAGATGTCCTCCTCCGTCATGTGGGCCTCAGCCACCCAAATTTTCTTCTCAAGCCAATCCTGGAGGTGCATGTCATCAGCGTACCCCCGGAGGAGGGTCATAGCTGCGTGGGTGTGTCCGTTGATGAAGGACGGAATGGCGGCCTTGCCATCCCCTGATATTTGGACATTCGCCGACAAGGCGATGGAATCGTCGATCTTCTGGATACGGTTATCCCTTATATGGATATCCTTCTTCTGTCCGTTCAGGGTTACCCCTTTGATTAGGATGCTCACCTTACCTCCTCAATAATGGCCAGGACAAGGCTTTTCGCCCTCTCCATGTTGCTCTGTGCGGTCCGAAGAATATCCTCGGCCTTAAGGGGGGTCTGGGAAATTCCATGGCAATAGTTGTCAACGGAGCAGATGCTTGCGTAAGGGATGGAGAGCTCCTCCGCAAGGGTGGCCTCATTTGCCATGGTCATACCAACTATGTCTCCGAACTGTCGCAACAGATGAATCTCGGCACGAGTTTCCAGCCTCGGCCCTCGGGTCTGAATGTAGACACCTTCACCGGTTACCTGGATTTTGTGTTCCCTTGCCATCCTGAGAATGAGTTGACGGAGATCCTCATTCAATTCCGGGGTGATATGGCGAATTTCGTGATCGAAGAGGGTTTGAACCCCCCAGAGGTTGATATAATCATGGGGTATGACGAGGGTTTTCGGGGGAATTTCAGGCTTGAGACTCCCCACGGAGTTAACCCCGATAATCCTGGATATCTCTAATTCCTTGAAAGCACTGAGATTAGCCCGGTAATTGATTCGATGAGGAGGGATACTGTCCCTTACGCCATGTCGAGGCAGAAAGACGATATCGTCGGATTCCAAGATGGTCACCTTCCCGAAGCGGGTGGATACCTCCAGAGGATCCATTTCCTCTGAAAGGCCTATCCGCCGAAAGGCCGTTCCGGCAATAACCCCCGTTTTTACCATCAACCCTTCTCCATGGAAGGAGTTCTGCAGCCGCACCTTGAGGCGGAAGAAGTTCTAACCCCCCATAATAGGGAATTTTTTGGGTTACGTCAAACCTCGATATACGGAGCCCCCTCATCGGACAATTTCGAGGGCATGAAAGAAGTAGCCAATTTCGAATGCCGCTGTACCAGTGCCATCGGAACCGTGTACGACATTTTTTTCGATATCTGACCCAAACTGTCCTCGGAGGGTCCCCTCGACTGCCTCCTGAGGGTTAGTGGCACCCATCAGATCCCTGACCCTTTGGATGGCGTTATCCCCTTCCAAGACCATGACTACCGCTGGGCCTGAAGACATGAATGTGGTGAGGCTTTCAAAAAAGGATTTCCCTTGATGAACCGCGTAAAATCCCTCTGCTTCCCTCTTGGACATCTCCACCATCTTCAGCCCGATTACCTTCAAGCCGTCGCCCTCGAACCTCTTGATAACTTCACCGATTAATCCCCTTTCGACTCCGTCTGGCTTTACGATGGATAAGGTCCTTTCCATAATGACCTCCCAGAACCCTTGAGGAAAATTGAATGAGGTGAAACCAAGAAAATGTACAGTGCTGCAACTGGCCTTGTCAAGGTGAGGCTAAGGTTAAGAATTAAGAGTGAGGAGTTAAGATTTAAGAGGAAAGAGGGAGTGAGTAAGGAGTAACAGGTTTAGGTTAAGTTTAGAGGAGGGATTGAGAATTGAGAGTTGAGAATGAAGAAGCCAGAAGAAGGTTAAGGTTGAGGTTAAGGTTAAGGATAAGGTCAAGAATAAGGATGGAGGAGAGAGGCAAGAGGGGAGTGCTCCAGAGGTACCGGGGCAGCTGGATTTGATTTGACAGGGAATGAGAAATGCCATATATATTTCCATATCGTTTATGAGGTGACACTGGGAAAGGAAGAGGAATGAACCGGAAGGGAGAGAAATCCGGAGAAATTGAGGGCGGAGAAAAGTATGAAGTCGTCATAATCGGGGGAGGACCTGCAGGCTTAACCGCGGGACTCTACGCATCTAGAGCAAGGCTGAAGGCCCTCCTCTTGGAGGCGATGATCGCAGGAGGCCAGATGGTGACCACTGATGTTATAGAGAATTACCCCGGTTTTTCGGAAATTACCGGGGCGGAATTGAGCAATCTCATGGATGAGCAGGCCAAGCGGTTCGGGCTCACGGTGGAAATAGGTGAGGTAACTGGCCTTGAGTTAGTTGGGAATCAAAAATTAGTGAAGACGGCAGAGAGGGAATATCAGGGGGAGGCGATCATCATCTGCACGGGAACGGAATACCGGAAACTGGGGATTCCGGGGGAGACCGAATTCACGGGGCGTGGGGTTTCTTACTGCGCGACCTGCGATGGGGCATTCTTCAAGGACAGCAGGATCGTGGTCGTAGGAGGAGGGGATTCCGCGGTGGGTGAGGCGCTCTTTTTGACCAGATTTGCCAAGGAGATTACCATTATCCATCGGAGGGATGCCCTGAGGGCTACCAAGATCTATCAGGAGAGGGCATTTGCCAACCCCAAGATCAATTTTCTTTGGAGCACCGTTGTCGAGGAAATTAAGGGGAATCAAACCGTGGAGAGCGTTCTCGTAAGAAATGTTACCTCCGGTGAGGTGAGGGAGGTTCCGACAGAGGGTGTCTTCATGCTCATCGGGATTAAACCTAAAACGGCATTTCTCGAGGGTGTGGTGGAATTGGATGAGAATGGATATATCCTCGTGAACGAGGAGAACCTCCAAACATCGGTAGAGGGTATTTTCGCGGCCGGAGATGCCCGGAGGAAATTGCTGAGGCAAGTAGCTACAGCGGTGGGGGACGGGGCAACGGCGGCCTTCGCGGTGGAAAAGTACCTGGAGGAGAAGGGGAGCACTTGAAGTCAGTCCCTGTGCCTGGATATATTTTATAGTGAGAGGTGACCTAAGAGGAAAGAAAACTGGACTCGAAGATGAGGAGGAAGGAAAATGAGGGAAGACGTGGAAAAGGCCTTACAAAAGATTAGGCCTGCTCTACAAGCTGACGGCGGAGATATCGAGTTGGTCGATATCCAGGATGGAGTAGTGAGGGTCAAGCTCACCGGTGCTTGCGGTGGCTGTCCAATGTCACAGATGACTCTTAAACAGGGAGTTGAACGGGTATTGAAACAAGAGGTGCCCGAGGTAAAAGAGGTAGAGGCCATTTAACCTCGGGGTGGAACGATTATGAAGGAGGAGGGGGATACTCTTTCCCCCCTTTTTTGATTTTCGGGGTAGGGGACTTTGATGCATCCCGAAGTCGACCAAGAGACGTGCAACAGTTGTGGCACCTGCATTGAGATTTGTCCCAGCGAGGTGTATCAGTGGATTGGTGAAAGGGCAGAGGCGATCGATCCCGAGGAATGTATCGAATGTGGAGCCTGCGAAGACCAGTGCCCTGCCCATGCGATTGTTATGGTCGATGATTAACATCACTGTCATGGTCTATTCTTCTCTATATATTCCATGACATCGAATTTTGACTTGCACCCGTTGTAACTCATGTAACGAATTTTGCCAAAAATAGGGCGGGCCGGCCAGGCCCTGTCATGCACCCCCCCGATACACCAGGCGATGCCAGCATATCCGTTAGTTTCTCTCCCATCGAGTTCGTATCGGTCATTGAGATAGATAGCAATCTTTATCGCCTCATCAGGCGACCTTGTCCACTCCAGGAGCTTTTTCCCCCAGTACATTCTCATGTAACCGTGCATTTTGCCCGTCCGGGTCATCTCCCTTTGCGCGGCATTCCATAACTGATCGTGGGTATTACCAGGTTCGAAATCCTCCAATGAGTAGAGGTATTCCCTCCGGTCTTTCCGATGATCGTTCAACGTCTTTTTCGCCCATTCGGGGAAGCCCTCGAAGCTGTCATAGTGATTGTTATAGAAACAGAAATTATCCGAAAGCTCGCGCCTCACGATGAGTTCTTCCAAGAAGGCCTCCCGTGATTCCTCATCGGCATCACTTTTCCCTACTTCGAGGGCGACCCTCTGTGCGGAAAGGTGACCAAAGTGCAGATAGGGTGACAGATTTGACTGCGCATCCTTCGTGGGATCATTTCTTCCCTGATGATACGAGGGTAGCTTTTTCCTGACGAATTCCCTCAGGGTGTTTCGTGCCTGATTTTCCCCAGGCTCAATCCACCTTACCTCTGAAACAGCCTGATCGACCTGAAGCGTTTTCTTGACTTCGGTCCAATTGATTTTCCCCCTTTTTCCCCTCCAGGGAATCGGGTGTGTCTGGAGCCTTGGAAAATCTTCCAGGAACTCGGGTAGCGCCCTCCTAATCTTCGGCCTAAGTGTGTAGGCCCCGTATTCCCGTTTCGGCGAGGCGACCCAACATGGAACAATATTCCTCGCGTCCACTTCATAGAAGGGGATATCGGTTTCCTTCGCCACGGCTTTTTTCCATTTCCTCTTGATACGCAGCGGCTCAAAATCGGTGATGAGTGTTCCTACGCCATGTCTTTTGATAAAGGTCGGAATCTCTACACCCGCCGCGCCCGAGAGCACGGTGAAAGGAATATCCTTTTCTCGCAGGTCTTCCTCCACTTGTTGGAGGCCCCTAAGCATAAAATCGTAGTGCCGCATTGTCGCATTGAGGAATTTCCGTGCCACGCAAAAGATGACGCCCAATGATACCTTTTCCCGCAGTGCCAACTCCTGGGCATACAACAGTGCCCAATTGTCCCTCATCCGTTGATCCCGACTCATCCAGTAGACTACTGGGCCGACTTTTTTTTCCCCCGTTTTGAGGATCCTTACCCTTTTTCGATTTACCACTGTTCCCCTGTCTTGTGCTTACATTAATGAGAGGGTCGAATATACCCTGGCAGCTACCCCATTTTTGGGTTACCCCCCAATTTACTATAGCACAGTTCGGG